>OGYF01001114.1_pt1 | contig 24082 bp, 27 predicted proteins | sample 1576451 | NCBI WGS metagenome assembly OGYF01 (sample SAMEA3541505, study PRJEB24748) | human gut metagenome | biome: human gut; feature: human-associated habitat; material: faeces | place: China | collected 2012
CCCGCTCCCGCCACCACTGGAGTCGCCATGGAGGTTCCGCTTTTTACGATATAAGGCTTCCGGTTTCTCGCGGAAACCCGATTGCAGGATATGATCTGATAGCCCGGCGCCACCAGATCCGGCTTGACTACGCAGGCTTTTGTAGGCCCCCGCCCGGAACACTCTTGTCCCCTTGCTGTTTTTGCGTATGCCCCCACGGTGATCACTTTCCGGCTGTTGCCGGGTATGGCGATGGTTCCTTGCTCCGGCCCGTAATTTCCCGCGGACACCACCACTACTATTCCCGCGTCCCACAGCCGCTCGACCGCTTCCACCAGCCAGTTTTCTTTCTCTTCATTCAATCCCTCCCTGGCCCCGACAGAAATATTGACAACTTTTATGCCAAATCGGTTTCCATTTCGCATAAGCCAGCAGATCCCTTCCAGAATCTGCCTCATATTTCCCTCCCCTTTCTGATCCAGAACTTTAAGGATCACCAGTTTGGCCTCCGGCGCCATTCCCGCCAGGATCCCCCCGGACATCCGTCCGTCTCCGGCCAGTATCCCCGCCACATGAGTGCCGTGTCCGTTATCGTCATAAAGTTCCCTCCTTCCTCCCACAAAATCTTTGAACGCCAGGATCCTCCCCTTGAAATCCGGATGAGGAGCGATCCCGCTGTCTAAAACAGCCGCAGTCACATTCCGGCCCATACATCTCCCATTTCTTGTATCCGCGCACCAATATCGAACAGCTTGTTTTACTCGGTCCATGTTAGATCCTTTTTCTTATTAGAGTATTCTCCAATTGATTTCTTAGTGAATTTGTCGTAGAATAAATGTGTTTCTTAGGGACAATTGATAAGGGGAGATTCTAAATATGGAAGGGAAAACTTATTACGAGATTCTTGGGGTCTCTTCCAAAGCGACTCTGGAAGAGATCACCGCGGCCAAAAACCGGCTGGCCAAGCAGTACCATCCCGATGTGAATATGAAAAACGGCATCGACACCACGGCTCTTATGCAGGAAGTTCTGGAGGCCTACAGAGTCCTTTCTGATACAGCCGCAAGGGCGGATTACGACCGCAAAACAGCCGGGCGTCCTGCCGTCATGCAGACTTATGATCTGCACAGCGCATCTGCTTCTGAAAATCAGGAGGATCCCGCTTTCGTTACCTACTGGAAAGCTTCCAATGCGCTTTATGATATTGTAACAGAAAGCGATGCCCTCTTTCACCAGAAAGACGAGTCCAGCCGCATAGCCCAGCTTGCCATGCAGGCGCTCAAGCATATCATCACTCTGCGCGAGGGACAGATCCCTGAGCGCTACTGGCATCCGGACATTATGAACTGGCTGCTGTTTGCCTGGTATAAAAATCGGAATTTTACTACCACTTATCTTCTTACACTTTATGACGAACACCTCAAAACCGAAATCCCTGTGGTGGATAAGCTGAAACTAAAAAATAAATCCCTCCGCTATCAGCACTCGGTAAAAAGACTGATCAAATATTAGACCGCTTTTATTTCACACATCCTCCTCCCCCGCATATTATGTTACTGTAAATAACCTATATGGAGGACTTCAACATGAGCGATTTGAGTGCTACAAACTGCGGATGCGGATGTGACGCCGCAAGAAGAGACGGCGGATGTTTCGGAAACAACAGCTGCCTGTGGATCATCCTTCTCCTGTGCTGCTGCGGCGGCTGCGGAAACGGCTTTGGCGGAAACGGAAATGACAGCTGCCTGTGGATCATCCTTCTCCTGTGCTGCTGCGGCGGCTTTGGCGGCGGATACAATGACTGCGGCTGCTAATCACGGATAAAAAGAACGGACGGAGTACATCACTCCGTCCGTTTTGCCCGATTCGCCTTTTGGTTCCCATTTTCTTTTTCTTTCTTCTCTTTTTCCTTTCGCCTTCTTTTCAGCATACAGTCCTCGTCAATCTCATAAACCGCATTTCCGTCAATGATCAATTTTCTGCGCATTCCAATGATTCCTTTCTTGAGAATTCTACCATATAATATATGAGTTTTCTTCCCCTTTGGTCATAACCAGCTTCTGCTGTGCATATATATTTACAACGTTATTTTAAGGAGTGTACCTGGATGGAAGCAAGGCCCCCGAAACTGATGACCCCTTTCGACAGTCTCGTGATCTCTGATCCGCTCTACACGCTGAAACTGCTCCTTCCCTACACTCCGCCTTCTGCTCAGCGTATGCTGGCTGTCTATATCAAATTCCAGGAATTCCGCTATACATTGGAATATTTCTGGGGCTTTCCCCGATCAGGTTCTCCCGACCATCTCCTCCAGGACCTGAAGCCCTATATGACTCCCCAAGAGCGGGAAACCATGGAACAGATGGAAGGGATGCTGAATATGATGGAATTGATGCAGGAATTCCCCGTCCTTTCCGGGCAAGAGGAAGACGGCGCCGGATCCGGCGGCTTCCCTTCTTCCATCGATCTGATCAAACATATGCTGACCCCGGAACAGCAGGAACTTTTCCACACTTACAGCACTTTTTTTGACGATGCCCTGGCCTCTTCCCAGGGAGAAGACGCCAAAGGAAATAAAAAAGGAGGATCTGAACATGAATGAATGGATGAATCACCCGGCGATGGAGAATATCGATCCGATAAAACTCGAACTGATCAAAACAGCCGCGAAACAAACCCAGGGAAAAAGCGGCAATTCTCTGGCCCCGGTCATGATGGCCCTCATTACCAGCGCAAATAAAAAAGGAATCCGCTTCCAGCCAGAAGAGATCTCGCTGATCATGGATAGCCTAAAAGAAGGGAAAACAAAAGAAGAACAAGAACAGATCGACAGGATGATGCAGATGGTGAAAGCATATCTGAAACGGTAGGACCGGTCTTCAAAAGGCAGTTCCAGTTACCCGCCATATTAAGGCGATGGAAAATGGATCTGCCTTTGGTTTCTGCGTTGACGCAGGACTTAGAACCCTTCTTCCCGCCGCATCATGCGCACATCCCTGCGCTTTCTGGCTTTTTCCCACTCTTCCCGTTCTTCCTGGGTTTCCAGTTCCAGTTTTGGCACCGGCGTGGGCTTATCGTTTTGATCCAGGGCAACCATCGTGAAAAACGCGTGGTTGATCGGCGTCTTCACCCCGTCCAAATCTTCTACGTAAGTATCGACTTTAACTTCCATGGAAGTAGTTCCCACGTAAGTCACTTTACCAATGATCACGATCAAATCCCTCTGATATGCCCCCCGCAGAAACCTCAGATTGTCCACGGAAGCTGTGATCACATTCTGATGGGCATGGCGCTTTGCTACTACTCCCGCCACTTCATCGATCCACTGCATCAGGATTCCTCCAAAGAGGCGGCCTGCGGCGTTCAGATGATTGGGCCTTACAATATGCACCGTCTGAACAACGGATTCAGATACTTTTCTGCTGGTCACACTCATTTGTTCCACCTCACTTTATATGTTTGGGCAAGCCCCAGATAGAACTCCAGGGTCTCTTCCTCTTCACAGAAAATCGGAAAGTTTAATCCATAGTTTCCCCAGATGAGCGCCTTTTGATTCCCCGCATAAAAGCTGGAAAACAGCCACTCTGCCGCGGTGATCTCGTATAAGAAATCCAGCTCCTTTTCCGTCACCGGGTAAAAGATCCGGCCGCTTTCCGTATCCAGCGTCTCTAATATCTCTCTTTGTTCCCCGGAAAGCCCGGCCCGGAACCGTTCCTGCTCCTGTCTGGGAAGTACGGGATAATAAAAATCCGCATACATCGCCCCTGGATTTCTCTGATATACCGCTCTCAAAAAATCTCTTAAGTCTTCTTTCCTCTGCGCTGAAAGAACCGCGCTTTGATATTTCTGAAACGCTTCCTGTACTGTATCCGCGTACAGACAGCCCGCGGAAAGCAGCGCTTCCTTTGCGACCGGCTTTCTTCTGGTCGGCTCTGCCATAACTTTTCTCCTCATTTTGGTCTAAACATTTCACATTTTCCGTGTCTATCTTACCACACCCCGTCCAGGAAGTCCATGTTTCCGTGATATCCCTATTTTTTGTAGAAATATCGTCCTTTCTGTGGTATCCTAGTTATATTGGCAGTTATGATACCTACGACTCTCTATTTAGGAAGGACAGGGAAATCTTTATGAGAAATATTAAACTTACCATAGAATATGACGGCAGCCGCTACCAGGGCTGGAGCCGTCTTGGCAAAAATGAATCCAACAACACCATATCCAACAAAATTCAGGAAGTGCTCCGGAAAATGACGGGAGAATTCCTGATCGAGCTTTCCTGCGGATGCAGGACCGAGGTTGGCGTCCATGCCTACGCCCAGGTCGTCAATTTTAAAACAGAGAGCGACATAGAGACTCAGGAGATCAAACACTATCTCAACCGGTATCTTCCCATGGACATCGCCATTACCGATGTAGAAGAAGTGCCGGAGCGTTTCCACGCGCAGTTAAACGCGGTCTCCCAGACATATGTGTACCGCATGACCATCGCCGATGTGCCAAGCGTTTTTGACCGCAGACACACCTTCCACTGTTTCAAAGTACCTGATAAAAAGGCGATGCAGCAGGCCGCCATGCTTTTGATCGGAACTCATGATTTTAAGAATTTTTCCGCTTCTAAATCCAGCAAATCTACCGTGCGGGAAATCCTGGATATTGATATATATGGAGACGAAGAGGAAATGCAGATCCTGATCTGCGCGGACAACTTCCTTCATAATATGGCCAGGATGATCATCGGAACCCTTCTGGACATCGGCTTTGGAAGCCGCAGAAAGGAAGAAATCGAAGAAATCTTTGAAGGTGCCAGCGCTTCCAGCGCCCCCTGTGATCCAAAGGGTCTGTATCTGCAGGAAGTCCGGTATTAAACCGGACTTCCTGCTTTTTTCTTTATTCTTCTTTGGCCTATAACCTCTAGTCTCTTGGTTTTTCCATCACGGAATCCAGCTTTTCCTGATTCCGGACAAAGCCATATCTATGATAGAACTCCTTCGCATCTGTAGTATGCAGAACCCCGTGGAGTCCTTTCATATCTTCCATGATCCGATCCATCAGCATGGTGCCAAGCCCCTGATGCCGGTATGGCTCATCGATGATCACGTCCATCAGATAAAAGGTTGTCGCATGATCCGTGATCACTCTGGCATATCCAACCATATAATCCGCTTCATCGTAAACCCCATAGCAGAGAGAATGTTCCATGGCCTTTCGGATCATTTCCTTTGGTCTGTCTTTGGCCCAGTAGGACTGGCGCAGCAAAGCGGCCGCCCGTTCCAGGCTCAGTTTCTTTGGATCTTTACTGACATAATATCCCTTTTGCGGTTTCTCTTTTGCTGTCTCTTTCTCAATCTTTCTCATGGTTTCTTCTCTTACTGCCTCCCTTAGCCGCGCAAGATAGGGAATTTTCTTTGCCTCTTCTGTCCCATAGGTCAGCTGCAGATCATACTCCAGAGGAAGCCAGGTGCCGATCTTGGACTCGTTGTGCTGGATCACCGCCTCTATCTTGTCCAGCGCCTTGGCCGTTTTTCCTTCCAGAGTCTTTGCTTTTTCAAACTCAAGGAGCCGGTCCTGAAGTTCTCTTCCTTTAGCCTCCGGAAGAAGAGCCGCCAGCCTTTTTACCGCCTCTTGTTCCTTTTCCTCATGGGATTTATGTTTCTCAAAGGCAGGGATATCCCCGGTCATCGCCTCGCCAAGATCGTGGAGCAGGCCAAGTTCCATCAGACGCTCTATATCCACAGCCGGCAATTCTTCCTTAAGAAGCCAGACCGCGAGGCAAAGCCTCCAGCAATGTTCCGCAACGCTCTCCCTTCGATCGGAAGAAGTCCAGGCATGCCGTGGGATACACTTCAATCGTTCCGCTTCGTGCATAAATGTTAGAAACTGCGCCTCACTGATCCTCTCCTTGCAGTCTTTCCTCTCTTCGCCCTCGTATTCCATCGCGCGGCCTACCCTTCCAGGATCTTTACGAAGAAACGGCGGTTCCTGGGACCGTCAAATTCGCAGAAATAAACATCCTGCCAGATTCCCAGGACCAATTTCCCTTCTTCCAGGATCAGTGTCTGGGAGGGCCCCACACAGGTTGTCTTCAGATGGGCGTGGGAATTTCCTTCCATATGCTGATAGTAGGATCTGCAGGTGGGGAAGGATTCTTCCAGTCCGCAGAGCATATCGTGGACCACGTCTGGATCCGCGTTTTCATTGATGGTAAATCCCGCCGTAGTATGAGGGGAGTATACAACTACGATCCCATTTTTCACTCCGCTTTTTGCGATATCCTCCCGGATCATCCCGGTCACTTTCGTCATCTGCTGCGGGCTTCCGGTAGATATTTTGTGTTCAAACAGATTCATCTCTCATCCTCCTAGCTATGCTTCCAGATATTTAAGCAGTTCATTATACTGCTTTTTCATCAGCCGGTATCCGTGTTCATAAAAGTGCATCAGAGCATCGTAATTTTTCTCCAGTCTGGAAACCGTAGGGATCAGCGGCCGCAGTACGAAGATTTTCCCCTCGTCCTCCAGCTTCTCGATCAAATTCATCTGCCGGTTGTAAATATAGTTTCTCTGAATGGTCACCGACACCAGATTTGGGTATTTCCTGTATGCTCTTCGATACAAATTGGCCAATCCTTTGGATGTGGGTTTCTTCCGATATCCCGGATTCCGGGTCAGGATCAGCACGATCTTGTCATTGCCGATTTCCATCGCCCGCTCAACAGGGATAGAATCTGCCAGACCTCCGTCCAGATACGGCGTCCCGTCAATATTGACCATAGGCGCCAAAAGGGGCATACTGCTGGACGCCCTGCACAGCTTCATCAGCATATCCCGGTCATGGTCTTCCGTCCGATACTCCGCTCTTCCTGTCACACAGTTTGTGATCACGATCTCGCACTCCATCTCCGATGCAAAATAAGTGTCAAAATCAAAAGGAAAGATCTCGTTGGGATAACGGTCAAACACCATATCCATATCCAGCACGCTTTTTTCTTTGATAAAATCTCTCAGTCCATGATAGTAATTATATTCCTTATCTTTCTGGATCATGCAGTCCCTGGTCCTCCCCGGCTGCTTCGACACATAATCCACGCCGTTGCAGGATCCGGCGGACACCCCGATCACATGAGACAGATATAAATCTTTCTCCATCAGATAATCCAGGACGCCGGAAGTAAACACGCCTCTCGTGGCTCCTCCTTCCAGTACCATTGTTCCAGTCACCATATTCATACCTCCCTTCCTTACCTGTTATTATATACCCATTTTCCAAATTGGCAAACATCTCTTGCCATTTCCAGACGGATTTGTTAAGATAGGCGTTGAATGCAACAGTATTGTTTATTTGGAAGTTCAATAAGGAGTCGTAAGCATTATGATAAGTACAAGCAATATTACTTTACGTGTAGGGAAAAAAGCTTTATTTGAAGATGTAAATATCAAATTTACGGAAGGGAACTGCTATGGGCTGATCGGCGCGAACGGCGCCGGAAAGTCTACCTTCTTAAAAATCCTCTCCGGCCAGCTGGAGCCTACCAAGGGCGAAGTCTCCATCACCCCCGGAGAACGTCTTTCCTTCCTCCAGCAGGACCATTTCCAGTATGACGGATATCCGGTGCTGGATACGGTCATGATGGGCAATGCCAGACTGTATGAGATCATGAAAGAAAAAGAAGTGATCTATGCCAAAGAAGATTTTACCGATGAGGACGGCATCAAAGCCAGTGAACTGGAAGCCGAGTTCGCTTCTATGAATGGCTGGGAAGCTGAGTCTGACGCCGCTTCTTTGCTGAACGGCCTTGGAATTGGAACTGAACTGCACTATGAGATGATGAAGAATCTGGATGGCCCCCAGAAGGTAAAGGTGCTCCTTGCCCAGGCTCTCTTTGGCAATCCTGATATCCTGCTTCTGGACGAGCCTACCAACCACCTGGACTTAGACGCCATTGCCTGGCTGGAAGAATTTCTGATCAACTTTGACAACACAGTGATCGTGGTCTCCCACGACCGTTATTTCCTGAATAAAGTCTGCACGCAGATCGCGGACATTGACTACGGCAAGATCAAACTGTATGCGGGAAACTATGATTTCTGGTACGAATCCAGCCAGCTTCTGATCCGTCAGATGAAGGAAGCCAACAAGAAAAAGGAAGAAAAGATCAAAGAGCTGCAGGAATTCATTTCCCGGTTCAGCGCCAACGCTTCCAAGTCCCGGCAGGCTACTTCCAGGAAACGCGCCCTGGAGAAGATCCAGTTGGACGAGATCCAGCCTTCCAGCCGGAAGTATCCGTATATTGATTTCCGTCCCAACCGGGAGATTGGAAATGAAGTGCTGACGGTGGAGGGGCTTTCCAAGACTGTCAATGGGGAAAAGGTGTTAGACAATCTTTCCTTCACCCTCAACCGGGAAGACAAAGTTGCCTTTGTAGGCGGAAATGAATTGGCCAAGACCACCCTCTTCCAGATCCTTTCCGGTGAGATGGAGCCGGATGAAGGAACCTATAAGTGGGGCATCACCACATCCCAGGCTTATTTCCCCTTAGATCCCGGCGACGAATTCGACAACGACTATACCATTGTAGAATGGCTGACCCAGTATTCTGAAGAAAAGGACGTGACCTATGTCCGTGGATTCCTGGGCCGCATGCTCTTCTCCGGCGAGGATGGGGTAAAGAAGGTCAAAGTTCTGTCCGGCGGGGAGAAGGTCCGCTGCCTTCTGTCCAAAATGATGATCTCCGGCGCCAATGTGCTCATCTTAGACGAGCCTACCAACCACCTGGATATGGAGTCCATCACAGCCTTAAACAACGGACTGATCAAGTTCCCAGGCGTGATCCTCTTTAGTTCCAGAGACCACCAGATCGTACAGACCACCGCCAACCGGATCATGGAGATCGTGCCCGGCGGAAAATTGATCGACAAGATCACCACCTACGACGAGTATCTGGAAAGCGACGAAATGGCCAGAAAACGTCAGACTTACTCCGTCAACCAGGAGGAAGACGATTAAAACTAAATCTCCATCATCCCCGACATGATGCAGGCGCCGGCCGCTCCGCAGGAGCAGACCTCTTCCACCTGCCCTGTGCCGGGATGGATGCCTCCGATGCCATAGACTGGGATCGGAACGGCCTGGCAGATTTCCCGAAGGAACGAAATTCCTCTGGGCGCCAGGCCTTTTTTACAGTCTGTCACATAGACGTGTCCTGCCGTCAGGCAGTCCGCGCCCAGCCTCACCGCTTCCAAGGCTTCTTCCAGGGAATGGACGGAAGTTCCGATCTGGTCAAAATCTTCTCTCAGGGATGGCTCTCCTTCCAGGCTGCGAAGCAGAGCCAGAGGCAGGTGGATCCGCCGTACCCCCGCCTGCCGCGCCGCTTCCAGATAGGTATGATAAACACAAGGCACCCCATAAGATTCACAGATTATCTTTACCCTTCCCGCAAGATCCGCGTATACTTCTTCCGGCAGGTCTTTTTCTCTCACCAGCACTGCCGCCGGCCTCAGGCGGCAGATCCGTTTCATCTGCTCTTCATAGGGACGGCTGGTAAGGCGCCGGTTGGTCACCGCCGTCACACGTCCCCAGTCTTCCTGCCTACACATAGAGATACTCCGCCATGACCGGCTGCAGATGCTGGGCTTCCAACGCCTGGTAGACCTGTTCTATCGTCCGGCCGTCCGCGATCTCAAACTGCTCGTCTCCCTTATCCGCCACTTCTTCTCCATGTTCTCCGATTCCGGTACTGACTCCCGCCGAGATCTTCGTCGCCGCGATCTTCACCAGATTATCCCGGACTCTCTCACATTCCCGGCTGGAAATGGTGATGCTGGCAAAAGGCATAAACAGCCGGTAGGCGCACACCACTTGAAGAAGCTGGGCCTCGCGGACGTCCATGGGATTGATCTTGTCGTTGTTGATGATGGGCCTTAAGCGGGGACAGGAAAAGGCGATCTCCCCATGAGGATATTTCTTCTGCAGCAAATAGGCGTGTACAGCGGTGGCAAAGGCGTCCCTGCGGAAATCATCCAGTCCCAGAAGCGCCGCGAAGCCTACTCCCCGCATCCCCCCTTTCAAAGCCCGTTCCTGAGCGTTGAACCGGTAAGGGAAGATCCGTTTATGTCCGGCCAGGTGCAGGGTCTCGTATTTGTCTGAGTTATAAGTTTCCTGGAACACCGTTACATAATCTGCCCCGCAGGCGTGAAGATAGGCGTACTCATCGGAATTCATGGGATAGACCTCCAATCCGATGACCCGGAAATACTTCCTTGCAATCTGGCAGGCTCTTCCTATATATTCTACCGTAGACTTTTTCCTGCTCTCCCCGGTCAGAAGCAGCACCTCCTGCAGTCCCGTCTTTGCGATAGCCTCGAACTCTCTTTCGATCTCCTCTTCGTTAAGCTGTGCCCGGCGGATCTTGTTATGACAGTTAAACCCGCAGTAAATGCAGTAATTCTCACAGTAGTTGGCAAGATATACCGGAGTAAACATATTCACCGAGTTCCCGAAATGTCTGCGCGTCTCCCCCTGGGCCGCCTGGGCGATCTCTTCCAGAAGAGGCAGGGCCGCCGGCGACAGGAGGGCTTTCAGATCTTCCAAAGAACGGTGGTCTTTCGCCAAAGCTCTCCTTATATCCGACTCTTTATAAAGCTCTGGATCGTATTCCTCCATCTTGCGGATCACTTGATCCATGACCTGGGAGCCAATGTCTTCCATATCCGGCAGATAGGTCATGTGGTCGATCCGGTTTTCTTTTTGATGTTCCCGGATCTCTTCATTTAAAATACTTTCATTGATATGCTCTTGTCTGCTCATATCGTTCTCCTTCTTTTTAGTCTCTCAGGTATCCGGTCAGCGGAGAGGACGCGCTTCCTCCATGGCTTCTTACGCTTCCCATTCCGGCCAGGTAGGCTGCTCTTCCTGCTTCTACCGCAAGTCCCATGGCCTTTGCCATGACTTTCACATCCCCGGAGGTGGCGATCGCTGTATTTGCCATAACAGCCGCCGCTCCCATTTCCATCGCTTCACAGGCCTGGGAAGGTTTGCCGATTCCCGCGTCTACGATCACTGGCAGATCGATCTCATCGATCAGGATCTGGATAAATTCTTTGGTGCACAGACCCTTATTGGAACCGATGGGCGCTCCCAAAGGCATGATGCAGGCCGCTCCCGCCTCCGCCATATCCCTTGCGGCGTTCAAGTCCGGATACATATACGGCATGGCCACAAAACCCTCTTTGTTCAAGATCTCCACCGCTTTAATGGTTTCCTGGTTATCCGGAAGCAGGTATTTGGTATCCCGCATGATCTCGATCTTGATCAGATCGCTTCCGCAGACCTCTCTGGACAGTCTGGCGATCCGCACCGCTTCCTCCGCGTTCCTGGCCCCGGAGGTATTGGGAAGCAGGGCTACTTCCTTTGGAATATAGTCCAAAATGTTGGCGGCTCCTCCTTCATTTGCCCGGCGAAGCGCCATGGTCACGATCTGGGCGCCTGCGTTCTCCACTGCCGCCTGGATCAAATCCAGGGAATATTTCCCAGATCCCAAGATAAACCGGGAGGTAAATTCGTGTGTACCAAGTTTCCATGTGTCTTTCTTTTGTTCCATATGTTTCATCCTTTCCTTCTATTCTTCTCCCAGGATCAGCCGTACTACCAGATTGGCCTGGTGGGCCGCGCACAACGCCACTCTTGGCGCCATCAGCCCTCTCCCCGCCTCTGCCTCTGTCTTCTCGTCTCCGCAGAGATAGAAATGAGACGTGACTCTCCTGGTATGGATCTCATTGCTGTCCCCGAAACCTGCCATTCCGCTGGCAGCCACCAGATATTTCTCCGGGAACTCCTCCAGCACCGCCTGGGCCAGCATGGCTTTCTGTTCCGGCACATCGAAAGCCTCGCAGATATACTCTTCCTTCCAAAGCAGCTCCTTTACATTATCCCTGGTCACCCGCAGGCAGTGGGTCTCGATATCCAGGTAGGGATTGATCCGCTCCAGGGTCTCCGCAAGGGCGTCCGTCTTATAACAGCCGATCTGGTCTATAAAATATTGCTGCCGGTTCAGATTCGTCAGGTCCACTTGATCAAAATCTATCAAATGGAGCCGTCCCACGCCGATCCTGGCAAGGGAAACGGCAATGTTGGAACCCAGACCGCCCAGGCCTGCCACCGCGACGGAAGCCTTGGAAAGCTTCTCCTGTACTTCCTTGGTATGCCGCAAGCAGAGCGCCTGGCTGATGGCTTCTTTCGCAGGCTGTCCTGTTGCTCTTTCTTTTTGCATGTCTTTCTTTAGCCTCCTCCTACAAAATTCACCACTTCCAAAGTGTCTCCATCCTCAAGCAGGGTATCCCCGTAGGTACGCTTCGGCACAATGGCGCCGTTTCTCTCTACCGCGATCCGATCCATGCGGTACCCGTTTCTCTCCAGATAGGCCTGGATGGTAAGCCCTTCCTCGTATGGCTCTTCAACTCCATTTACACGGATCATGCTCACACCTCCTTCCTTCTATAAAAAAAGGTTCATGAAACAATACACCCGCGGTGGTGCACCCCTTCATGAACCTTTTCGTTCACTCTCAACTGTTCTCAAGATTCTGTTTTCCATACGGCCAACCCCGGATGTACCGGTTTCGTCTGCCGCCTTCATGAAAATAGAAACGGGAAATGGTCAATGCCATTTCCCGCAATTTTCTCATCTTTCCCTACGTTGGCATTATCCAAATCAGGTTTCCGGGTCGAAACTTCCAGTTTCCTCTCAGCCTGTCACACAAGCTCCCCTGTTCTATTTCCATGTTCTACTATAAAAGCTTTTCCGCGGATTGTCAATAGGTTTTAGAGCAACTTACCGGATGCGCTCCGGGAAGCCTACCTTTTTCTGAACTTTCCGCAGAGTCTTGTTGGCAAAGTATCCTGCCTTTTCCGCGTTTGTCTTGATAATGCCGTCCAGATAGGCTTTATCCTTCTCCAATCTTGCCGCCTCGTCCTGCAGCGGCTTAAGGATCGCCACAACCGCTTCGCCTACCGCGATCTTAAAATCGCCGTAGCCTTTTCCGTCGAACTCTTTCACCGTCTCTTCCGGCGTCTTTCCGGTGCAGGCGCTGTAGATGTCGATCAGGTTCTTTACGCCGGGCTGTTCATCCCGGTACAGGATCTGTCCCTCGGAGTCTGTGACCGCCCGTTTACATTTGCGCATGATGGTGTCCGGATCATCCAGCAGATAGATACTGGCGTTGGGGTTCTCATCGGACTTGGACATTTTCTTCGCCGGGTCCTGCAGACTCATGATCCTGGCCCCTACTTTTCCATAATAGCCTTCTGGTATGGTAAAGACATTCCCATAAATGTTATTAAACCGCTCGGCAATGTCTCTGGTGATCTCCAGATGCTGTTTCTGGTCGTTTCCTACAGGGACCACGTCCGCCTGATACAGCAGGATATCTGCCGCCATCAACACCGGGTAGGTAAAAAGTCCCGCGTTGATATTGTCCGCGTGTTTGGCGGATTTATCCTTAAACTGGGTCATCCGGTTCAGTTCGCCCATGTAAGTAAAACAGTTCAGGATCCAAGCCAGCTCCGCGTGAGCCGACACATGGGACTGATAATAGATGCAGTTTTTCTCCGGGTCAAGTCCCGCCGCGATATAAAGCGTCAAAAGAGCGCGGGCCCGTTTGCGCAAAACAGACGGATCCTGACGGACCGTAATCGAGTGCATATCTACCACGCTGTAGAAACATTCATACTCATCGCTCAAAGTCACCCAGTTTTTCAAGGCCCCCAGATAGTTGCCAAGGGTCAGGTTGCCAGTGGCCTGCATACCGCTGAATAATACTTTTTTGTCGTTGATCATAGTTCTATTTCCTCCTGTATTTCCTACCATGGCTTGACAACATCGTCATAGTAGGCCTTATTCTCTGATAAGATGACTGCTTTTCCTTCTGTCACTTCCACTTCCGTGACTCCGCAGTTCTTGTGGACGCCGGTGCCCCAGTATTCGGAGAGAGGCTTCTTCTTCAGATTGTTCAGCAAACCTGCCATGGCCGCCCCGTGGGTAGTGACAAGGATCGTGCTGTCCTTATATTTTTCCTGATGAAACAGCCAGTCCAGGAATGCTCCCGTTCGTTTCTGTACTTCCCGGAAGTTTTCTCCTCCTTCCGGCGCCTCATAGTGGACCGGATCGTCGAAGAAACGCTGGAAAGAATCGGGAACCTCCCAGCCTTCTTTGGAACAGCATTTCCCTTCCAGGACTCCAAAGGCCATCTCTTTGATCCGCTGGTCTTCTATGATGGGAACATCTCTTCCGTTTAAGATAAGAAGGGCCGTTTCTTTGGCTCTCCCGAGGGGACTGGTAAAGCAGACGTTGAAGGGAACGTCCGCCAGGCCTTTGGCCGTTTCTCTGGCCAGATGTCTTCCGAATTCATTCAATGGGATGTCCACCTGCCCCTGGATTCTTCGCTCCTTGTTCCAGTCAGTCTCTCCATGCCGTACAAAATAAATCTTCATCCTGTCTGCGCCTCCTTCATGTACCTTTGTAAGTATAGCACATCTTCCCCCTGTTTTCATAGCAAAATCATAGAAAAGATGGTATACTGGGATAGCAGCTCGCAGGATAAGACAAAAAAGTAAACTGCCGCTGATCATTTTTGTTAATTATTATAAAGAATAGGAGTGTTGCATATGGAAAAGATCACAAGCTTCACCATAGACCATTTAAAGCTGGTCCCTGGCATCTACGTTTCCCGTATCGATCATGTGGAAGGAAATCCCGTGACAACCTTTGACCTGCGCATGACAAGTCCCAACGATGAGCCCGTCATGAACACGGCGGAGATGCACGCCATCGAACATCTGGGCGCCACCTTCCTGCGCAATCATGAAACGTATAAAGATAAAGTCCTGTACTTTGGCCCCATGGGATGCCGCACCGGCTTCTACCTTCTGCTGGCCGGTGAATACCGCTCCGCGGATATCGTGCCGCTGATCCGGGACATGTACACCTTCATCGCGGGATTTGACGGAGAAGTCCCAGGCGCCTCTCCCAAGGACTGCGGGAATTATCTGGATATGAACCTGCCAATGGCCAGATACCTGGCCCGGAAGTATCTGAAAGAAGTGCTGACGGATATTCGGGAAGACCAGCTCATGTATCCGTAATCAATTGGGGCCGGGGGATTTTTAAAAATCCCCCGGCCCCAATTAAAAATGCCCTGTCCCTTTTTGATCATTTCATCGCCCACAAGAATCCAAACTCTGGAAGAGAAACTTTTTCTTCTGCCAGCTTCCTTCCTCCAAGCAGATCCTGGTATGCTCCCGGTTCCGGGAAATAAACCTCTTTTCCCTGGTCAGTAAAATTAAAGATTCCTACCAGTGTTTTTCCTCCAAGCCTCCGCATAAGCCCCAATACGCCGTCGTCTCCGGTCTCCCAGGTGGAAACCTGCGCGTCCGGTCCCAGGATTTCTTCTTTTTTCCGCAGCTCTTCCATCTTGTGTAATGCCTGGAAGATCTGGCCTTCTACCGTTTTTTTCTTGGTCCGCTGTTCTGCCAGATCCCAGCGGAATTTTCCCCGGTGGATATAACGGGAATCCGCCTGTTTCTCCGGGTTCTCTTTATAGGTATAATCGTTCACCTGACCGATCTCGTCCCCGCTGTAGATCATAGGAAGTCCCCGCTGCAGGAACATATAAGCGTGGAGCATCAGGTCCTTGCGGATCGCCTTTTCCATCTTTTCTTCATTCTGTTCAAATCCAGCGCTCTCGATGCCGCACATGGAGGCGGCCGTCCCGCAGAATCTGGCGTCCATGGTCACTGGATCGTCATTATAAAGCTCTCCCCGGCTCTCGCTTCCCGGATATCTGCCTGTAAAGTAATCATTCAGGTACTTCTTATGAGGCACTTCTCCCATCTGCCAGGTACTCAAAGTCCCATAGTCCAGTCCCCAGCCAATGTCATCGTGGCACCGCAGATAGTTGAGGAAAGTATACTCTTCCGGAAGCTGGTTGACGATATCCAGCTGCTTCTTCAAAAGTTTTGTTCCCTGTACCGCCACGCTGTGCCAAGTGGTCGCCATGGTGGTCACATTGTAGAGCATGTGACATTCCGGCTTTTCCACCGTCCCAAAATACGGGACCACTTTCTCCGGCTCCATGACCACCTCTCCCAGAAGGGCAACGGCGGGACACACGATCTCCCCGATCATGCGCATCATCCGCACGATGGTGTGGACTTCTTTCAGATTCCGGCAACTTGTGCCCAGCTTTTTCCAGATATAGGGGACCGCGTCAATCCGGATGATATCCATTCCCTGATTCGCGAAGAAAAGATAATTGTACATCATCTCGTTAAACACTCTGGGATTGGCATAATTTAAATCCCACTGGTAGGGATAAAAACTGGTCATCACATAATGATCGATCTGGGGAAGCCAGGTAAAATTCCCCGGCGCTGTAGTAGGGAACACCTGAGGGACCGTCTTCTCAAACTCCTGGGGAATCCAGGGATTATCGTAGAAAAAGTAGCGGCTCATATATTCTCCGTCCCCGGCAAGCGCCTTTTTTGCCCACTCATGTTCGTTGGACGTATGATTCATGACAAAGTCCATACAAACGTCAATATCCCGGTCATGGCACTCCTTTGCCAGCGCCGCCAGGTCCTCCATAGTCCCCAGATCCGGCCGGACTTTGCGGAAATCTGCCACAGCGTAACCGCCGTCAGACTTTCCTTTTACCGTATCCAGGAATGGCATCAGGTGGATGAACGTGGCGTTACATTCTTTCACATAATCCAGCTTTTTCCGTACCCCATTTAAATCTCCGGCAAAATTATCAATATAGAGCATCATGCCCAGCATCCGGTTGTTCCGGTACCATTTGGAATTCTTTGCTTTTATCCGATCCCTGGCCTTCAGCTCAGGCTTGCGCTCCTGGTAAAATTTCAGCATTTGATCGCATAATTCCGCAAACATTGCCTCATTATCATAGAGTTCCATATAAAGCCATTTCAGCTCATCCCGATGCTTTTCAAAACGTGTGATATATTCCTTATTGATCTTCATATTTGTCTCCATTTTTCATTTGGGCCGGGGGATTTTTAAAAATCCCCCGGCCCCGATTGAAAATTATTGTTTTAAATAAATCTGATATGCCAGGTACTCTCCCTCTTCCACCGGAAGAGGAAGCCCCGCTTCCATCAGAGCGGCGCCGCTGTAGCTTTTGCCGCTTGCCTGGTCCTTATAGAATTTCTCCGGATCCAGGCCCTGCAGTTTCACATAATTGACCGTCATATTCCCATGCCGCCGGATCATGACCGCGTTAAAGAGCACTTCTTTTTTGTCCTCCGATACAAAGGCCCACGCTCCCACTTCATCGGTCTGCGGGCTGGTCAGCCGGTAGCAGTCTCCATTCTGGATCAAAGGCGCGTATTGCTTAAATGTACGTACCTGCTCCCTTACTTTCTCCTTTTCTTCTGCCGACAGAACCGCCAGATCCAGCTCATAGCCAAACGTTCCTGCCATGGCTACGATTCCTCTGGTCTCCAAAGGGGTCACTCTTCCTGTCTGATGGTTTGGTACCGCCGACACATGGGCGCCCACACAGGAGGCCGGATAGATAAAGGATGTTCCATATTGGATTTCCAGCCGGTCAATGGCGTCCGTATTATCACTGCACCAGATCTGAGGCGTATAGTACAGCATTCCGGCGTCAAATCTTCCGCCGCCGCCGCAGCACCCTTCGATCAAAATATCCGGGTATCTCTGGATCAGCCGCTCCAGGAATTCATAAACGCCAAGGACATAGTCATAGAGCAGTTTGCCGTGTTCCTCGCCGATCGCTGAGTAAACGTCATTGATGCTCCGGTTCATATCCCACTTGATATATTCTACTCCCTCATCCAGGACTAAACAGATCTGGTCAAATACATAATCCCGGATATCCTTACGGGAGAAGTCCAGCACAAGCTGGTTCCTTGCCCGGATCGGATTCCGCCGCGGAATCTTCAGCGCCCAGTCTGGGTGCGCCCGATACAGATCGCTGTCCTCAGAGATCATCTCCGGCTCGATCCAAATGCCAAATTTCATGCCCATAGCGTTGATCTTCCGAATCAGCTCTCCCATGGTACATCCCAATTTATCTTCGTTCACCTGCCAGTCTCCAAGGCTGGTATTGTCGTCGTTGCGCTTGCCAAACCATCCATCGTCCAGCACCAGCATCTCGATTCCAAGGTCCGCGGACTCCTTTGCCAGACGGCACAGACTTTCTCCTGTAAAATGGAAATAATCCGCCTCCCAGCTGTTGACCAGGATCGGCCGGACCTGATCGCGGTATTTTCCTCTGCAAAGGTGTCTGCGGAAACATCTGTGCAGATTAGAGGAAAGTTTCCCAAATCCCTGGCCGGAATAGGTCAGCACCGTCTCCGGGACAAGGAAGGTTTCCCCTTCCTTCACCGGATAATTGAAAAACGCCTCCGAAAGTCCCATAACAGCACGGGTTTGGTTAAACTGGTCTTTCTCGATCTCCGCCTCAAAATTCCCACTGTAGACGAACACCATCCCGTAGCAGCCTCCAGATATCTCATCCGCCCCCGGCTCCGCCAGGATCAAAGAAGGATTATACTGATGGCTGGAAGCGCCTCTTGAGCTTCCGACCGCCTGTTTCCCATGATGGATCCGGTTCCTCTGGAAATTCCGCTCCATAGCGTGGCGGCCGTAAAAGGTGATCAGATCATACTCTCCACCCAAGAAATCCAGGCACGCGGAAGCGGCTTTCTTTACATAAATTCTGTCAGGACCACAGTTGATGATCCTGACACTCCTGGTAATGATATCTTGTTCTGGAAGAACCCCGTACAGCAGAACTGCCTGTACCTTGGTCACCGAATCCTCCAGCAGGACCTCCAGGGTCTGCGCTTCCGTCTCGGAAGCGTAGACTGCCGGAAGTCCATTTAAGCCATATTTGCCTTTTGTGATCTTATGACTTTTATAACGCAGGTCACAGCAGTGGCTCCCATCACCGTTCTGCACCGAAAGGGCAGTAATCCGGAAATCACCGGTTCCCCGCTGCGGAAACTCCTGAGGGAGAGCATCTAAGGAATACGTTCTGTCCCCCTGTACATCGTAAGGGTTTCCAGAAAACCCTCTGTCATAATAGGTCAAGAGATAGTCCATATCTCCATAGACCGTTTTTCCATAATACAAATGTAAGAGGAAACCATAGGCATCCACCTGAAATTGATAAGTTGTATTTGCCGTCTGCAGTGTGAAAATTCTTTTTCCTTCGTGATATGCAATTCCCATTTGCGCTCTCCTTGTGATGTCAAATATTTTCTGATTACTTCACTGCTCCGTTTACAACACCATTCAGGATCTGTTTCTGGCAGATCACATAAAAGATCAAGATTGGGATCAAAGCCAGCAGGTAGGATGCAAACGCCAGATTGTAGTTTGTTCCAAACTGGGTCTGGAAATTCAACTGTGCCAGCGGCAGTGTGTTCTGTCCAGTACCCGCCATAATGATCAGCGGCGTCATAACGTCATTCCACACCGCCAAAGCTGTAATGATAGCAACAGTAGCGTGCATAGGCTTCATGATCGGAAAGATGATCTTCCAATAGGTGCTCCAGGTGCTGGCCCCATCCACTTCCGCCGCTTCTTCCAGCGCGATCGGGATGTTTACCAGGTATCCGGAATAGAGCAGGACGTTCATCGGCATATAGAATACCACATATAGGATAATAACGCCAGCCCAATTTGCAAGTCCTAATTCCGCCGTCTGTTTTGCCAGCGGCATCATCAGGATTGCAAAGGGTACGAACATACCGCTGACAATGAATAAGTACACGAATTTATAAAATTTGCTGTGAGCCCGGTTTCTTCCGATGGCATATCCCATCAGAGAATGAATCAGGATCGACAGTACGACCGTAACCACAGTGATCAGGATACTGTTGCTCAAAGACCTCCAGAAATCCGTCACTTCCATTGCCTCCGCAAAATTGCTGAGGCTCCAGTTGCTTGGCAGAGAAAGAATCCCCGCAATACTGTTAGTCATCTCAGAAGGCTGTTTAAAAGCGATCACGATCGCCATATATAACGGAAAGATAATCGTACTCAAGCCCAGGATCAACAGGATCACAACAGGCCAGTTTGTTCTAGATCCAATTTTCGCTTTCATTATAACTGCTCCTCCTTCCTGCTGGATATCATCATCTGCGCGGCGGAAAGAGCCACGATCACGATGAAGAAGATTACCGCGTTAGCGCTTTGATAACCAAATGCTCCGCCTTTCATACCATTGTTGTAGATCAGGAAGGAGATGGACTCTGTACTTTGCGCAGGCCCCCCCTGAGTCATTGCCATGATCTGATCGAATACCATCAGGAAATTCTTGACACACAGAACCATGTTGATGGTGAAAAATGGAATGATCAATGGGAATGTCAGGTGGCGGAAGCGCTTCCATCCGGTAGCTCCGTCCAGGTCGCCCGCCTCATATACATCTTCTGGAACCGTCTGCAATCCGGAAATGTATATGATCGTGTTCATGGCGATATTCTGCCAGCAGCATACGATCACAATGGCGAACCAGGCCAGATTCTCATTAGAAAGCAGGCTCTGACTCAATACCGGGCTTCCGATCATCTCTCCCAGCGCGGGGATGATATAGGTAAACAAATACTGGAAAATATAACCTACTACCAGCGCTCCAAGAACGTTTGGCAGGAAATAGGCCGCCCTAAAAAAGCTTTTAGCCCGAATCTTGCTGTTCAGACCCAGCGCCAGGATCAAACTGATCACATTTGTCAAGATCGTAGCAACAACAGCCAGTTTAAATGTAAACAGATAGGAACCGCCGATACGGGAATCTCCGAACAGATCCATATAGTTCCGAAGACCTACCCAGTCGTAGGTACCAAATCCTTTAAAGTTAGTAAAACTATACATAATACCCCGGATCAACGGGATGGTGTTAAAACACACGAACAGTGCCAGGATCGGTATTGTGATCAGCAGGTATGTCCGTTTTTTATTATTTTTCATTCTATCCCCACTCCTTTTCTACTCTGCGCTTCCGTTTTCTTCTTCATACTCCTGTACCGCACGGATGGCGTCACGGTTGTAACGCGCCCAGTCTTTATCAAATCTTGCCAGGAAAGCATCCGTATCCTGATTGATCACATAAGTCTGGAGGATAGCGTCTACAGCCATTTCTGATGGATAATAGTGGTCCTGATAGTCGGTCATGTTTCCGGACTCAATGTATTCCGTCATACCATCCAGCATAGGAGCCAGTTCATAATCTCCCTCTTTACAGGAAATCGAGTTCTGGTCGTCAATATATGCCTGGATATTCTCATCTTCATATAAGAAATCCAGAACTTCAAAGGCCGCCTCTTTGTTCTCGCAGGCTGCCGTGACGCAGAATCCAAGGTCAATACCAGAGTTCAGAGTATTTTCAGCCGGATCGTTGCTGGCCGGCATCACAAAGGAGTCAATGTTGATATCTGGATTTACAGACTGAATCTGCGGAACCGCGTAGCTTCCGATCGGATACATGGCGGATTCACCGTTGGCAAAAGCAGTACACGCATCGTTATACCCATACGCTACCGGGTCGTCCGGGCCATACTCCATAAGCTGAATGTATTTCTCCGCCGCTTCTCTGTATTCCTCTGTAAAGGTGGTTTCGCCTCTGTTCACCTGCTTACATACATCTGCCGGTGCCAGGTCGACCGCGATCGCGTTCCATGGCGCCAGACAGGTCCAGGTATCACGGAATCCAAAGTAGAAGGGAAGGATGCCTTCCGCCTGGATATCCTCACACAGGGAGAGCAGCTCGTCCCAGGTAGTTGGAATCTCCCAGCCGTGCTCTTCAAACATATCCCTGTTGTAAAGGATACCTGCGGCATTAGCCATATACGGGGCGATATAGGTTCCATCTGTAGGAACCGTCTCCAAACCTTCCGCAATGTCTATATAAGATTCTTTGATATTGTCCATTCCATCCCAATCGGACAGATCTGCCAGAATCTCCGCATCTACATAGTAGGAATAATTGATGTCTCCGCCGATACCAATGATATCCGGGTAATCCTCACGGATGAACCGGGTCCTCATGATCGTGGATGCATCGTTTGGTGAATCAATCGTCAGATGGATATCATCATGGGTTGCGTTAAATTCTTCTTCCAGAGCGTCAAAATAGTCTGTCGCTTCCATCTTGTACTGAATGATCTCAATCTCAGTCTTGCCGCTGTCACTGCCGTCTCCGCATCCCGCAAGGAGCATAGCGGCCATCATGCAGCCGACTAAAAGTACGCTTACTGCCTTTTTCCCCTTTCCCATGTCATTTCTCTCCTTTCTCTCATCTGCAATCCTTTTTGCATGATAAGCTTATTATAACATCTCAATATGCCAGCTAAAATACCCGTATTTTTATGTTTTCATTCCTTTATGCTATTTTTTTACTTATAGATTGAAGTAATCTAGCATTTTGGTATATAATAAAACAAGAGGGAGGGAGAGTTATGGATAATTACTTATTTTCCGTCTTAGAAAACGAAAATTTTATTGATCTTGTCCTATATCAATGCGGCTGGGAACAGTGTATTCCCGCTCATTCCTGCGGTCCTATAGCGAAATCTCATTATCTGTTCCACTATGTGATCTCCGGAACCGGAACTTTGGATGCACAGGACAGCAATGGAATCTCCAAGAGATATTCTATTCGGTCGGGACAGGGATTTATGATGTTTCCGGGACAGATATGCAGTTACTGCGCGGACCGCGATCTTCCCTGGGAATACACTTGGCTTGAATTTGACGGTCTCAGGATCAAGGAAGCTTTGCAGATTGCCGGTCTTTCTCCGAGTTCCCCTATCTACCGCACCCATTCTAAGGAACTTCGCGGCAAGATGGAAGAAGAAATGCTCTATATCGTGCATCATGCTAAAGAATCTCCCTTCCATCTTCTGGGGCATGGTTTTCTCTTTCTGGATTATCTGACCCACTCCATTGCTCCTTACCAGGTCGCTCAGAGCGGGAAAATCCAGGATTTCTATATCAAAGAAGCGATTGCCTATATTGAGCAGAATTTTCATAACGATATTTCTGTCGAAGGTATCGCCCGGCACTGCGGACTAAACCGCAGCTATTTCGGTACCCTGTTCCGTCAGTCTCTGGGACAGACGCCCCAGGAATTCTTAATCCGCTACCGAATGGTAAAAGCGGCAGAGCTTCTTAAGCTTACCCACCTCTCCATCCAGGATATCTCAAGTACCGTCGGTTATGCAAACCCGCTGCATTTCTCTCGCGCGTTCAAAAAAGTGTACGGGAAATCCCCCCGGATATGGAGGTCTGACCATCAATCGGGGCCGGGGGATTTTTAAAAATCCCCCGGCCCAAATTGAAAATGCCCTGTCCCTTTTTGTATGTCATGCCAGTTCACATAACTCTTCCGGTTTTTCTATGATCCAATCGGCGCCGGCCTTTTCCAGTTCTTCACGACTTCCAAATCCGTATAAAACACCGATACAGTCCAGCCCTTCTTTTTTTGCGCCGATCACATCATGTTCCCGGTCTCCGACCATAACTGTTTTCCCTCGGTCATCAATGCCGCAGCTTTGCAGGGCGTAAGCGATAACTTCCGCCTTTGTTCCCCGGCCTCCGTCCAGTTCCATGCCGGCCACGTATTCAAAATAAGAGGCCAGCCCAAAATGCCGGATGATCCGCCTCGCAAAAGGCTCTGGCTTTGAAGTCGCCACTATCAGCCGCTTCCCTTTTTCTTTTAGTTGTCTCAGCGTCTCTTTCATCCCTTCATAGACTTTGTTTTCAAAAATCCCTATCTCCCGGTAATACTCCCGATAATATTCTACCGCCTCTATCGACTGTTCCGCAGAGAATCCATAGAATTTCTGAAAAGATTCCGTAAGGGGCGGACCGATAAACGCATAAAGTTTCTTCTGGTCTTCTTCTTCAATCCCATACTTTTTTAACGCGTATATCACCGACTTGGTAATCCCAACTGACGAGTCTGTCAGCGTTCCATCCAGATCAAATAAAAAAACATCGTATGCCATCATTCTCTCCTTCGTTCGTTAATCAATCGGGGACGGGGGGTTTTTAAAAA
>OGYF01001124.1_pt1 | contig 23972 bp, 24 predicted proteins | sample 1576451 | NCBI WGS metagenome assembly OGYF01 (sample SAMEA3541505, study PRJEB24748) | human gut metagenome | biome: human gut; feature: human-associated habitat; material: faeces | place: China | collected 2012
CTCCCTGGCCGGAGGATAATGAGAAGCCCTATTACACCGACAAGCCGGATTGGGACGCCTTTGGCGCTATGCTGCTGGTAGCAGCCTGCCATACATACGATGAGCCGGTGCCCCCCACTGTGGAGAAGAACTGGAATTTCGGGGAGCATCCTCTGGTCGCCCGCCTTGGATCGGATGAGGAGCGGGTGTGGTCCCTGTTCCGTGGGGCTACCTGGTGGCTGCCTCTGCCGGATTCCTTCTTCTTTCAGGCGCCTCTGCCCACCGATGATCAGGCAATGATCGCCACCCTGGGCGGACTGCGAAAGGAGTTGGAGAAGCTGAACCAGCTGGCATGGCAGGCCGATGAGGATACCATCCTTGCTTGGGCAGACACGGAGGGATACCCGATAGAGGGAACCATAGACCCAAATGGGCAGTACAGCAAAACAGACATTCCAGAACATACTCAGTATGACACCGAGTCACTGGCTAAGTTTGCTTTCTCAATGTTCTGGCAAGCAATGTGTTTTGCAGAGGAACAGCAGGTGCCCATCCTGCTGGATTACTAAGGAGGGTTTTTATGGGATACGATGTGAGCTTTCACCCGATTTCACCAGAGGAAATGCGGGAATGGTATTTTACTCCCTTAACCTGGATACAGCAGGGACAGGAGGAAAAGGTGCTGGCACTCGCCGCACAGTATGGAATAGAGGATTTCTATGCAGAAAAATATCTGGATACCCTGCGGGTTGGGGCTGAAACAGAATCCAACGAGCTGTTTGACAAAAGCCATGGCTTCTATATTGCAGTGATCCAAGGTTTTTTCCGGGATTACTATTACACCAGAGGCAGTGCCTTTTCTTTCCTGGCGGAAGAAAAGCCGGAATATGGGCGGTACTTCACCTCATGGGATCAAGTGACTCCTGTTTCCTTTCCAAACCCCATGCAGAACCGAATCATCGAAAACTATTGCTCCGGTGTATATCTGTCTCCAGATCAAGTTATGCAGCTTCTCAAAGACATGGAGCAGGACCCCAAAGTGTGTGAAGATCTGGAGAGGATTTGGAGCAATGGACAGATTGCTGTGCTGAAAAAAGCACTTTCTGCCGCTGCAGAACTGGGCGCCGGCCTGCTGGAGGCCACTGAAGTGGTAGAACCAAACCCCATCAGTCCGAATGAGAGTACAAGCTATTCCAACCTGTACCACTGCGACAGGGACGGGGTGTATCTCTACATAGATACTGTCAGTGCTCAATTAGCGGATGTGATTGGAAAAAGTGAGGAACAAGCATAAGCGGTTGGGAGGAATTTATGGAACAAAAACGCCCGACAGATATATTTCAGGAGCTTCTGGACTACCTGTGGAACGGCCTGGGCCTGGAGGAAAAGGGCTGGAAGCGGCTGAAAAATAATACAGCTATTGTTAATTGGGCTAGAAGTAATTATAACAAAAATCAACCATCGCCCGGAAAAAGTTCTGTTCCATATTTTGACTTTTCAGAGATATCGGGCGCATATGATTGTACTAATTTTGTTTCTCATGCTGTACTTGCTGGCGGTGCAAAGATCAATGATACTGGTGGATCTGGCATCAGTTCGACAGGATGGTATTATAGAAATATAAACAACAGAAGCTCTTCGTGGAGTGGTGTAGACCAGTTTTATAACTATATGACCACCAATACTAAAGCTAATACAGCATATGGGACCACATATGTCTATTCACATAATGGTGGAATGTGGAATCTCGGTTCTGTTATGCAATTTGATTTTGATGGGAAAAACGGTTATAATCATTCTACAATTATTACCAAAAGAACCTCTTCCGATGGGCGCTACTATGCTTATGTTACTGGAAGGACTGGGGATAATAATTATAACAACAATAAATCAGCAGATGAGATGTCACCGGGATACAATCCACGCGTGATAAATGTATATAATCGTTAAAAGCAATTACATAAAATTTTTTAAAAAGTAAGAAAGAAAAGAGCTATTACACTGCTGTTGTGTCAGTAGAAGTGATAGCTCTTTCGCTGAATAAAAGAATATTAGCTTTAAACTACAATAACAATTATTTAACATATTTTAATAAATGCTATTGCATTTTATAACGAGGTCTGCTACACTCACATTACGAACAAGTGTTCGCTATATTCTGAACATGGATGGCAAGATAAAAAATATGGATATCAAAGAAAATTTCGGTGAGTTTTTAAAAAGAAAACGACAAGGCAAGGGAGCCTCTCTCAGATCCTTTGCGGCAGATATGGGAATATCCCCTGTGTATATGTGCAATATTGAAAAAGGGCGTGACCCGGCGCCGAGCGCAGAAATAATCAATAAAATGGCAGATGCTCTTTGTTTAACGGCAGAAGAAAGGATCCTCTTTTATGATCTTGCTGCGATGACAAAAAACGCCGCTGCTGTCCCACAGGATCTGCCACAGTACATAATGGACAGGGACATTGTCCGCACAGCTCTCAGAACAGCTAAGGATGTAGATGCCACCGATGAAGAATGGCAGGAGTTTATCTCCATGCTGCAAAACAGGAAGGAGGATAAAAAGTGAGCGCATTGAGATATCTGCGAGGCGATCTTTTAGAAGCAATCGCACGAAATACGCTGAAAAAATACGATCCTCGTCTTGTAATAGGCATGGGAGTGCAGCGCGTTCCCATTGAAGAGATCATCGAAAGCATGGGGCTTACCATAGAATATCAATATATACGAAAGGACGGCCGTATACTTGGTGAAACCGTTTTTGATGATGGATATATTCCGTTATACGACATGAAAAAAAGAAAATATGAACTTTTCTTCATGTCGCGAGGAACTATCATCATTGATGCACATTTGCTTGAGGATAAGACAGACAGCAGGCTCCGTTTTACATGCGCACATGAGCTCGCGCATTGGTTGATCCATCAGGAACTGTATAGCGGATCGGGAGAGGCAGCAGCTATGGTAAACAATATTTCAAAGAGTTCTGATACCGATAGATGCATTGAAAGACAGGCCGACATCCTTGCCGGGGCATTGCTCATGCCGCTGGGGAAAGTCAAACAGGCATTTTACCGTATATCCGGAGAAACTGGAATTGAAGCCCTTGCAAAAGAGTTTGGCGTATCGAAAGAATCAATGAAGATAAGATTAAAGAAACACGGGCTTATATAAAAATCAAAAAAATTTTTTACCCGTGTGTTCAGTAAAAACTGAACACAGGAGGACGATATGATTCAGGTAGTAAAAGTCGAAGCAGAAAATCCAGCAGAATATGATTTCATCAGATGTCCGATCTGTCACAGGAGATTATGTGATAAACCCAAAAAAGCAAAAGCCACGATTTTGCCGTGGGACGGATGTACAGAGAACAACGAGCATGTGCTTGTGAAATGCTCTAAGTGTGGCTCACTGTACATCATAGCGATAAGAAATCAATAATAATCGAAAATCAAATAGTTCATATGTCTCGTACATAGCTTAGCCAACAATGCGCCGCATAGGATAGCACGACAAAGAGTTAGGGCATGACAGACAGCTTTTTAAGCTGTAAAGTCATGCCCTTTTTTATTGCCCTTTCTGCTTAAAAAGCAGAGGGGGTTTTTATGTTAGCAAATAGTCGAGGCCCTCCGGATCGATTTCAACCTTATTTATTTGCAAATCGATTTGGAGGTAGAAAAATGAAAAAAGATCCTGAAAAAGTATTTATCAGATCAAAGGACGGATATGAGGAGATCACATTCGAGGAATTCTTGAATCGTGAAGCGAGTAACGAAGAATACAAAAAGAAAAAGTTTGTGTATCTTCATGGAATGCTTATGGAAGTAAGCGAGGAAGACTATGCCGAATATTACAGACATCGCCGGCGGGAAAAATACATAGTCGAACGGTCGACAAGCAACGGTGACATCTCGTATCACATGTTGACTACCGATGAGTTTAACGGCGAGGACATCCTCGTCGATGAACAGGCAGATACAGCGGCGCAGGCAGAACAGGAGATAATGAAGGACAAGCTCAGATGCGCCATGCTCAAGCTGGACGATGACGAGAAACTGTTGATCTATCGCCATTATTATGCCGAAATCCCTACGACAAAGTTGGCCAAAATGTATGGGATATCGCATCAGGCAGTAAGTAAGCGGATCATTAAAATCCGGGAAAAACTGAAAAATATTATGGAAAAATAAAAAATATGGTTGCAGCCCCCTTCGCTTTTTCGGCTCGGAAAACGAGGGGGCTTTTTCATAGCCTCCCATTGTTCCTTGAAAACAGAAGACACAGCAAAGCCATTACTTCCCCTCTGCTGCTGGCGAAACCGGCAAGCCACATGATCATATTCAGACGATGCGGCGCAACTTGCATCGATGGCGATGACAGGCAGAGGCATTAAAGGTACTTGCGTCCAGTCCTAAGGTCGAGCGTGAAGCGGTAAAGCCGTGATCCGTCGCAACAAAGGAGGGCGCCTCGCAGAGATCCTGAGAGTGGTGAGATTCCAATGAGGCCGAATGCACGGCCGGTGGCTTTGTTCCCGATATGCTAAATAGCATTTAGCATATTGCGCCTGGGGATATCGTGGATAAATACGGGCAACAAGACAAAACGATTGATACAAAGAATATATGGCGGCTGCCTGCAATTAGAAGCAGACAGTTGCCATTTACTTAATACGGAGGACAATATGGATATTAAACGCGGAGAAATATATTATGCGGATTTAGATCCAGTTAAAGGCTCAGAACAAGGAGGACTGAGGCCAGTCCTTATTTTGCAGAATGATATGGGAAACAGACACAGCAATACGACCATTGTGGCGGCGATCACCAGCAGACAGACAAAGAGTGTGCTGCCCACACATGTTCCGATAGCATGCGACGGTCTTAAATATGAATCTATCGTTCTCTTGGAACAGATACGGACAATAGATAAAGCCCGGCTGGAAGAATATGTCGGAAAGATAGATAAGGATACTTTGGGAAAAGTTGATTATGCTATAATAACCAGCTTCGGTCTCAAATGTATGGAGGTGCTTTTGAAGTGACAAATAAAACAGATGTTAATAACGCTTCCTTTTACTACAGTGTAAATATGCTCAAATTCCTGCTGAAGCTAAGGTTAATATCAGAAGACGAATATGAACGGATTATTCATATAAGTGCCTCGTTTTATGACGCGGAAAATATATATGTCTAAATTCTTAAACATCGAAATAAACGCTGGATGTATTTGAACTCATGTGGTATTGTTACTGTTGCTGGAAAAGAAAACGGTCAAATAGCGGTTAGCCGTAGAAAGGAGAAAAACGATGAAGACTATTACAGAAATAACGGCAACGAAACAGGAACCGGAGTACATACGCTTAGCAGCGTATTGCAGAGTATCGAGCAATTCGGAAGATCAGCTACACTCCTTCGCTGCTCAGATACAGTACTATACAGAATATGCACAAAAGAATCCGCATTACAGACTGGTTGACATATATGCGGATGAAGGCATAACGGGAACCTGCATGAATAAGCGGGACGAGCTGAACCGCCTTCTTAGAGACTGCAAAAACGGACTGATCGACAGGATCATAGTTAAATCGGTTTCAAGACTTGCAAGGAATACGGAAGAACTCCTTACTATGCTCCGATTACTGTCTGAAATAGGTGTCAGCGTATATTTTGAGGAAAATGGAATAGACACAAATATGATGAGCAGTGAAATGCTTGTAACATTCCCCGGTATGGCAGCGCAGCAAGAAAGCCTGTCCATATCGGGGAATATGCGTTGGAGCTACAAGAAACGAATGGAAGCCGGTGAGTTCAACTGCTGCGCACCGGCATACGGATTCAAGCTCGTCGATGGCAAAATGGAAATTGATGAGACGGAAGCAGCTACTGTACGAAACATATTCGATCTTTATTTACAGGGTTTCGGAAAGCAATCCATAGCGAATATACTTAACGGATGTAATGTACAACGAAACTATAATCGAAAAAGGTGGCATGGTTTTACAATCGACTATATTCTGAAGAATGAAAGATATATAGGAGATGCACTGTTGCAAAAAACATGGACCACTAACGAATTCCCATTTAAAAGAAAAAATAATAATGGTGAACATCCAAAGTATTATGTTGAGAACAGTAATCCGGCGATCATATCAAAAGAAAAATTTATGGCAGTACAAGCTCTTATGGAAAGACGCGCAACGGGCGCAGGTAAGAAAAAAATGTCTTATTTGCTAACAGGAATAATCAAGTGCCCAGAATGCGGAAGATTTTTCAGAAGACAAAGGCTGAATGGCAAAACATATTGGATATGTTCAGGTAAAGCGTCAGGAGCATATCAATGCAAATCTTTGCGTGTAAGAGAGGAAGAAGTGTTCAACGCTTTTACCATAATGATTATGAAACTGTCAAAAAACATAGACTATATGCTTAAGCCATTGATAAAGCAAGTAGACGAGCTACTATTATGTAGTAATTCAAATCAATATAGGATTCAGGAGATAGATAGACAAATAGCCGACCTAAGTGTTCAAAATCTTTTGATAGCAAGACTACATTCAAAAGGGATTTTAGGTGTTTCGGACTATTCTCAACAGTCCGCAGAAATAAGTAACAAGATTGCATCCCTTCGTTCTGATCGCAAAAAACATTTATCACAGAGCAAGGACGACGAATTACTTGATGAGCTAAAAACTTTTTATGAAATGCTGACAGAGTATGATGTAGGAAGCGGATTCGATGCCAATTTATTTGAACAAATTATCTCGTATATAATAGTAAATAATAATTCGGAATTGATATTTATTCTTCCCGGAGGCATTGAATTAACAGAAAAAATCAGAGAAAAAGGCAGGTGCAAAACAATATGAAAAATAGAAATATACCTTATGGCTATTGCTATGAAAATGGAATAGTGGCAATCAATCAAACAGAGTTGAAAGTCTTGAGGCGCATATTCGAGCAATATTTGCAAGGTGATTCACTGCTTGATATATCAAGAAAACTTAATGAAGAAGAAGCGGAATACTTACCTGGCGTAATAGGATGGAATAAATCACGACTAATGAGAATCATAAACGATGAACGATATCTGGGAAACGATAGATTTCCAGCTGTTATAAGTAAAGCAATGCATGAAGAAATGCGGCAGATTAAAGAAAAGAAAAATACACAGAAAAAAACCGACAGAAGTGCGGATATATTTCATCTTGATCTGCCTGTCATCTGTGCTGCGTGCGGAGGTATTATGCACCGCCGTCATGATAATCGAGTAAAAGAACAGTGCAGATGGATGTGCAACAACCAGGAATGTAAAGTGATAGTGGGCATACCTGATGAGATAATACTGCAGCAGATTACGGATAAGATAAATATGGTAATAAAGAATCCAGATATTATTGAAATACCAGAAGAGAATAGAACACAAAGTGATTCAGTGCTGAAGATGGACTTGGAAATAGAAAGGATCCTTGAATCAGGTCGATTTGACAAAACAAGATTAAGGAAAAGGATAATGGAATGTGCTTCTACAAAATATATGGAAATCGACAATACTTATTATATAGCAAGCAGACTGAAAGCGGACTTGGAAAAAGCAAGTCCGCTTTCAGAATTTTCAATAAATATTTGCCATCAAATGGTGGAATCTATATGGCTTCAATCAGACAAAACACTTAGCCTTGTGTTAGCCAATGGACAGAAGATATAACGGAGGATCGTTATATGGAAATGACAACAAGCGCAAATCCAGCTAAAAAAGTTATAACAATACCAGCAACGATCACTGAAGAAAAGCAAAGGGAAAAAAATTACAAACAACTTCGAGTAGCAGCATACTGCCGTGTATCAACAATGCAGGAAGAACAACTAAATAGCTATGAAGTCCAAAAGAGGCACTATGAAGAAAAAATCAACGCTGAACCTGGGTGGACATTAGTAGGGATCTTTGCAGACAAGGGAATTACTGGAACCAGTATAAAAAAACGGGATGAGTTTAATAAGCTGATCAGGCTTTGCAGAAAGGGCAAAGTCGATATGATAATAACAAAATCCATAAGCCGATTCGCAAGGAATACTCTCGACTGCATAGCGATAACAAGAAAGCTGAGAGATATGAGTGTGGATGTGTATTTTGAAGAACAAAACATACATAGCATAAAGCTCTCTTCTGAGTTTTATATCGCTATATTTGGATCTGCTGCTCAGAACGAATCAGAAAATATAAGTGCTAATGTCAGATGGGGTAAAGCGGCAAGTGCCAGCAAAGGGAATGTGGCATTTTCGTATAAGACATTCCTTGGATATAGAAAAGGTGCGGATGGGCAACCAGAGATTGTACCAGAAGAAGCAGAAATAATAAAGACTATATATGAAAGGTTCCTTGCCGGAGATAGCCTGGGCAAAATAGCAGCATATCTCGAAAGTAGGGACATCCCCTCACCTGCTGGAAAAAACAAATGGCAATACTCTACTATCCGCTCAATCCTTTCAAACGAGAAATATAAAGGAGATGCGATACTAAACAAAACATACATTGAGGACTGCATAAGCAAAAAGGTCAGAGTAAATCATGGGGAGCGCACTAAATATTATGTAGAAAACAACCATCCAGCCATAATAGACGCTCATACTTTTAATATGGTACAGGAAGAACTTGCAAGACGCGCAGGTAAACCGAAAGTGAAGCAAATCGGAACCAAGACAGAGCAGGGCAAATATTCGAGCAAATATGCCTTAACTGAACTCCTTATATGCGGAGAATGCAAAACCCCGTATCGCAGATGCACATGGACATCCAATGGCAAGAAAAAAGTCGTATGGAGGTGCATCAACCGCCTCGACTATGGTAAAAAATACTGCCACCACTCACCAAGCATTGAAGAAAGCGTTTTACAGGACGCCATTATGAGAGCGATAATGAGAACTGCAAATCAAAACGCTGATGTCCTTAAAAATTTAAAAATTCATATTAGTATGGGACTTGAGGGGATACCTGTAGAAGACAAGCGTATAGATATTCAGATCAGGATTGCGGAGATAGATGCCGAGTTCAAGCAGATGGTCAGTGATGTATCGGAAAGCAATTCAGCGGAGTTCGATGAAGAAAAGGCTGCTGCTCTGATGAATGAAAAAAGAAGATTGACTCAACAGCTTGAACAATACGCGCATGCTGAACAAAAACGCGAGAATGCGAAGTCCCGGCTGAGCCAGATTTATACGATCCTCGACGGTATGCAAAATCATCCAATGGAATACGATGACAGGCTTGTAAGGCAAATACTCGAGTGTGTGGTAGTAGAATCCAAAGAAGAAATAAAGGTGGTATTCATCGGGGGCATGGAAGTAAAAGAAAGGCTGGGATGATAAATACAACAGTAACGGAAGCTGTTTGTATTGTGAAAATAGGGCGTGTTTGGTATAATGATGTTGGAAAAGAATAGTGAAAGAAAACAATCTTGTCTTCGACATAAATTGAAATATGTACTTTATGCGATGAGAAAGCATTGACATTTGGTATATTTTATTAAATAAATTATTTAATTTTAATATTCGTTAAAACGGATAAATAGCATAAAAGGTTATGGTGAGAGATTAAAATGGCATTTAAACAAGACATACCACAATACAAAAATTATAGTGAAGAAAAATTTTACATGCATTCAGTACCTGATGATGTTTGGTCGGAATTACAGGGCTTAATTGTAAGGTATGCAAATAATGACTGTAACATGCTAAAAAAATATTTAAACCAGTTTTCAACGATTATACCTTATGAACCAACCCAAAATTGGGGATGGAGCTTTCTTATAAGTGATATTCCTTACTTCGTTTCAGAAATAAGAAATAAAGTAAAAAAAGGGCATTTTGATATACTTATGGACTGCATTGCGGTACTTATAGATGGTAATGATGACCGAGCTAATGAAATGAACGATTATTTAGAGGAACATAATATAGGATATGCTTGCGAATTAGACCTATTTTCTAAGCAGGTAGTTTGGTTTGTTAAGGATGAATCAAATGCAGATGTAAGAGAAAAGTTAACTTTAACAAAATTAGATGTGAAATCTGTATCAAAACAAGCGTTTGAAGAAATTGATAGAGCGTTAAAAATTGTAGAAAGTGACTATGAACATGAGAGGTCGCGAAAAGATGCTGTAAGAAACTGTGTCAGTGCTATGGAAGCCGTAGTAAAAGCGTATGGAAATAACAATGAAATTAAGAACGCTTCGAAGACTCTTCGGGACGCAAAGATATGGGGCGCTGATTGGATTGTAAAAGAAGGGGATGCAATATTTAACATAATTCATAGGTATTATCCAGATTTAAGACATGGCTCAACTTCATCAAGTACCATATCTAAAGAAGAAGCAAGTTATTTGATTGAACGAATAACAATCTATATCAATTATATGCAGAAAATGGCTAAAAAGCTTGGTAGAGAGTAATACATAGTTTACTTTAGAGATGTAGATATTTTGTAAGAGTTCAAATCCATCTGCTAAAATTGCCAAAACATCTTTTCTGTAGTCCTCAGACATCAAAAAAAGACGGGAAAGCCCGTCTTTTTTTGATGGTGCGCGATAAGGGACTTGAACTCGGGAGAGTTGGCTGGCTGTGGTAGGATGCTCTGTCACAAGAGCTTCCGCGATTAGTTGTGTAAATTAGGATAATATTTTTGTTCGTAAGGGTATTATCTTCCACTCGTTTGCGAGAAACTTGGCTATTCGAGTGGGCCTTGCCCCACTCAATCTGATGGAAAAAAGCTTTTCGAGTGGGTTCAATCCCACTCGTTTGTACAAAAATCTTTTGTTTGAGTGGGGTATTTTTCTTGCAAAAACCCTTAAAATACTTATTTTATTACATTATCTTGCAGTATATGCAATTTTGCAAAGGGAGTGTACCCCACTCATTTGTAAGAAACTTGGTTGTTTGAGTGGGCTTTGCCCCACTCGATCTGATGAAAAAAAGCTTTTCGAGGGGGACAAGACCCACTCGATTTACGCAAAACTAATCGTTTGAGTGGGACGCATTTCCGCTCAATTTGAGTAAAGTCACTTATCTCTAACTCCGATTTTCTGGGTATGGGTTAAGTAGTGAGTTTTAGAGCAGCGAATATTTCGAAGTCGAGGAGAGCGTAGTTAGGAGGAATGTGAAGTGGCCGGCCAAATGCCCTTATTGCGCACCATAACTTGGGAGGCTGTTTTTGTATTTGTGTGGAAAAGCCCATAAAATAAGGTTTTTCAGCTTATAGAGTATTTTTTGAAGCTGTACGTCAGCGCTTGTAATCCTCTGCCAGTGATTGTACTTTCCCATGACAGAGCGCTTACAAGGTTACATGAACACTCCTCATTCTGTGGCCGCTCGAAAAATCGGGAAACGCTAAAAAGTATTTCGCCGCTATCTTTTCTTAAAGAATATCTGAACATTTTAGCGCCAGCCCTTTTTCTTGGCTGACGCTATTTTTATGCCCGCTCGAAAGGCTCTCCGCAATCTCCAAATACCACATTGACTTCCCGTGTGGTCCGGATGATGGTGCCGCAGCAAGGGCAAACATATTTGATACTACGGTTAATGGATTTCTTGTTGCCTCCTTTGGCGGTTCCCTCTACTGGCTGGCGGCTGACGTTTATTTTGTCCTCGCCCAAAGTTTCCTTGATCCATGCCTCTGCCTCCGGGGACAGCGGCGTTACTATCCAGCCATATTTGTCGTACCTCTCAATGTGCAGGCCATGTGCTTCGGAGGTGGCTTTGAGTTTCAGGTTATGGTAATAGCCGTTGTTGCTCACATCTTGGATGCCATGAACCAGATTAGAAAGGTGTGCCATTTCATGTAAAAGCGTGACGGCCAGTTCGAAGATGGGGCGGTCAAGGTATTCTGCGCAGAGATTGATTTCCCGATACTTTTCGCCACTGGCGTTCCAGATTTCATTGATACTGCACCAACCATTTGCTTCGCGTCCTCCGTCCGGGGAAACGGTGAAGGCCGGACGGGTTAATTCATTGTCATAAAAATGCTCGTTAAATAGGTCGAACATTTCTTCAGTTTTCTTTACAATTTCAGATATTTGCAGCATGGTCGTGACCTCCTCAAAGATATGTTTTATTTCTGTGAGTGACAGCTTACACATTTGCGGGTGGAAAGCAAGGCTTTTTGAAAAGAAAGAAAAAATATAATGACTCTCACAGCCTTGCTTTTATTCGTTTCTCCGTATATACTGTTTAAAAGAGCCTCTCATGGAAGGTTGGTGATTACAGTTGGAATTTATGGATGTAAAGGCTGCTTCATTATTATGGAATATCTCTGAGCGGCGTGTACAGAAATTATGTAAAGAAGGACGTATAGAAAATAGTAGGCGCTTTGGACACTCTTGGATGATTCCTAAAACGGCCCAGAAACCAGAAGATATTAGGAGAAAATATAAAAAAGTAATCGAAACAAAAAAAGGTGGTGATAGAAATGTATAATCCTCAGTTAGAAACTTTTCTATGCGTGGTAGAATCAGGAAGTTTTAGCAAGGCATCAGAGAAACTATATATTTCTCCTCCCGCAGTCATTAAGCAAATCAATCTTTTAGAAGGGTCGCTTGGTCTTACACTTTTTGAGCGTACCCATCGCGGCCTTATTTTGACTAAAGCAGGAAAGTCTTTGTATCAGGACACAAAATACATTATTCAATATTGTAAGGATTCTGTTACGAGGGCCAAGAACGCTATGCAGGAAAGTGAAAAGGTAATCCGCATTGGCACCTCCCCTATGACACCGGCGCAGATACTGGTTGATTTATGGCCTAAAGTACAAAAATACTGTCCGGACACAAAATTTCAGTTAATTCCTTTTGAGAACACACCGGAAAATGCGAAAGAAATTTTGGGGAATTTAGGACAAAATATTGATGTTGTAGCCGGAATTTTTGATGAGACATTACTGGATCTTCGCAAATGTGCAGGTTTGGAGCTTACCAAGGAGCCAATTTGCTGCGCAGTTTCGATACACCATCCTTTAGCACAAAAGGATCGACTTTCGGTTCAAGATCTGTATGGCGAAAAAGTAATGCTCATAAAACGGGAATGGAGTCACTATGTGGATTTGTTGCGGGACGATTTGTGGAAAAATCATCCGCAGGTACGAATTGTTGACTTTGATTTTTATGACGTTGGAGTATTTAATCAATGTGAAAACAACAACTGCATTTTGATGGCGATTGAAAACTGGCGCTACGTTCATCCTCTGCTCAAAATATTACCAGTAGACTGGAATTATACGATTCCTTTCGGATTGCTCCATGCTCCAAATCCGCTGCCAACTGTTCAACAGTTTTTAGAGGCTGTAGAAACCGTAACCAGAGGATAGCAGCAAATCAGTTTTAACCTTTAGGTATAAACTGCATAACAAAACGGGACTTCTAAAGAAGCCCCGTTTTTTTTATAATAAATTCAGCAGGAAGCGAAAGGAGATGAAAACAATGAAAAAGGCGGCGTCCTTTGGGGTATGTATTACCCTTCTGTGCGGCATTATCACTGGATGCAATGCGAATCAGAACACAGAAGAAATGATACCGTCGTCACAAGGAGAAATCGTGGTACAGGAAACTACGCAAAATCGTTACACAACGGATACAAAAATATCGGAGGTTATCAGTGATCCTGTTTTTGGGGAATATGGACGACTTATCTTCCCTGTAGATAAGGGATATTACAGTGGAGAAACGTTAGGTGAGCTGGAACTCACTTGGTATAACAATATTGACCCGGAGAAAACGGTGGAAATTACAAATTATCTGAAAGAACAAGCTCAGGCAGGAGAAACCGTATTCTACGACATTTACACCGAAGAAGAAAAAACATCTGATCCGGACAAGGAGGATACTGGACTATTTTTCTTTAAAGGAACTCCCGGAGAACGATTTGCAGTCTGTAATGCTGGCGGCGGCTTTGCTTATGTAGGTGCTATGCAGGACAGCTTTCCTCATGCGTTGGAACTTTCAAAAATGGGTTACAATGCCTTTGCCCTTATCTACCGTCCCGGTGCGCAAACGGCTTGTGAGGATTTGGCGAGGGCAATCAGTTTCATCTTTTCACATGCGGATGAGTTGGAAGTAAATACCGACTGTTATTCCCTCTGGGGCGGATCGGCTGGTGCAAGAATGGCAGCCTACTTGGGTTCTTACGGCCCGGAGGCCTTCGGTGGGGATGATCTGCCAAGACCGGGAGCTGCAGTGATCCAGTACACCGGCCACAGCGATTATACGGAAAATGATCCTCCCACGTATACCTGTGTTGGAGATAATGATGGGATTGCAAATTGGCACACCATGCAAACACGTTTAGAAAATTTGAATGAACTCGGTATTCCCACAGAATTTCACCGCTATCCGGGATTAGGACATGGATTTGGACTCGGAACCGGAACCAGTGCTGAAGGATGGATCGAGGAAGCCGTAATCTTTTGGGAAAAACAAATGACAGATTAAGAAAGGAGCTTTGCTATGAATAACTTTATTTTTGAAAATGCAACCAAAGTTTATTTTGGTAAGGGCTGTGTAAAGGAATACCTTTCAAGCATGTTATTGCCCTATGGAGATACAGTCCTATTCGCCTACGGCGGTGGTTCCATTAAGCAAAATGGAATTTATGATGAGGTAACTGCTCTTCTAAAAGCAGCCGGAAAAAACATCATTGAGTTTACCGGAATTATGGCGAACCCGACTTATGCGAAGGTTATGGAAGGTGCAAAATTGGCTCGTGAACATCATGTGGATGTAATTCTCGGTATCGGAGGTGGATCGGTCATGGATTGCTGCAAAGCGGTATCATTGGCCGCCCGATATGACGGAGACATTTGGGAGGAATTTTGGGCCAGACCCGGCTTTATTGACTTTGAACCACTTCCTCTTGGTGTGATCGTTACTGTAGCCGGGACTGGAAGCGAGTGTAATGGCGGCGCTGTTATCACAAACGAAGAAAAGAAAATCAAAACCGGACGAGATTATCCTAAGTGCAATCCCCGTTTTGCCTTGCTCGATCCAACCTATACTTACAGCGTACCGAGCAAGCAAATGGTATCCGGCGGTTTTGACATTCTAAGCCATATCATGGAAACCTATTTTAGTGAGCCTAACGAGGATAATGTATCTGACGACATTATGGAAGCCCTCATGCGTAGTGTTATACGCAATCTGCGGGCATCTATTCAGAACCCGGAAGATTACACTGCTCGCAGCAACTTGATGTGGGACTCGACAATGGCTGAAAATCGGCTGATTAAAATGGGCAAGCGCTGTGACTTTCAATGCCACAATATGGAGCATCAATTAGGTGCATATACCAACTGCAATCATGGATGTGGGCTTGCGGTATTACATCCGGTTTATTATCGGCACATCTATAAGGCCGGGCTTTCCAAGTTTGTCCGTTTCGCTGAACATGTATGGGGAATAGGCACTGAGGGCAAGACGGAAGAAGAAACAGCTCTTGCCGGAATTGAGGCTCTGGCCGATTTTATTAAAGAAATTGGTTTACCCACTACGTTAAAAGAGCTTGGGGTAACTGATAAATCTGTGCTGAAAGAAATCGCAGATACCTGCGGTATTTCAGCAGGCAGCTATAAGAAAATGACTCCGGAAGAAATTCTCGAAATCTTTCAGGAGTGCTATGAATAAAGGAGGAAACACCATGAAAAAATTAACCGCATTTGTTATGAGCCTGCTGCTGATGGCCACTTTGGCCGCCTGTGGCAGTAACGAAACGAACACGTCTGTCCCTTCGGAACCGGAAAGCGAATCATCCGCTACACAGGAAAGTGAGGCATCAACATCTGATGCCAATACACTGGTCGTTTATTTCTCTATGCCGGAAACCACCGATCCAAACAATATGACTGAGGAAGAAGAAAACAGTGCGGTGGTCATTGATGGCGAGGTGCTGGGCAACACCCAGTATGTAGCCTATGTCATTCAGGAGAATACTGGGGCCGATATTTTCCGCATCGAACCGGAAAATCCCTATCCCACTGACCATGATACACTGGTGGATTTAGCTGCGGAGGAACAAGACGATAACGCTCGCCCTGCAATGAAAGATACGATTGAAAACTTCGACCAGTACGATACTGTCTTTGTCGGTTATCCTAACTGGTGGGGCGATATGCCGATGATCCTTTATACCTTCTTCGATACTTACGATTTTTCCGGTAAAACGATCATTCCTTTTAATACCCACGGCGGCAGCGGATTCTCAAACACCATCAACACGATTGCAGATTTGGAGCCAGATGCGACTATTTACGAAGATGGCTTTACTGTATCCAGAAATAATGTTCAGGATGCAGAGCCGGATATTCTGACATGGTTGAACGAACTGGGATATAGCAATTAAAAATTTTGTGCAGGCCGCAGCCAGACCAATACGGCTGCGGCCTATTTATTCAGGAGGTATATCAATGAGTAAAAAAGTCTTAATCATTTCAGGAAGTCCCCGTAAGGGTGGAAATTCAGATATTTTGTGCGATGAATTTGCAAAGGGAGCAAAGGAAGCGGGACATCAGGTAGAAAAAGTGAGATTACAGGAACTTACAGTCAAGAGCTGTATGGCCTGCTACGCCTGCAAAAAGACAAGTGCTTGCGTCCAAAAAGATGATATGACAGAACTGTTGGAAAAATTAATCTCTGCCGATGTGCTGGTGCTGGCGACGCCGGTTTACTTTTATTCCATGGATGGGCAAATGAAAACAATGATTGACCGTACACTGCCCTGCTATACAGAAATTTCAAATAAGGATGTGTATTTCATTGCAACAGCGGCAGCCGGTAAATGTGCAATGGAGCGCACTATGGATAGCCTTCGTGGTTTCACAGATTGCCTGCCCGGTGCTAAAGTAAAAGGGCTGATCTATGGCGAGGGCGTCTACCAGAAAGGGGAAGTAACATTTACAAAAGCCATGAAGGAAGCCTTTATGGCCGGTAAAACGATATGAGCAGGAGGTCACACATGAAGCGATTGGAAAACAAAGTTGCTTTGATTACCGGCGGAAGCTCTGGAATCGGTTTTGAGGCTGCCCGCAAAATGGCGGAGGAAGGTGCTGTTGTATATATCACAGGTCGTCGGGAACAGGCTTTGCAAAGGGCTGCGTTGCAACTTGGAAGCAATGCGCATTATATACGCGCTGACGTGTCGGTCAAGCAAGATATGCTACATGTTTGCGAGGTTATTCAAAGTAAAGAAAAAAAGCTGGATATTCTCTTTGCAAACGCAGGAATTGGAAGGTATGTAAAGCTGGAAGAACTTACAGAGGAAGAAATTGATCGTACTTTGGGAACAAATGTGAAAGGAACAATTTTCACGGTGCAGTCAATGATTCCCATTTTATCAGAAGGCGCTTCAATTATTTTGAATACATCTATTACCGCCGAACTCGGTCTTCCGGATTTTTCTCTATATGCCGCCTCAAAGGCGGCGGTACGTTCCTTTATCCATAGTTGGACGACGGATTTGAAAAGGCATCATATTCGTGTAAATGCCGTAAGCCCCGGAGCAATTCCAACGGCCGCTGCTACTGGAGAATTGGGAAGGACTGCACAGGAAGAACAGGAGCTTCAAACATGGCGCAAGTCACTTACTCCTGTAGATAGAATGGGAAGTGTGGAGGATATTGCAAATGCTGTGATGTTTCTTGCTTCGGATGAGAGTAGTTTTGTGACTGGTATAGAACTGACTGTGGATGGCGGGATGAGCGCAGTATTTGCGAACCGACTTTGATAGGCTCTGCGGTTATAACCCACAGGTATGGACTGCGTAACCAATCGAGACTTCTGTAAAGAAAAATAAAGAATTAAAATAAACGCATAAAGAAAATTCTCGGTTTTAGTAGAAAGGAATATGATAGTCATGAAAAAAAGAAAACTTGGAAATTCGGACTTGTTTGTTAATCCGGTTGGCCTTGGCTGCATGGGCTTTAGTCATGCCTCTGGCGATCCGGTCGATAATGAAACCGCCGTAAAAACACTGCGGCAGGCTTATGAGATGGGTTATGATTTTTTTAATACCGCTGAGGCATACACAGGTTTTTTTCCGGATGGTTCCGTTTCCTATAACGAAGAATCGGTGGGGAAAGCCCTTCATAATGTGCGGGATAAGGTTGTGATCGCCACCAAAATGGGTGTTTATCATAACGCTGATCTTTCTCTGACGGTAGACAGCCGCCCTGAGACGATTCAAAAAAGTGTGGAGGACAGCTTGAAAAAGCTTGGTACAGATTATATTGACCTCTATTATCAGCATCGTATTGATCCGAACGTAGAGCCGGAGATTGTGGCGGAAACCATGGGACAGCTCATCAAAGAAGGAAAAATTCGATATTGGGGAATTTCAGAAACAACCGATGAATATTTGCGCCGCGCAAATGCTGTTTGTCCGGTCACAGCCATTGAAAATCGCTACTCGATGATGGCTCAGTGGCACGAGTCCATCTTTCCCGCCTGCGAAGAACTGAATATTGCCTTTGTCTCTTTTTCTCCTATGGCAAACGGATTTCTAACGGGAAAATATACGCCGGAGACAAAATTTGAAGGAAAGCAGGACTACCGTGCCGGTATGCCGCAGTACACGCAGGAAGGATATGAAAAAGCAAAGGCTCTTTTGGAACTGCTCACCGATATGGCAGAAGAAAAACACGCAACAATGGGACAGCTTTCTCTGGCATGGATGCTCTGTAAAAAACCTTATATTGTTCCGATTCCCGGCTCCAGAAAGCCGGAGCGTCTGCGGGAGAACTTTGAAGCAGGAAACATCGTTTTAACGCAGGAGGAAATTTCCATGATTGATTCCAGACTGGAAACAATGCAGTTTGAAGTTTTCGGCGGACACAATATCAGAAAATAAAAAGATAAGATTTGTAAATTTGGAAATAAATGAAAGGAGATTTTTTATGCAGTATGTAACGTTGAATAACGGAGTAAAAATGCCGCAGCTTGGATTTGGCGTTTATCAGATTACGGATTTGGATGAATGTGAACAGGCGGTTGTGGACGCGGTTTCTGTCGGCTATCGGTTGATTGATACTGCTGCGTCCTATGGAAACGAAGAAGCAGTGGGCAGAGCTATCCGGCGTTGCGGCGTTCCGCGCGAGGATTTATTTATTACAACAAAATTGTGGATCACTGATACCAGTTATGAGGGCGCGAAACGTGGATTTGAAAAATCCATGAAAAAATTAGGGCTTGATTATCTGGATCTGTACCTGATCCACCAGCCGCTGAACGACTATTATGGCGCTTGGAGAGCTATGACGGAGCTTTATAAAGAAGGAAAAATCCGGGCGATTGGGGTTTGCAGCTTTTACCCGGATCGTCTGGCTGATTTGATTGCCTTCAATGAAATTTCTCCTGCCGTAAATCAAGTGGAGGCCAACGTCTTTTTCCAGCAGTCTAAAGCCCATGCCTTTATGAAAGAAAAAGGTGTGCAAATGGAAGGCTGGGCTCCTTTTGCGGAAGGGCGAAATCATCTGTTTGGTAATGAAACCTTACAGGCCATTGGTCAGAAGTATCAAAAGAGTGTTGCGCAAGTGGTGCTGCGCTGGCTTCTGCAACGTGGAATCGTCTGCATTCCCAAAAGCACAAAGAAGGAGCGTATGGAAGAAAACTTTAACGTATTTGATTTTCTCCTGACAGAAGAAGACATGGCCGCTATCACCGCCCTTGACACGAATACCAGCTCCTTTTTTGACCACCACGATCCGGCTGCAGTAGAGCGCCTTACAAATCTGGTTCGTAATGTATAAAAACGAATAGAGAAATTAAAAATGTGACTTTTTCCATTCGCATTTTAAAGAAAGAAGGATACAGAAATGAAAGTACTTTTGATAAACGGCAGCCCCCACAAGGAGGGCTGCACCTATACAGCATTATGTGAAGTATCAGAGGCACTCAATCAAAGCGGCATTGATACGGATGTGTTTTGGATTGGAAATAAGCCTTTGTCTGGCTGTATTGCCTGTAAAAGCTGTGTGCAGAAAAATCAGTGCGTTTTTACTGATACCGTCAATGAGTTTTTGGATATAGCCGCAGATTATGATGGCTTTGTATTCGGAACGCCAGTACATTGGGGTGCTGCGGGCGGTGCTATTACATCATTTATGGATCGGGCCTTTTATTCTGACCTGTGCGGTGGAGGAAATCGCTTTCTTCTAAAACCTGCCGCCGCTGTAATTTCCGCTCGACGTGCTGGAACCACAGCAACATGGGATCAGATCAATAAATACTTTGCCCTGATGCAGATGCCCATTATCTCCTCTCGGTATTGGAATATCGTTCACGGCGCGAAACCAGAGGAAGTGAAACAGGATTTGGAAGGGATGCAAACCATGCGAATCTTGGGCAAAAATATGGCATATTTTCTGAAATGTAAAGAGATTGCCGGCAAAGCCGGTATTTGCCCTCCCGAACAAGAAGAAGTATGTTTTACTAATTTTATCCGTTAGTTATAACAGTAATCATTATAAAGTAAAAATGGAAGGAGTGCAAAATGAGAAAAAATATAGCAGTCTCTCTGATATGTGTCTTGCTATTCTCTTTGACTGCTTGTACGCAGCAAAATGAGGAGAGCGAAATACTGAATCAAACCGATACGGTTATGCAGCAGCCAAGCGAATCTCAAGTCACAGCGGAATCTGAGGACAAAGAGGGACGGAATATTTTGATTGCGTATTTTGGAAGATTGGGAAATACAGATTTTCCAGAAGATGTAGATGCTACAACTTCCGCAAGTATTGTTTTGGGAAAAGACGGTGATTTGCAGGGTACAACGGAATATGTGGCTTCCTACATACAAGAAAATATTGGTGGTGATCTGCATTTAATTCAAACAATAGAGCCATACCCTGCCGATTACGATGCAACCGTTGATCGAAATCACCAAGAGCAGGATAACAATACACTTCCGGAGCTTTCCAGCACTGTAGAAGATATGGCGCAATATGATGTTGTTTTTATCGGCTATCCTATCTGGGCAACAACGCTCCCGCAGCCGGTGGTTTCCTTTTTAAACCAGTATGATTTAGCAGGAAAGACTATTGTTCCATTCTGTACCCATGGAGGATATGGCAGTGGGAACAGCTATGCAGAAATTCAGGAGCTTTGTACCGATGCAGAGGTTCTTGATGGCCTTGCCCTTGAAGCTGAGAATATAAATTTATCAGCGGAGGAAATACAAAACTGGTTAGCCGCTTTACCATTGTCATCAGTGGAATAATCGGAGGAAATATTATGAAGCAAAAGAGAAAAATACAAAATATAGTGGATACTTTTATGGTTCTACTCCTCCCCATACTTATGGCGTATTCCTTAATCGGTGAAGCTGTTCATGAATGGGCAGGTATTGCAATGAGCCTTTTATTTATAATGCACCATGTTTTGAATTGGCGTTGGTACAAAAGCATACTTAAGGGGCACTATTCTTTCCCGAGGGTTATCAGGACTATTTTAAATTTTGTGTTACTGATTGATATGATTGCACTGCCTGTTAGCGGGATATTGATGGCAAAATACAGCTTTTCCTTTTTAAATTTGGATATAGGCGTTTCATCGGCACGTTTGATCCACCTTATAGCATCTTACTGGGGATTTGTGTTGATGAGCTTTCATCTTGGCTTTCACTGGAATATGATAATAGGAATGTGCAGAAAAATCGCTTGTAAAAAAGCAGAGTCACAGAAAAGAAAATGGGTATTGCGAATCATTGCCTTGTTTATCTCCGGTTATGGCGTTTATGCTTTGGTGAAAAGACAGTTTATAGATTATATGTTTTTGAAAACTCAATTTGTCTTTTTTGACTTTGGAGAGCCTCTGTTTTTATTCTTAATTGACTATTTGGCCATCATGGGACTGTTTGTGTGCTTGGGGCACTATATTTCAAAATGTTTAGACAGCTTTTCTAAAAAAACAACAAAAGTATCAATGCAAGGGAAGTAACCTTGCCTATTAGGTCGATCTGTCTTGCGTGGATTGGCCTTTTCTATTGTTTCTTAAGAGAAAGTTTTGAGAGATAAGTGGAACGAGCAATCAAGCGACATCTATGTCGGAAATCGTGTTGGCGTGAATAAGAATGAAAGATACTTAGGCTAAATGCGTTAACTAACAGGATACGGGGATTCTTGCAATAGATAGTCCGCGATTAGTTGTGTAAATTAGGATAATATTTTTGTTCGTAAGGGTATTATCTTCCACTCGTTTGCGAGAAACTTGGCTATTCGAGTGGGCCTTGCCCCACTCAATCTGATGGAAAAAAGCTTTTCGAGTGGGTTCAATCCCACTCGTTTGTACAAAAATCTTTTGTTTGAGTGGGGTATTTTTCTTGCAAAAACCCTTAAAATACTTATTTTATTACATTATCTTGCAGTATATGCAATTTTGCAAAGGGAGTGTACCCCACTCATTTGTAAGAAACTTGGTTGTTTGAGTGGGCTTTGCCCCACTCGATCTGATGAAAAAAAGCTTTTCGAGGGGGACAAGACCCACTCGATTTACGCAAAACTAATCGTTTGAGTGGGACGCATTTCCGCTCAATTTGAGTAAAGTCACTTATCTCTAACTCCGATTTTCTGAGTATGGTTTAAGTAGTGAGTTTTCGAGCAGCGAATGTTTCGAAGTCGAGGAGAGTGAATTGAGGAGGAAGAATGTGAAGCGGCCGGCCACCTTTTTATCGCGCATTATTAAAATGGGAGGCATCCAAAAGTATCTCAATTTTGATTGGCGTACGGTAAGAATGAAAGAAACTTAAGCTGCATGTTTTAACTATCAGAGTTGGGAGCACTTTTGCAATATATATTAGGCGATTTTGCTGTACAAATCGGGATAGAACGTGAGCCTGAGAGGGCAATAAGCGGGGGAAGAGCTCTTTTATGGGGAAATACCTTTTTCTGCATTTTTAGAACAAACTAAAGGGCGAAATAATAATATAATATTGTACCGCATATTATGCTTTTTTAGAAAGGATTTTCATTTATGAATAGATGCAGAAATAACACGTGCATGCCATGCCGTCCCTGCTGTTGCAGTGTAAAATGGTGTAGGATATTCAGGCGTGAGCCTGTGGCGCCTTTTACTGTAACCTATCTGGCAAATGGAGGCACTGGGAGTTATGTCGATAGTGATATTCCGGCGGGATCACAATATACTATAAAAGATTTAAATGCTACAGGTATATCCCGTACGGGTTATACTTTCACAGGTTGGAATACGGAGGCCAATGGAGGTGGAACCGCTTATCAGCCTGGAGATAATATAACCGTCAACAGCGATGTTACTCTATATGCACAATGGACAGCAAATCCGGGAACTTTTAGCGTAACTTATGATCCTAATGGGGGAACAGGTGGAATAACTGATGGAGGTATTGCTCCCGGCACGCAATATACAGTAAAGAGCGATACCGAAGCAAATGTCACCCGCACAGGATACACTTTTGCAGGTTGGAATACAGAAGCTGGCGGTGGCGGAACCGCTTATCAGGCAGGAGATAATATAACCGTCAACAGTGATGTTACTCTATATGCACAATGGACTCAACAACCGACCTTTTCCGTAACTTATGATCCAAACGGCGGGACAGGCGGAACTACGGATGCAGATATAACATCGGGAACCCAGTATACTGTAAAATCTGATACAGATGTCGGTGTAACACGTACAGGGTTTACCTTTGCAGGTTGGAACACGGCGGCCAATGGAAGTGGAACAACCTACCAGGCAGGTAATGACCTCACCGTAACGGGAGATGTCACTCTATATGCACAGTGGACGCCGCTTCCGACCTTCAGCGTGACCTACAGTCCAAACGGCGGGACAGGTGGTACTACAGATGGAGGCATAACTTCGGGAACTCAGTACACTGTTAAAAGTGATACGGAAGCCGGTGTAACACGTACAGGGTTTACCTTTGCCAGCTGGAACACGGCGGCCAATGGAAGTGGAACAACCTACCAGGCAGGTAATGACCTCA
>OGYF01001128.1_pt1 | contig 23921 bp, 28 predicted proteins | sample 1576451 | NCBI WGS metagenome assembly OGYF01 (sample SAMEA3541505, study PRJEB24748) | human gut metagenome | biome: human gut; feature: human-associated habitat; material: faeces | place: China | collected 2012
GAGCTTGCTGAATTTGCGCAAAAAATCCTTGTTCTTTCCTATATAAAGCAGAAAGCTGCGGCTGCCGGAGGAGGAGGACCGGCTGGCCGTGCTGCAGACCGTCATCCGCCAGCAGCTCAACGTGGCAAAGACGGAGGCGTATATCGACGCCTATCTTGCGAAAAAGAACGCGCAGGAGCCGCCGAAGCGCGGCATCCGCAAGCTCATCGTGCGGGACGTGCGGCTGTTCCTGAACAGCGTGAATCACAGCCTCGAGCTCGTCCGCAGTGCGGGTATCCAGGCGGAGACGAAGCAGGAGGAGACGGATCGTGAGATCGTCCTGACCATTCGCCTGCCCAAGCGGGCGGGATGAGAAATAGGGAATTGCAGGAAGGTTCCCAGCCGCGCGCTGTAGGGGAGCGGACAGCCAGGCCCGGATCCGCACTGGCAGCCAGTACAGGGCAGCGATAAAAACGCACAAACCGATTGCGTCTGTACGTTTTCACGGCAGCCTGTACGGACTGCGAGTGCCTTCCCGAGATTGCCACGTCGCTTCGCTCCTCGCAATGACACGTCAGGGTGGCGCGCAGTGCACCAGTGCCCTTGTGCGGTTGAATATCCCTGTACAAGGCGCTCAGTGAGCGCCGCTACAGACGCAATCGGTCTGTACGTTTTCACGGCAGCCTGTACGGACTGCGAGTGCCTTCCCGAGATTGCCACGTCGCTTCGCTCCTCGCAATGACACGTCAGGGTGGCGCGCAGTGCACCAGTGCCCTTGTGCGGTTGAATATCCCTGTACAAGGCGCTCAGTGAGCGCCGCTACAGACGCAATCGGTCTGTACGTTTTCACGGCAGCCTGTACGATCTGCGAGTGCCTTCCCGAGATTGCCACGTCGCTTCGCTCCTCGCAATGACAATTCGGGGGCATTTGCCATTTCAACGATGGTCCGTTCGTTTCGCCGGTGCAGTGCCGGGCACGGCTGTCCGCTCCCCCGCAACTACAACACATGGTCGGCGGCCTCGCGTAGCTTTCCACTCTCCATTTTCAGCTTGCCCCATGTCCCGTTCCTGAAAAACCAATTTCAAACCCGCTGCGTTTTGGGAGGAGCGCGGCGGGTTTTTTCTGGCAAAATGACGGTTTTGCGCCATTTTTCTGTCTGAAAATATTTACATTGGCCTTTTTCGGTTTTTTCTTTTGAAATTCATTGAAAAACCCTGCGAATTGTGTTATATTGTTTCAGTATCCGAATGAATAGAACTAGAAAAACGATTCGAAACGGCTGCGAGTGACCGTTTCCAAGACACGAAAGGGGTTTATCAACAGTATGCACAAATATGTTTACCTGTTCTCCGAGGGTAACGGCTCCATGCGTGAGCTGCTCGGCGGCAAGGGCGCAAACCTGGCAGAGATGACGAATCTCGGCATGCCTGTCCCGCAGGGCTTCACCATCTCCACGGAAGCCTGCACGAAGTATTATGAGGACGACCGCAACATCAACGACGAGATCAAGGCGCAGGTCTACGAGGCTCTCGCCCGCATCGAGAAGATCAACGGCAAGAAGTTCGGCGACGCCAAGAACCCGCTGCTCGTCTCCGTCCGTTCCGGCGCCCGCGCCTCCATGCCCGGCATGATGGACACCATCCTGAACCTCGGCCTGAACGACGAGGTCGCCGCCGGTCTCATCGCCGGTAACCCCACGCCTGCGTTTACCCGCTTTGTTTACGATTCCTATCGCCGCTTTATCCAGATGTTCTCCGACGTCGTCATGGAGCTGTCCAAGAAGACATTCGAGGTCATCATCGACGAAGTCAAGGCCGCCAAGGGCGTCAAGAACGACATCGACCTCGACGCCGACGACATGAAGAAGCTCGTTGACCTGTTCAAGGCTCACTATAAGGAAGAAAAGGGCGAGGACTTCCCGACCGATCCGGCCGTCCAGCTCATGGAGGCCATCAAGGCCGTCTTCCGCTCCTGGGATAACCCCCGCGCCAACGTCTATCGCCGCATGAACGACATCCCCTACTCCTGGGGCACCGCCGTCAACGTGCAGCCGATGGTCTTCGGCAATCTGAACGACAAGTCCGGCACCGGCGTCGCCTTCACGCGCGATCCGGCCACCGGTGAGAAGGCGCTGTTCGGCGAATACCTCATCAACGCCCAGGGCGAGGATGTCGTCGCCGGTATCCGCACGCCGAGCAAGATCTCCAAGCTGCATGAGGAGATGCCCGCTGTCTACGACCAGTTCGTCGACATCGCCACCCGCCTCGAGAACCACTACCGTGACATGCAGGATATGGAGTTCACCATCGAGAACGGCAAGCTCTACATGCTGCAGACCCGTAACGGCAAGCGCACCGCTGCCGCCGCGCTGAAGATCGCCTGCGACCTCGTCGACGAGGGCATGATCTCCCGCGAAGAGGCCGTCATGCGCGTGGAGCCGAAGCAGCTCGATTCCCTGCTGCACCCGCAGTTCGACGCCGCCGCGCTGAAGGCCGCCGAGGTCGTCGGCAAGGGCCTGGCCGCCTCTCCGGGCGCTGCCTGCGGCCGTGTTGTCTTCTCCGCCGAGGACGCAAAGTCCTGGGCCGCCAACGGCGAAAAGGTCGTTCTCGTCCGTCTTGAGACCAGCCCCGAGGACATCGAGGGCATGGCTGCCGCACAGGGCATCCTGACCGTCCGCGGCGGCATGACGTCCCACGCTGCCGTCGTCGCGCGCGGCATGGGCACCTGCTGCGTCTCCGGCTGCGGTGAGATCACCATGCACGAGGAAGAGAAGTACTTCACCCTCGCCGGCAAGGATTACCACGAGGGCGACTGGATCTCCATCGACGGCTCCACCGGCAACATCTACGGCTGCGCCGTCAAGACCGTCGAGGCCACCATCAGCGGCAACTTTGACCGCTTCATGAAGTGGGCCGACAGCTTCCGCGTTCTGCGCGTCCGCACGAACGCCGATAACCCCCGCGACACCGCGCAGGCTGTGAAGTTCGGCGCCGAAGGCATCGGCCTGTGCCGCACGGAGCACATGTTCTTCGAGTCCACCCGTATCAAGGCCATGCGCGAGATGATCGTCGCCAAGACGGTCGAGGCCCGCAAGGAAGCCCTTGCCAAGATCCTGCCGTATCAGCAGGGCGATTTCGAAGCGATGTATCGCGAGCTCAAGGGCCGTCCGATGACCATCCGCTTCCTGGATCCCCCTCTGCACGAGTTCCTGCCGACGAAGGAAGAGGACATCGCCGAGATCGCCGAAGAGCTGCACGTCAGCGTCGCCGAGCTCAAGGACGTCATCGCCTCTCTGCATGAGTTCAACCCGATGATGGGCCACCGCGGCTGCCGTCTGGCTGTCACCTATCCGGAGATCGCCGAGATGCAGACCACCGCCGTCATCAACGCCGCCATCAAGGTCAACAAGGAGTTCTCCTGGTACCGCATCGAGCCGGAGATCATGATCCCGCTGGTCGGCGAGGTCAAGGAGCTGAAGTTCGTCAAGGACGTCGTCACCGCTACGGCTGACCGCCTGATCGAAGAGGCCGGTGTCGAGATGAAGTACACCGTCGGCACCATGATCGAGATCCCGCGCGCCGCTCTGACCGCGGACGAGATCGCCACCGAGGCCGAGTTCTTCTCCTTCGGCACGAACGACCTGACCCAGATGACGTTCGGCTTCAGCCGCGACGACGCAGGCAAGTTCCTCGACTCCTACTACGACCACAAGATCTACGAGTCCGATCCGTTCGCCCACCTCGACCAGAAGGGCGTCGGCAAGCTCGTGAAGATGGCCGCCGAAATGGGCCGCGCCACCCGTCCGCACATCAAGCTCGGTATCTGCGGCGAGCACGGCGGCGATCCCGCCTCCGTCGAGTTCTGCCATAACGTTGGCCTGAACTACGTCTCCTGCAGCCCGTTCCGTGTCCCCATCGCCCGCCTCGCTGCTGCGCAGGCTGCCATCCGCGAACAGCGCCAATAAAAAGTTGACGCAGTGGCGTAGGCAAAACAACTGATATAAATACGGTCACACAGTCCGTCAGGATTGTGTGACCGTTATTTTTGCCATGCTTTTGCATGGCAAAAATAAGAAATGTGCCATTTCCTCGCCCCTGTGGGGCAACCGGAAATGATGCACAAAAACTTCATGTGCCGGCATTTGCGCATTTCCGTGGCGCGGTGCTCAGGCATGAAGTTTTTTTGACCATTTTCAGATGAATACACCGCAAATCAAGCCGCTGGTTTCACTATGAATCAGCGGCTTTTTTCGTGCTCAAAAAATTTTTTGAATTTTTTCGCTCAGGGGGTTAAAAAATGGGCCTTCTCGCTGGCTACCTATTGAGGGGCAAAACAAACGCCCTCACGAACCTTGAAAACCGAATACACATTCAAGAATCTGTTGCGCAATTTCCCTTATTGTTGTGAAAATATAGACACCGAATGCAACGGTCAAAGATGCATTCGGTGTCTATTTTCCTTTTATTGCAGGGCGTAATCGTTCGTGGAAAGGACGGGGCTGCCAGAGAGGAAGACCTGCTAAAGATGAAAGTTTCATCTTTAGCAGGCCAAGCATTATTCCTTCCACCATTCCTGATATTGGTGCGGCTTGTTTCCAGACGGTTTGCTCTCCGGATACTTTACAACATAGTTTGCGTTGAAGGTGGGAATCAGCTGTTTGAAAATTTTCATGCGTTTCCGTGTTGCTTCAATTCGGATGTATCTGGCGTTTTTCTTGTTCCCCATTTTCCGGATTTCGTAATATCGCTGCGCGTTGACCGCATCCCGATTCTCTTTGGTCATGACCTTCGGGGGCTGCTCAGCAGCGGTAAAAAGTTGTTCGTCTCTGTTCTTTAAACGGACAAAGTACCCGGCTGCCGTGATTTCGTCCAACCGAAATTCTGTTATGACACGATGGAAACGAGACAGAATGACCCGATCAGACGTAATTGTAAGAATGCCATACCCTGAGAAATAATTGCCGATAAGGATCAACAGAAAGAAGAACTCCGGGAACAGAGCTGGCAGCCAAAGATCACGCTCGACGGAGAAAAGCACCACCACCGCGATCACCAAGATAATGGAACTCGTAACAAAGGTGGCCCAAGATGAAACGACAGTGCACTGGTATACCACGTCAGTTTTTTGTTCACGCATATCGATTCACCTCAATAAAGCTCAGCAAGAAGCTTTTTGCTGCAAAATGGGTACCGGTTCCCCATTTTTGGCACCTTCTCTTTCATTTCCGAATTGTCGTTGTGAGGTCCAACGGGGCTGTGGCAATCTCGCAGTACACGGTCGAATCATGGGGAAACCTCGGCGGATTCGCAAGCTGTTGCAGGAGATTGCCACGTCGCTTCGCTCCTCGCAATGGCAAGTTTGGGAACCTCGTCCCATAGAATCAATACTACAAGTGCTGCAAGCCTGCATGGCGCTCGCTGAGCGCCGCTACGATCTCTCGCCCGGCAGCATTGCGCAGGGAGGCCGCTGCAGGGTGACTTTTGGTTCCTACCATTTTAACGGCGACCTGTGCGAATCGCAGCCACTGTGCCGGGAGTGGCATGCCGCTCCCCTACAATGGCCGGTGCAGACCTGCTAAAGACGGAAGCCTCATCTTTAGCAGGTTCCAACCGCTCAGGTTAAATTACCCCTAAGTTATGTAGCAGAACCAGTTGGGAACGCACTCGACACTCTCTTTTATATACGTCTTTATATACGTCATATACGTCGTGTCCAATTCGCCGTCTTCCAAATACCAAATGCCAGCAGCATTCAAAAGATTCGATACTTGCAGGATAAAATCGACAATCTTCCCGCCGTCCCGAATCTGAATGTAGCGAAGGGGAACTGCATTTTCCAATTCTGAAACGATATTTGCCAGCTCTTTACCAGGAATTGCTCCTGCATAATAAACGCCATCTATACAGTAATAAGAAACGTTCGAAACACATTCTCCCTCTCGAAACACAATGTGGCTTATGGCAGGTTCCCGCTCCAACGCACTTTGACAACGTTCAAACAGCTGCTCATTTTGCCGGAATATTTGTGCGACGTCATCAGCCGAAGCGCAATAGCCACAGGAATGCCAGATGCTAAATGCTATCGTTGCTGCCATAATTACGCATAATATGGACAGTTTTACAGTTTTTCCTACATAGTTATTCGTCATTTCCAAAAGAAATCCACCACCTCATCAGTAGAATAACCAGTGATTGTCATGAGGTACTCCATATCAATACCCAATTGAATCATTTCAGCATCCTCTTTAGAATCAAAATCATACCACCAATCTTCCCAGTTAATTCCGCTGTTCTTAATTGCCACAAATCCGCCAGCCATACGGAGAACTGGAGCCGGGAAACCCAATACGGAACCCGTAAATCCGTAATTAATGTTTCCAAGTTGCTCTGCCGTCATTTTTTGCCGTTTACGGAAAAAACACCGTTCCGCGGTATCCACTCACTTCCTTTTGGACGTCGCTTGTAGTCCCATTTGCCCCTATCCTTTACCGCATCATAGAATTCAAATGGGCCATCAAGTTCCCATCCCCACCGCTTTGCCTGTTCGTAATTCTCCCGCAGCACACGTTTTACATCTTTTGTTCTGTCAAGATATCCGCTACCACCATCACAGATCGCCGTTAGATTAGAACGCAAGGCATGCCCGCTAGGATCACTATTGATAATAGGCTTATTATTACAATATGCAAACATGTTGGTTCCAACGAATCCCTGTCCCGTTGAAGCATAAACATCCGCATTAATAAATCTCCGGTTCGCAGGATCATAATAACGAGACTGCAAGTAATAGAACCCTGTCTCATTATCATAATAGTATCCGCGATAGCGCAGCGGATTGACTGCCGCGAGATCGCCGCCGCTGTCCAGAATATTGCCCCACGCATCGTAAGTATATTGTGCTGCAACGTATCCATTCGACTGAATCAGCTTGACCACGTCGCCCTGCAGGTTCAGAACGTAATAATATGTTTGGAAGCTCGTTCCGTTCGTTGAATACTTGAGTGCAAACGGCTTTCCGGATTCATCATAGATGAAATCAAGGACCGCTGTCAAGGTATTATTGGTCCGGATCGTTTCACGGGCCACTTTGCCGTTCAGAGTCAGATACTCATGCGTGACCGTCTGCGTTCCGGTGACATGAGTCCCCTGCGGGGAGACGGTTTCATCTTCAGCAGGAGCATCCGCCTCGACCGGCTCGCCCTCACCGCCGGACATAATTTTGCCCGGCGTGGTCGGCTGCGGCGGGATGACAATGCTGCTATCGTCCTCCAGCGATATAAAGATCAGCGGGAACAGGAGTTTTGTCTGGTTCAAAGGGCACTTCCTTTCTGCGGGATGGGGATGGACCTGCTAAAGACGATGGTTTCATCTTTAGCAGGTCTCCGAATCATCGACGCAGCATTTACTTGTCCCTTAAAAAGAAAGCAAGCTCATACTGCCGCAAGGTCAAGTGTTCGCCTTCAATATGGTAGTCATCCGGCAGCTCGTCTACAGGCGGAGTAACGAAGAAATAGAACTTCAGCCCATCGGGATAATCCGGATCGGTAGCGCCTAAAATACCGTCCGCATCTACAACATACACCGGTTCACCGTTCAGCGTGTCCGTGAGCGCTTCTGTGCAGACGATTGCAAGTACAAGGCAATCCGGATACCGCAAAACATAGCAGCGATACCAGTCGTCCATCGTGGGATTCTCCGCAGTTATGGCATTGGCGCCATGAAATTTTGAGAGATAGTCCAGCTGTGGGGACAGCCAGCATTTTCCAAACGGCGTCTGACTGCTGACAAAGAAAACATCGCTTTCTTTTCCGTCGCGATCCGTTGCCGCAACCAGCTTGAGCTCCAGCTCATCTGTCAGGGGAACCTCCATCAGCGTTTCACCATATCGCCTGATTCGTCCGCGCTCATATTTCCCATTCCGCATTACGATACGCGCGACGCAGTCGGCCGGAGATGCCGCGGTGTAGTTCTGCGCAACTTTTAGGTATAAAGTCGCTCCGCCCCACAGAAGAAGCAGACCGGCAATGGTGCAGGCCAGTGCAAAGAGAAGAGCCTGATAGAATTTCTTAAAGTGCATATTTTAGTCCTCCTACTGTCTATCAAAGGAACGAACATATCCGCTTCATCATTGGGTTCAACCCACCGAATGAGGCATAAACGCCGCCCCCACCACTGTACATCATGCCCATGCCGCCTCCAGTCGGTGCCCCATCTGCCATTCCGGGACACATCTTTGAAATAGCGGAAGTTGCTTTTTCCCAAAAGCTAACATTGGTTACAGAGACTCCCAAATTTACGGTAAAAACATCTTCAACCACACATGACCGACTGAATTCACAGCCACCTGATAAATTCATGCCTAACGTCAATGTACCATTGCTGGAGAAAAAAGAAGCATTATCTCCTATTTCATCGTCTGTGTAGTTCTCATAGTTTTCTCGTAACAGTGTTTTTAAGCTTCCGCAAACCGTTTCATCGTTTAGAGTAAACGCAAAGCTGTTTCCGTCTTCGCTAACAGAAAATGAGGCATAATTATAGTACTGGACTGGCACGGAGACAGTCATGCTGAACGTCGCAATGTAATCTCCATTATATACGGTTTGTTCCCAACCGCCGATCACGATTTCTGTGTCTCGCCCGTTTGTATCTCTTGCTATGATAGGCATGTTCAGGCAATATGCAAACATGTTCGTTCCGATAAAGCCCTGACCAGTGCTGCCTTTAGAATCTGCACTAATAAATCTCCGATTTGCAGGATCATAATAACGAGACTGCAAATAATAAAATCCCGTCTCATTATCATAATAGTACCCGCGATACCGCAGTGGGTTGATCTCAGCCAGTCTACCGGAGCTGGAGAGAATATTGCCCCACGCATCATACTCATATGTCGCGACAGACTCATACTCAAAGCCGGGGATATAATGGATCAGCTTCACCACGTCGCCCTGCAGGTTCAGTACGTAATAGTACGTTTTGAAACTCGTGCCATCCGTCGAGTACTTGAGCGCAAACGGTCTGCCAGCATCATCGTAAACAAAATCCAGCACGGCTGTCAGGGAGTTATCTGTTTTAATTGTCTCTCTGGCTACCTTGCCGTTCAGGGTCAGATACTCATGGGTGACAGTCTGCGTTCCGGTGACATGGGTTCCCTGCGGGGAGACGGTTTCATCTTTAGCAGGAACGTCCGCCTCGACCGGTTCGCCCTCGCCGCCGGACATGATCTCGCCGGGGCTGGTCGGCTGCGTTGGAATGACGATGCTGCTATCGTCCTCCAGAGAAATAAAGATCAGTGGGAACAGGAGTTTTGTCTGGTTCAAGGGGTCACTTCCTTTCTGTGGGGTGGGGCGGACCTGCTAAAGGCGGAAGTTTCATCTTTAGCGTAACTCACTCGGAGAATCGTGGCTTTCATCAAGGGCAGTCCATTCAAATTGTGTTTGGAAGTCGCGATAACACTTGTCGCAAATCCAATGGTATTTATCCAGTGTGCAATAACCAGACTGTAATAATCCCTCGGCGTTTCCGAACTTGGCGAAGCAGAATTCGCAGTGCTCATGGTCGCTGTGAGAGGATTCAGAAAATGTTGTTTTTATCAGTCTTGCCCGAAATAAATAATTCATTTGATTTGTAATGCGCCAATCATTGCACAAATGCCCGCCCATATGTTGTTGCTCCTTATCGCTTTCTCAGGATGAACCTGCAATAGATGAACGATTGCATTGACTTGCATCGGCAGGCGTTTATTCCGCTCTCCTTTTTCCCGGATAATCACACGGCTGCAGCAAGACCAGTTTCGTCAGCTGCTCCAACCGCTTCGTTGTTGCTGCGAACTGAATGCTTTTCCCTCCACGGCGATTGGCGGTTCTGAGCGCCCGCCGGAGATCGGTTTCCTCGTGCACAGAGAGATAGACCCGACTGCACTGGCCGTTTTTGAATATGAGTTTTGCGGAGCGCAGCTCTTCCAGCGGGAACTCCGTGACCTTGAAGCCAAGACAACGCAGGCAAATGTTCCCGTCCGCAATCATCACCGTGGACAACTCCCGGATCAGGCAATACAGGGTAACGGCCAGCATCCCTGCCGGAAGGACCAGCCACGGGGGCGTGAGCCGCCAGTCTCCCAGATAATGTACTACCAGAAACGGCATTGCACAATAAATGGCCGATGCTGCCGCGTCCGCCGCCAGCTGCTGCGGTGCCCCGACCCGGCTGCGGTATCTCGGATTCATGGCTGTTCTCCTTTCGTATCCTGTCGGAGGAAAATGTATTTTTCTCCACTATCCGTATCCTGTACGACAATTTTGCTGCGTGCAGCACGTACAACTTCACCATAGAACACGTTTTTTCTATCTTCAGTCTCAAAATAAAACAGATTGCAATAGAACTGGTGCAGCGAAATAAATGCTTGCTGTTTTCCGTTCACCTGAATCGTTCCGGAGGACGTATTGAGGTCCCATGTCGCGTCCAGCTCTTCACAGTACCAGATGCCTTCATGTGGGATCAGATCCGGCGTGAACACCCAGGTATACACGATCAGGACGGGAATCGAGCACAGCGCAAAAATGCAGGCGGCCAAAAGACGTTTTCCTGATGCGCTCATGGTTAACCTCCTTGATAGATAAAAATACTGACAGCAACAACACCGTAATTGTTACGGAGAAACTTATATGGATCACTAAACCTATATACCGGGTGGTTATTAAACACATTCGTCGGCTCGGAATCGACCACGTCAAAACCATCCTCTAGTGATAGAATGATCAGCGGGAAAACGAGCTTCGTTCGGCGCAAAAGGACACTTCCTTTCTGTGGGTTATGCGGAACCTGCTAAAGGTGAAAGTTTCATCTTTAGCAGGTCCATATCTGCCTGTTTCTAAAACTCCGCGCCTTCGGGGGCCGGGACAGTTGGGATCCATTCGCCCAGATCGCCTACATTCTGTTCCTCACAGGTGCGTTCAAAATCTTCTTTCTCTGTAAATGGCCCGTAAATCGTGTCGGTCTCTGCATCGATCAAATAGTAATCAGCAGCTTCCGTATCGACGGATTGGATATCATCCAAAAGTGCGCGGTCGGCTACAACAAGCCGCCTGACCGCAATGTATCTGCTGTTATACTGAAAACATGTTATATAAGCGTCAATAACATTCTCAAAAAGATCCTTATAATTATCTCGTTCATGTACAACGCAAATATTACGACTGCTCGTCCGAAAAATGTAATAACCATTGCACAGTGGAAGTTCCCAATCACCACGTGGATTCCAATTGGAAGACATAATGAGGCTACAGGATGAGCCAAAAATCAAAAATCCGAGGACTGCGGCCACCACTGCAATGGCAACCACGCGATGTTGTGTAGTTTGCTGTCCATTCATAATCTGTTCCAACTCCCATTTTAGCCGGATTCGTCATAGAAGAAGTCCAGAGTCTCCGTTTTCAGAACCGTCCCGCCGACGTCCTGCCGGATCGTTTCTCTCGCGACCTTGCCGTTCTGCGTCAGATACTCATGCGTCACAGTCTCGGTCGAGGCAAGCGTCCAGTCGGATTCGGACAAGCCCGGCTCCGCAGCAACCGGCTCTTCCGCCGTGGCTGCATTCGGATTCGGCTCGATCGGCTCCCACGGGTCCTCCTCCAGAGAAATAAAGATCAGCGGGAAAAAGAGCTTTGTTCGGCGCAAAAGGGCACTTCCTTTCTGTAGGTTATACGGAACCTGCTAAAGATGAAAGTTTCGTCTTTAGCAGGTGTTATAAGCTGATAATCAAATGCTGTAAGAACTATTCCTTGTCAAAATAGTGAACCAAAACTCGCATCGTTTCTTCAGAAGCAAATGCCATAAGGAGATCGCGTAACAGCTCGAAATTTTCGACCTCGACCCCATTCACAAAAATACTATTGTCTTTTCCACCAAGCGTCAGACGCAGGACCTGACCCGCGCGGTCTGATTCAAAAATGCAGCACAGCCGCGCATCTAGCACGGAAGCGTTCGAAACCGGCGTCATTTCCTCTGCATTTATCGTTTTCAGCAGCTCGATGTTCTGCAGAAGCTGTGCATTATCCACTTCAAACCTTTGAACCGACTCGAACGAAAGTAGCCGTTCTTCCGTCAGCGGAAAACGTGTGAGGATAGACGGATCGATGTAATATACACTAAGCCGCAGCCCGTCCAGCCCGTTAGACTCGAGAACTGCTGCGTAATCAGTTAACACAACTTGCAATCTTGCATTCTTAACTCCACAACAAGCAAATGTTAAAAGCTCGAAAAGGATTGCCATACAGATTAGGCCACTAATAACTACACGCTTCATTAACTGCTGCCTCCTGTCTCACATCAAAATCAATTGAGGAATTTGTTGTGTTCTGTTATAGATACACGCGGCTTTCCCCAATTCCACGGTGCTATATAATGCCACCACGGACGGCAGTATGTAGTTGTATAGTGTATCGAGTTATTCATACGCCTACAAGCAACGGCATCAGTATAGTCTTTTCTTACGGGCTCACCCAGCTGTTTGGCAATAGGTGTCTCATACTTTGCCACATTAGCATTTTCAATATCATACCGCATACCATTCAGTTCATTATCGAGATCCTGTGCAGCATGACCCATCTCATGCGCTAAACCTAGGGCAGCACTTTGAACAGATGTCTGATCTTTCATAACCAGTCCACTATATGGATCAAAATACATTGTTCGTGTACCCGGTTCGTAGCGCATGTTATCATCGCTAATAAAAACAATTGTAAAAACTTTCGTGGAGCTTTCAAGCTTTTCGATCAGTTCAGAACCTAATTCCGAGTTTTTTAAGTAACCAACAGCTAGATTGTATTGTGCCGCGTCTCCGTCATTTACATCAGTCGACAATTCAATAATGCGGCCAGTAGCATCTGAGAATTGTATAGGACTATTATTACAATATGCAAATGTATTTGTACCCAGAAAGCCTTGCCCTGTGCTCGCGTAACTATCCGCATTAATGAAACGATGGTTCTCCGGGTCATAATAGCGAGAACGCAGATAATAGAACCCCGTTTCACTATCATAATAGTATCCACGATACCTGAGCGGATTCACTTCCGCCAGATCACCCTCGGCAGAAATTATCTCGCCCCACGGGGAGTAGACGTACTCTGCCTGCATAACGCCATTTGCATCAATGATCTGGACGACGTCGCCCTACAGGTTGAGGATGTAATAATAAGTGCTTGCAATATCCCCGTCGACAGAGTAATTGAACGCAAACGGTCTTCCGGATTCGTCATAGAAGAAATCCAAAGTCTCCGTTTTCAGAACCGTTCCGCCGACACTCTGCCGGATCGTTTCCCTTGCGACCCTGCCGCTTTGGGTCAGATAGTCATGCGTTATGGTATCCGCTTCGTCCATCGCTCCCGCACTGTCGGGTTCCGCACCATTCTCCTCCGGCTCGTCCGCCTCGACCGGTTCGCCCTCGCCGCCCGACATGATCTCGCCGGGGCTGGTCGGCTGCGGCGGGATAATGATCTCCCCGCCTCCTCCGCCGCCACCGCCGACTGCCGTATAAACTGCATACACCGTGGTATCCGTGTGGATCGGCGTGATCACTCTGCGCCAGCTGCCAGTGTAGCCGAATTTGATCGGCACCGTCGGGTAGTCGCTGCCCGACAGGGAAAGAATGATCACTGGAAAATAGATTTTTGTTCGGTGCAAGGTACCACTTCCTTCCTGTAGGCTACCGTGAGGGCGTGCTAAAGATGAAAGTTTCGCCTTTAGCAGGTTCACGGGAGCTCTTTATTTTAATCCGAAGCTGTGATCGCATACCAATGTGCATCCAACTGCCGCTGCCGCTGCACGGTAGGATATGTACCGGTGGGCGCCTTTTCACCATTGGTCCATACCAGTGATGAGTCCGTACCGATATTTGATGTCAGCAGCACCGTGAATCGAATCATATCTTTTGATGCTTCGATGCTGTGCAGATCATCCGAAAACAGCGGAGAAACAAAGGCGTACAGGTTCTGGTATGTTTCGTCGGGATAGCCCTCCGGCGAAATAAAGTATAAACCGCCGTATTTTTTCGTATAGCCGTTATTATAGTTATAATTTTCCCCGAGAGAGTCTGTGCTTGTGATCCACATAAAGCATTCGTTGGAGTCCGTGAACTCCTGCAGGGCCACCTGCGCTGCTTGCAGCTCTGTCTGGTGCGCATCATAAAAATTCAGAGCGGTTTCCAGATAGCTGTCAAAGGAAGCGCATGCTGTGCAGAAAACCAGAATAAACAGGGACAGGATACTTCCAAATACAGGAAAGGTATACGATTGAACTTTTTTCTTCATCTCAATTTACCCCCCCCCGTCAATTTTCCCAAATTGACCGCATTGCTTTCCCAAGGAAGTAAAAGAAGCCCTTTCCCTCTTCTTTATTATCAAAATCAACATGTTTCGCACGCGCAGAGGCCCAAGCATAACGATTATGCTCTCGCCACTCCGTTATAAGTGAATCCTGCGTCCGTTTCCACTCAGTCCCCTCCGCATACTCAAGCAGAATCGACGTAATTGCTTTCATTTGAGATTTCATTGTACAGCGGTAAGAATCTCTGACTTGGAGATTTGGATTATTTTTCGAACTCTCTATAAAATCACCAACCATAAAGTCAACCCCAGCTCGGAATCCTTCAGGCGTATTACTCGAGTCTTCAAAATAATCTTGCGTAACACCTTTGTATATATACAGCTTTCCGCTTTCAGAAACCTGTACATTACTAGATGTACCCAAAATTCCCGACATATTCCCACTGTAACTGTATTCATAGACATAACAGTATGCAGAACCATTTCCATAAATATCAATTGTTTCAACCGGTTCTGTGCCGCAAGAGTCATGATAAGTTATTGGATTGTTATAACAGTATGTGAACATGTTACAAGCAATTTCGTTGGAGTTGTTCGTGCTTGTATAGCAATCTGCATTGATGAATCTCCGGTTCGCGGGATCATAATAACGGGACTGCAGATAATAGAATCCCGTCTCATTATCATAATAGTATCCACGATATCTGAGCGGATTGATCTCAGCCAGTCTACCGGAGCTGGACACGATATTTCCCCATGCATCATATTCGTAGGTTGCGACAGACTCATACTCAAAGCCGGGGATATAGTGGATCAGCTTTACCACGTCGCCCTGCAAATTCAGAACGTAATAATATGTTTGGAAGCTCGTTCCGTTCGTTGAATACTTGAGTGCAAACGGCTTTCCGGATTCATCATAGATGAAATCAAGGACCGCTGTCAAGGTATTATTGGTCCGGATCGTTTCACGGGCCACTTTTCCGTTCAGTGTCAGATACTCATGCGTGACAGTTTGTGTTCCGGTGACGTGCATCCCCTGCGGGGAGACGGTTTCATCTTTAGCAGGAGCGTCCGCCTCGACCGGTTCGCCCTCGCCGCCGGACATGATCTCACCGGGGCTGGTCGGCTGGGTCGGGATGACGATGCTGCTGTCGTCCTCCAGAGAAATAAAGATCAGCGGGAACAGGAGTTTTGTCTGGTTCAAGGGGTCACTTCCTTTCTGCGGGATGGGGCGGACCTGCTAAAGGCGAAAGTTTCATCTTTAGCATGTTTGTAAATAATTTTAATCCGAAACAACAATTGCATACCATTCCTGATTCAGCTGCTGCTGCCTTAACACTGTCGGGTACGATCCCGTCGGTGCGCGCTCACCATCCGTCCAGATCAGCGACGCCTCCAATCCGCGCTCTGGTGCCGCCACAACGCAGAATTGTGTTTGATGCCCAGATGCGGCAATGCCGGAAAGGCCATCACGGAATAACGGCAGTACGCTTTCATAAATGGATTGGTAGACTTCGGCGGCATACTCTCCCTTGCGAGAAATAAAATACAGCTCGTTGACACGCTTAACGCACACGCCCTCGTTCTGATAGTCCTTCCCGAGAGCTTCAACCGGGCGGATCAGCATGGAATCGTCGTTTGCTTCAGCAAAATCCTGCAGCGTTGCTTGTGCCGCCTGCAGTTCCGTCCTATGCGCGGCATAGAAATCCATCGTTGTTTCCTGATAGCTTTCGGTATGGGAGCACGCCGTACAAAAGAGCGCAATGATTAGGAATAACACGATTCCAACTGCAGGAAAGGCAAATACTCGAATGTTCTTGTTCATTTCAATTTCCTCCTGTTAACTCTTAAAAACAGCTCGGACTGCTTTCCAAAGGAAGTAACCAAAACCTTTTCCTTCTTCAGCATTATTGAAATCAACATGTTTCGCACGCGCAGAAGACCAAGCATAACGATTATGCTCTCGCCACTCCGTTATCAGCGATTCCTGCGTCCGTTTCCACTCAGTGCCCTCCGCATACTCAAGCAGAATCGACGTAATTGCTTTCATTTGAGATTTCATTGTACAGCGGTACGAATCTCTGACTTGAATATTGGGATCAGCCTGTGAAATGTAGTCTCCCACCATAAAGTCAATCCCAGCTCGAAATCCGTCGGGCTTATTACTCGTGTCTTCAAAATAGTCTTGCGTAACACCTTTGTATATATACAGTTTTCCGCTTTCAGAAACCTGTACATTACTAGATGTTCCCAAAATTCCCGACATATTCCCACTGTAACTGTATTCATAGACATAACAGTATGCAGAACCATTTCCATAAATATCAATTGTTTCAACCGGTTCTGTGCCGCAAGAGTCATGATAAATTATTGGATTGTTATAACAGTAGGTAAACATGTTACAAGCAATTTCGTTGGAGTTGTTCGTACATGTATAGCAATCTGCATTGATAAATCTTCTATTTGCTGGGTCATAGTATCTGCTTTGCAGGTAATAGAATCCCGTCTCATTATCATAATAGTATCCACGATATCTGATAGGATTGACTTCTGCAAGGTTGCCGCCGCAATTCAAGATATATCCCCACGCATCGTAAGTATAATGCGCAACAACGTACCCATTTGTCTGAATCAGCTTGACAACGTCGCCTTGGAGATTGAGAACGTAATAATACGTCTCAAAGCTTGTGCCATCCGTCGAATACTTGAGTGCAAACGGCCTTCCGGATTCATCATAGATGAAATCGAGCACGGCTGTCAAGCTATTATTTGTCCGAATGGTTTCACGGGCCACTTTGCCGTTCAGGGTCAGATACTCATGCGTGACCGTCTGCGTTCCGGTGACATGAGTCCCCTGCGGGGAGACGGTTTCATCTTCAGCAGGAACGTCCGCCTCGACCGGTTCGCCCTCGCCGCCGGACATGATCTCACCGGGGCTGGTCGGCTGCAGCGGGATGACGATGCTGCTGTCGTCCTCCAGAGAAATAAAGATCAGCAGGAACAGGAGTTTTGTCTGGTTCAAAGGGCACTTCCTTTCTGCGGGATGGTGCGGACCTGCTAAAGATGAAACTTTCGCCTTTAGCAGGTTTTCCACCGATGAACTATTTAAACAACTATCATTGCATCACAATGAAACAACAAAATAAAGCAGCAAAAATGACGGCACGATTTTCAGAACCAAGCGGACGAGCGACAATACCGGATGGACTGCAACGCAGCGAAAACGATCCGTTTTTGGAGATTCACCAAGCTGTTTCCAAGGAAGCAATACGGCGAGAAGCGTTGATAGGCCTGCTATTGTGAAAAACCAGAGAAGAAAGCAGGCTAAAGACAGCAAATATCGTAAGTCAACCGCTGATACAAGGCCGGAAAATACAATACCCAATGGAAGAAAAAAGAGGCCAATCATATAGCAAACATCGTTCAGGATCATTGCGGGAATAGAAGGAATGATCCTGACACCGCATTCCGCGCAGGTCATGACCGGAAAATCCCACCATTTGATCCATTGAAAGCATGCATTCCGATATCTTTCCCAGAATGTATCGCCTTTTACAGGGAAGTGAGCATATTGTGACATTATGAATTCCCTCCAGTACAGTTAGCAGTAGGAACTTGATACCAGAAAGCAGAAGTTGGCGAATTGTTTGCCCATACATAGATGTATTCTCGGTGAGATATGCCAACAAAATCACTCGTCTCAATATATACGTCAATGGATACTTTGTAAAAATCATGCCAAGCATCGGAAGGGGTATCTTCACCAAAAAAATGATTAAAAACATCAAGAAATGTAGCAGCAGCCCCCAGTATGCCAGCAGCAGGAATTTTGCTACTGAGGAACAAAGATATCAAGGAACACTTTGTCATAGCTAGCCAGTACTCTTCAGTATTGTTATCCCAATATAAGTTACCAAGATATTCAATATTTGCTTTCAGATAAGGTGAATCATACGGGAGAAGATAACCATTTAGATACTCTTCTAATTCTGCACTCCGTGCACCTTTCCCGTCGTTTTGTACGTTGCGATAACGAGAGCCACCTTCGCTGGAATACACCAGATGCGATTTTCCGGCCATGTTACCATACGAATCGACCAAAAAAACTGGACTATTATTGCAATACGCAAACATATTGGTCCCAACAAATCCCTGCCCGGTACTGGCATAGCTATCCGCATTGATAAATCTCCGGTTCTGCGGGTCATAATATCTGCTCTGCAGATAATAGAACCCCGTTTCAGAGTCATAATAGTACCCGCGATACCGCAGTGGGTTGATCTCAGCCAGTCTACCGGAGCTGGACACGATATTTCCCCATGCATCATATTCATAGGTCGCGACAGACTCATACTCAAAGCCGGGGATGTAGTGGATCAGCTTTACCACGTCGCCCTGCAAATTCAGAACGTAATAATATGTTTGGAAGCTCGTTCCGTTTGTCGAGTATTTGAGTGCGAATGGTTTCCCTGATTCATCATAGACGAAATCCAGCACGGCTGTCAAGGAGTTATTCGTTTTAATTGTCTCTCTGGCTACCTTGCCGTTCAGGGTCAGATACTCATGGGTGACAGTCTGCGTTCCGGTGACATGAGTCCCCTGCGGGGAGACGGTTTCATCTTCAGCAGGAACGTCTGCCTCGACCGGCTCGCCCTCACCGCCGGACATGATCTCACCGGGGCTGGTTGGCTGCGGCGGGATGACAATGCTGCTATCGTCCTCCAGAGAAATAAAGATCAGCGGGAAATAGATTTTTGTTTGGTTCAAGGTGTCACTTCCTATTCATTATCTGTAGGTCAGACCTGCTAAAGATGGAAGTTTCGTCTTTAGCAGGTTTTGCCCCTCCCGCCCGGTAAGCAGAACAATTACCCGCTTAGTTGTTCCTCACTAGAATAGGAGATACCTCGCCGTCCAGTTCCATCCGGTAGATATTCCCATCCTCATCGCAGCAATAAATACAGGTGTCATCAAAATTATACATTCCGCAGAAAATATAATCGTTTATCTTTTCCTTCGTCCCGTCTTTCAGATCAATACGCCACGTTCCTTCCTCTGTGTCGTTTTCAAAGCGGCGCATGCCAATTTCACCGTATGACTCATAGCGTTTTACAGAAAGATAGACAGTCGAACCACAGGTTTGAACGGAACTATGTGATGTAAGGCATGGCAGAGAAAACAGCAGCGTCATCTCTCCATCATTGCGAATGTAATAGAGCATCGTCGGCAAGTTATAATTATGAACAAGAAGTCCTCCGACGCATGGAATGATCGCACGAGTACATGAACCCTTTTCAAATGTTAACTCCGTTGTTGTTCCGTCGCTTTCTTTGCACAGAATTCGTTCTGCTTCGGCATCGCCATATCCGGCTACCACCTCGTATGTTTTACCTCCAAGGGGATAACCCTTTGTAAGCGGACATACTTCCAAAACTTCAGTTCCGGAGACATGAACAAACTGTGGTACATCTTCGGGATGTTTGACATCCAGCGGGAAATAACAGGTGCCATCTTCTGCAAAATAGCTGGTCTTCTTGCCGTTTGGTCTTCCCTGATATATCACTTGTTTCTCATTCGTTGACAGATCATAGCAGCAAAGCGAATACCGCTTGCTATTTTCTCGTTTTTTTACCCAATAGTATATGCATTCATCGCTTTGACCCGCTATAAGGAATACGCTATCATTCTGCGATAGTTTCGCCACCTCGTGGGCTTCTCCATCTTCAAACACATACAGTTTTCGCCCGTATTCTGTCCGGTTTGAAAATATCCCTTTACGTGAGCAAAAATATAGTTTATCTGCGTATACCCCCATCCACACAGTTGCCCGATACTGACGATTGTTCGCAGGATGGTCCCCAATCACTACGACATCACCCGGAACATTATAAAGAGTGGCTCGATCATTGTAGTGGAAGAAGGCCAGACAGGCAGCTGCTGCAAGGAGAAGGAAAAGGAAGGAGCGCAAGTTTTTGCTTCTTGTTTTCTTCATGTTGCTCTGCACCCCTTCTCTACAAACTGAACATCGCTACAAAAATTAATTTCCACGGCGTTTTTTCTTTTTGCGAAGGTATCATAGCAACTCTTCTTACCGCTTCATTAGGAACGACTCCATTAACAAGTCCATGGATCGCGCCTGTTTTCGGCCACGAACCTGTGTAACCGGCCCGTTTTGGGATCGCCTCCTCGCCGAAAAGAAAGATCAAAGGAAAGAAAAACTTGGTTTGTTGCAAATGTATCACCTGCCTGTTCGTTTTTGGTGTACCTGCTAAAGATGAAGGTTTCGCCTTTAGCAGGTTTGCCGTTCTGACTAGCACCGAGGTGTCATTTTAATGTAGAAAGCCGAATAAGGCTATTTCCTGCCATTGCTATGGACTGCTTAGAAATGACTTTTACAAGCATCTCAAAAATTATGGACATTATTTTAGTTGCCAATGAAATAATGCGCCAAAGCTTTGAAAGCACTCTTCGCAGATCCAACTATTGCTTTTCTCTTCATAATAGCCGAAATGCAGATCCTCGGGACGCTTGCTGAATTTTGCCCAACAAATCTCGCAGTGGACATGGTCCGTTTTCTCCGCGTCAAATTGCCGCGGGGAAAGCGTTGCATTGTGCAGATAGTCCTTCGTTCTAACAGCCCAGTCATACCAGTTTTCTTGCATAGTTATACCCCAATCATTGGTACTCATTATTTTACAATAATTCCTCGTTATATGCGTCATAGTACCTATCATATGGGCAAAGCCTAGGAGAATCCAGTAAGGCGTGCTCTTTTATAAATTGCATATCTCTTGATGTCACATGCAAAAAGGCTGCAATTTTTTCATGTCCAACTGAGTAAAACCAGCACTGATTGTTCTTAAAGAAAGCAAGATCTTCTGCATTTCGGGGACGAGACCAATCACTTAATTTATCGAATTCATGCAAAAATATCTTCGACTCATCGCAACAATGATAGAAGTTTATTTTGTAAGTTGTATTAGGGCAATAAGTCTCCAATACTCCCGGCCATGAAGGATTTGTGCGACTCTTTACGCGGAACGGTTTAAGTTCCTTTTGAATTTGTTTTGCACGGGCTGGAAGTCCCTTTCCATAATAATTTGCAAAAACTAACATAAAGAAATTCGCCTGTGAAAAAGCATAATCAAGAAATGCGTGATATACATCGCCAACACACCTTTCCTCAGCGCAATTGTAAGTACTAATATTAATCATATATTCCATATCCGTCCTACTCCCCAATATACCAAACATGATTTCCGTGCGCCGTGCTTAGATGATAATGGTTTAAATACCCACTCGTCGCACAGCCGTGACGTCCGTCCCAGAACGACGAAGGCCAAAACTTCACAATCGCTATTGCGGCAGACCGGTCTCGACATAGCAAATTTCTTCCTTCTGAAACCCACATCTGTGCCTCAGAATAAGTAAGTGGTATTGTAGCAATAACAACATTATTATGTATTTCTGCAGCCCAATAGCTATAATTATTGTCGTCAAACGCAGATACAGCAGCACGATCAAGCGGTATATCTTTTGCCTTCTTTTTCTGTGTTGTGATTTCTAGTGCTTGACTAACGCCATCAATCACAGCCGCACCCGCAATTGCAAGTGCCGCTACAGCAGCGGCTATATCCAAAATAGGAAGCGGACCGTCGCTTTGAGCTATTTCGGCGCAACGTTGAAAATCATAAGCTGCTGAGTTTAACGCATTGCCTACCTCTTGTATTGCAGTATCTACAAATTCTAGTAAGTCCGTCCATGCAAATCCATAACCATCAGTTCGTGAGGAAGGGGCATTCCCGCAATAGGAAAATGCATTCGTTCCAATAAATCCCTGTCCGGTTGAGGCATAGCAGTCAGCATTAATAAACCTATGATTCTCCGGGTCATAGTACCTACTCTGCAAATAGTAGAACCCCGTCTCGGAATCATAATAGTATCCACGATATCTGAGCGGGTTGATCTCGGCCAACTCACCCTCGGCAGAGATTATCTCGCCCCACGGGGAATAGACATACTCTGCCTGCAGGACACCGCCTTCGTCAATGATCTGGACAACGTCACCCTGCAGATTGAGGATATAATAATAGGTATTGGGAGTGCTGCCTTCCGGCGTGTAGTTGAATGCAAACGGGCGGCCGGACTCATCATAGAAGAAGTCGAGGGTCGTGGTATCCATCGAGGTCGTGATGGTCTCCCGGACAACCTTGCCGCTCTGGGTCAGGTACTCATGCGTCACAGTCTCGGTCGAGGCCAGAACGCCAGAGATCGTGCGCACTGTTTCGGCCGGTGTTGTGTCGTTTTCGCCCTCTTCCGGCTCATCGGCCTCGACCGGCTCGCCCTCGCCGCCGGACATGATCTCTCCCGGGGCGGTCGGCAGTGTCGGAACCGGGATCGCCTCTTCATACTGCGCATGAATGATCGTATCTTCGTAGATCGGGTCAACCTGCGTTGGCCACGAACCGCGATAGCCGGTGCGCTCCGGGATCGTCGGATAGTCCTCCTCCTGCAGCAGGTAGCCGTCCTCCACGGTGATCGTGCCAAGATTCTCGTTCCCATAGGCAAGGAACGTCACTTCATGTGTAGAACCATCCGAGTAGATCGCATCAATGATGGTATCCCGCACGATCATTGTGACACGCGTATCCCAGCGCGACGTATAACCGACTCGCTTCGGGATCGTCGGATAATCCTCTTCCTGCAGGACGTAACGATCCGGGACCTCCATCGTGTGGATAATGCCCTCGTCCATGACGCGGAACGAAACCGTGTGGAGAATCTGCGTATAGACCGCGTTGATCGTCACATTGCTCGTGACCGGGGCAGTCCGCTTCTGCCAGCTGCCCTCATATCCCGCCTTGTAGGGCACGCGAGGATAATCGCTGTCCTTCAGCTTATAGCCACTGTAAACGGAAATCGTTTTCACGGTCTCTCCGTCCGCCACGAAGGTGACCTTGTAATATGTCGTGATCTTCGTGTACGTTGCGCTGACCGTCACATTGCTTTGGACGGGCGAAGTATACCGCTGCCACGCGCCGGTGTAGCCCGCCTTTTCGGGGACGGCCGGGTAATCGCTGTCCTTGAGGGTATAGCCCTCCGTGACGTTCATGGTCTTGACGGTCTTCCCATCGGCCACGAAAGTAACTTTATAAGTCTGAACAGGGCGGTAAGTATTCCGCGTAACGGTCTTTCTCGTGCGGATGCCGTTTGCGTCGTAGGCGAAGTCGAGGACGTCCTCGGTCGTGCTGTCGCGCTCGGTGGTAGCGCGGCTGAGCTGGCGGCCGTTCTGCCACTCCATGTTCCAGAGCAGCTCCGTTCCGTTCGCGTAAAGCGTCGGGTTGCCGCTGCCGTCGTACTCGAGGTCGATGCCGTCGACGGAGGTCAGCAGGTCGCCCCAGCGGCCGTCTTCGTAGGCGTACTCGTGCAGCTCGCTATTGCTTCCCTCGTGGTCCTCTGACAGGATGTTGCCTGCCGTGTCATAGGAATAGGTCCATCTGTCTACTTCTTCGCCGTTCTCGTAGCGAATGGCAGTCTCAAGCTGGCCCTGTTTCTCCTCGTACTCGTAGTGCTCCAGCGGGATCAGCGCGCCGTCGACCTCGGCCTTGATGTCCGTGATGTTGC
>OGYF01001130.1_pt1 | contig 23892 bp, 17 predicted proteins | sample 1576451 | NCBI WGS metagenome assembly OGYF01 (sample SAMEA3541505, study PRJEB24748) | human gut metagenome | biome: human gut; feature: human-associated habitat; material: faeces | place: China | collected 2012
AGCAAGCAAGCAAGCAAGCAAGCAAGCAAGCAAGCAAGCAAGCAAGCAAGCAAGAGGATAACTTTGTCTTTTTTTGTCAAGCGGACGGAAAGTTTATACAAATCTCAAAAGCATATTCTGTTTATTTTAGAATAGACAGAATATGCTTTTTGCGTTTTTTGCAAAATTTTAAGGAAAGGAAAGGTGAATATGAAAAAGGGACAACGCAGAAAATGGCTGGCTCTCTTTCTTGCGTTTGCGATGGCGCTGACGTTCATGCCGGGTACGGCATGGGCGGAGGGGAATGACGCCGCCGGTACGCAGACAGAGCCGCAGCCGGGAGAAACGGAGGTCAGCGAAGAGATCACCGCGCTGCGGGAGCGCATCGATGCCCTGCCGGATGCGGACATGCTCGAGAGCATGACGACGGGTGAGCGGGACGCGGCATATGCTGAGGTGCTCGCTGTCTATGACGCCATCGACGCCCTGGCGGAGGGTGCGGATCAGCTTGATACTGTCAGGCTGGACGCCGCAGCGGAGTGGTTCAACAGTCAGACCGCGCCGGCAGTAAATGAGAATACTGTCGCTACAATCGGCGAGGATGAATACACATCGCTGGCGGATGCGATCGCAGCGGCGCAGGAGGGCGAGACTGTCGTTCTCCAGCAGGATGTGGAGGTGGGAACCCCAATTGCTGTTGCGGCCAGTATTACTCTGGATCTGAACGGCAAAACGATCACCAACCTGGTAGAAAAGGAACGGCTGTTTTCCGTCACGGCGTCCGGTTTCACCGTGGACGGTACGACGGCGGGCAGCGCCATGACGATTCCGGAGAGCAATACAGGCTCCTATGGATTTATCAAGATTGCCGCCAAGAGCACGGTTACGCTGAACGGCGGAACCTACAGCGGCAATACGGATAACGGCGCTTTTGTGAAGGTATTTCATAACGATGAACTGGACGCCTCCGGTTCAACCGTTGTTTTCAACAACACCGAGATGACCTCCAATAATAGATTCTTCAGTACGGATACGCTTACTACAGACGCTGAAACGCCTACGCTGCAGGTGACCGGCGGGACCTATACCACCACCGGACAGGCTTTCGGGATGGACGTCCTATATCACAGCCCGGTTACGTTCACCGATGCAACCGTAATGGCAGGCACTGGTCCCTGCATCGAAGTGTGCGGCCCGGCGGCGACCTTTACAGACTGCAAATTTACCGTGACCGGAGAGAACAGCAACGGCTTTGGAACAACTGCCGTTGCCGTGAGTTATGGTGGCAGTGCCGTAATAAATGGCGGCACATATAGTGCGGAAAACGGCTATGGTGCGTATGTTTACAACAGTGGCGGGAGCATCACCGTGAAGGACGGTACAGTATCCGGCGGAGATGCGGCGATAAAGGCGGATAAAAGTATACAGAGTGGGACGTCTTCCATAATTACAGTAGAGGGCGGCAGCACGGAAGGCGCATGGGAGACCAATGATGCGGAAAACGCGCCGCTGGTTGTTATGGGCGGTACGCATACTGTTGACGTGACCAAGTATCTGGCGGAAGGCTGCACCCTGACAGAAAACGAAGGAACTTATACTGTGCAGGAGGATCAGGCTGTCCAGGTAGAAGACCAATACTACGGAACGCTGGAGAGGGCCTTTGCAAATGCAGGACAGGGAGACACGGTCAAACTGCTGGCGGACATTGAGCTGACAGAGACGCAGGACGTCACTGTAGCTGATATCACTCTGGATCTGAACGGCAAGACCATCAGCGGCTCGGTTTCATCCACGGGGCTGATCCGCGTGGGGAACGGCGCGTCGCTTACGGTTACCGATTTAAGCAGTGCTGAGACAAAGGGTACGATCACAAATACCGCCTCATCTCTCCCATACTGCCTGCGTATTGAAGAGGGTTCCACTCTCACACTGGAGAGAGGCGTAAATATTACGGATGCCGGAGATAGCCCCAGCGGCGCGGCGGTGTACGTATATCCAAATACAAGCGGAACAAACCTGCCGGTTTTGACGGTGAAAAATGCAAATCTCACATCAGTAAAGGGTTTCCCGATAAAAGGGCGTAGTAGCTTTTATGTTGCGACCGTAAACATTGAGGGAGGCTATTTTGCGGCTGCGGGCAAAAACGCAACCACGTCGTTGTGCAACAGCTTTGCTGCGGGCAGCGTCACCCTGTCCGGCGGTACGTTCGCCAACTGGAGTTCCTCCACAGACAACGCCAGGCTTGCAGATGGGAGCATACTTGTGCTCGATGAGAGCGGCAACGTCACGGTTGCCTCACAGACACCTGCCCAGTATCTGGCCCGTGCGGCTAAGGATGACCTCAAAGCTTATCTAACCGATGGCGATCTCTACAATCTGATCCGGGTTCTTGGCGTTACCAACCAAGACATCGAGATTGAGGTTGCCAGTGATGTGGCGCTAACCTATCCAGAGGACAAATACTTTGGTTCGGAAAACGAAAGCGCTTCCAATGCCACTATGACGCTGAACATCGCCGCCGACGCAAAAGTTTCCGGCACCATGCGTCTCAGGGTGGCAGATGTGGCCGTTAAGGGAGAAGGCTCCCTGACTGCTCAGGTACTGCCTTACAGCGATCAATTTGAAGTAACAAAGGAGGGAAATACGTGGAAGGGGCGTATTGCCGGCGATGAGATTGTGGCAACTGTAAGCTATGACGGCAACACCTATGCCTATACGAACTTTATCAGTGCGTGGGGCAACGTCAGCGGCTCAAGCACAGCTGAGGAGTATACGATTACGCTTTATCAGGATGTCACGGCTACTGCTAATCGTGGCCTTTCAACTGCCAACCTGACGCTTGATCTTAACGGACACAGCTACATCTTCACTGGCACCGGCAATGGCATTACGGTATATAGCGGCAGGTCGCTGAATGTCACTGATTCTTCGGAAACTGGCGGTGGCAGGCTTGTTGCGACCAACGCCAACGTTAATTCCATGCTTTATACGCAGACCAACTCTTCCGGCGCCGCTATCACTGTTGGGGAAAGCGTGACGGTAGAGGGGCCCATACTTCTTCTTGGCGATAATCCGATGCTGGATGTCTACGGAACTATAGATACAACCGCTCTTAACAGCGGCGCAATTTATAACAATGGTTCCGATACAACAAACAGCACCATCAACCTGTATGACGGCGCAGTCGTTCAATCTGACAGCCACGCCATCTACCACCCAGGTACCGGCACGCTGAATGTGTACGACGGGGCCACAGTTTCAGGCGGCAATGTAGGTATCGAGATGCGCTCCGGCACGCTGAACGTATATGACGGGGCCCAGATCAGCGGCGGAGATGGCAAGCCTTCGAGTGCTGCCAACGGAAGCGGTACTACCACGAATAACGCGGGCATCGCAGTGGCGCAGCACACGACAGGAAATCCGGTGGTCGTGAACGTCTATGGCGGAACGATCAGCGGCGGTTCGGCGCTTTATGAATCGAACCCGCAGGGGAACGACGCGGACAGCACAGCGCTTATCGAACTGAATATACGCGACGGTATGTTCAGCAGCACACATGAGGGCAGTGCATCTGTATACAGCGCGACACAGACGGGGTTTATCTCAGGCGGCAGATATTCAGATCAGCCTGCTGGAAACTATATCTATACCGGACTGTCGGCTGTGAAAACGGACGATAATACGGGCGACTATATCATCAACCGTCTCCAGAATGTGTACCTGGATGGGGTGAACGGCAGCGACTCGAACAGCGGCAATGACAGTTCCCATGCGGTCGAAACTCTGGAGCACGCCATGAATCTTGTAGCCGACGATGGCGTCATCTATATCTGCGGCACAGTGACCGTGGATGATGAGCTACTCGTGGATGGCGTGACCATCGAGCGTGCGGACGGCTTTACCGGACAGCTTATCTCTGTGTATGGCGCCGATGCCAGGCTGAGCCTTTTAAATACTACGATCGATGGCAAGAAAGCGGCCGGGACGGAACGCACAGGCTACCTTGTCTTCGTGACAAACGGCGGCACGCTGAACATCGGGGACGGAACTACGCTCACCGACAACAACACGACAGCCGTATATGTAAACAACAACAGTTTCATGAACATGACCGGCGGAGCGATCCAGAACAACACTATCACAAATCCGACACCCGACGGTTTCTATTATGGAGGCGCAGGCATCTCCAACGGCGGTACGACCGTTATCTCCGGCGGAGAGATCTCAGGCAACTCTGTGACGGATTATGGCGGCGGCGGAATCAGCAACGAGAGAGGAACGGTTACGCTCAGGGGAGATGTGGTCATCAGAGACAACACCGCGACCTGGGGCGGCGGCGTTGCTACAACAGGTGCAAAGACAGTACTCAGTGAAAACGCGTCGATCACAGAGAATCAATCCCAGCGTAACGGCGCCGGCGTTTATTTGGAGGGATTCAGCAATTTCGACAATGTGCCGGGAGTCTTCGAGATGACAGGCGGTTCCATCACCGGAAACCAGGTGACAGACGCCGGATGGGGCGCCGGAATCTACGGTTACGATATTGATGGTAATACGATAATTCGCATTTCCGGAGGTGCGATCGAGGATAATCAGTCCGATTATGATGGCAAAGCCATTGCCATAAGCGGAGAGGGCAGTTATTACGCCAGACTGGAGCTGAGCGGCGCCCCTGTTATTTCGGGCGATGTCTACTATCAGGGAGAAGATGCGGATGGCTATGTCATCCATGTGACAGATGAGTTTGATCCGACAGAGCCGATCACGCTTAACAGGGAGATCGAGACAGTCGGAATCACCGCTGTAGAGTATGCGGCCAGGCTGACGCCGGATACAGCGCATTTTACAGGCTCCAGAGCGGGCGATATCCTGGAAGTCAATTCCGCGGCCAACTCTCTCGACTGGGCATTCGCGGCGCCGCAAGTCCGGGTGGAGGCGAGCGGGACGACCCTCCACGGCGGGGGAAACGCGACTCTGACGGCAATAGCGTCTCATGCCGCAGGGGGCGTTACCTATACCTATCAGTGGTACAAGGACGGAACGGTTATCACCGGACAGACGGGCGATACGCTGAATGTATCTGAGAGCGGAAACTATACGGTGAAAGTAACAGCTCACAAGGGAGCGGATATTGCATCCGCAGAGACAGAAAGCGTGGCTGTTGTAGTTACTGCTGAGGGTCATGTTTACGTTCCGACCGTAACTAAGCCTACGTGTACGGAGCGGGGATATACCACATACACCTGCAACTGTGGAGAATCCTACGTAACAGACTACACGGAAGCCACCGGACATTCCTTCTCTGACAAGTGGTTTTCTGACGGCAAGAACCACTGGCATGAATGTACCGTCTGCGGAGCGAAGAAGGACGTCTCTGCCCACACCTTTGAGTGGGTGAAGGTGAAGAATTCCTCCGATGCGGATGCGAGCCATGAGATCTGCAATGTCTGCGGATACGATAAGACGGCGGCAGAACTGTCGGCAAAGACGGGAGACAACCCATATCTATTCCTTTGGATTTTGCTGTTTGGCGCGGCAGGGATCGCGCTGACAGGAGCGATCGCATACCGCCGGAAGAGACGGTGAACAAGATAAAATAAGGGGGCTGTCGGGAAATAGACAGTCCTAAACAGTGGGCAGGTGTGATCTCATGCGAGATCACACCTGCCCACTGTTCCTGGATATGGATATTATTGGAACTGGGCCAGACGTTTTTGAAGCCTTGGCCCAGTCAGGGTCGCAAGGAGGATCTTCATCGCATCTCCGGCTAGATAAGGCAGGACGCCGATAGAAAGCGCTTCCGGGAGGGAAAGATCCATTTGCGCGGCAAGCCAGAGAGTTCCGAATCCATAAGTAGCAGTCATGCCAAGGATGATACCAAGAGCTGCAAAAAGCGAAGAGGAAGGAAAACGATCAATGAAAAAGCCGGCGATCAGGACAAGGAAGATAAAGCCGATCAGGTACCCGCCCGTAGGTCCGGCCAGCTTCCCTAAACCGCCTGAGAAGCCGGAAAAGACAGGCAGCCCTGCGATTCCAAGCGCCAGGTAGACGAACAGGCTGGTAAGGGCTTCGTGATATCCAAGGATATAAATGTTAAGCAATATGACAAGATTGGTCAAGGTAATCGGAACAGGGCTGACAGGAATCGGTATGGAAAGCGGTCCCAAGATGCAGGTCGCGGCGGCGGCAAGTCCGATCAGAGAAAGTTTTTTGGCAGAAAAAACGGCAGTTTTACGCATGGACAGTTTCCCCTTTTTAGTAAAAATAATCTATTGGTAGTATATTTTATAAGTCGCAAAATGTCAACATAAAATATAATCGGGTTTACAATCTGAAATTTTGAAATAAATATATTGTGTGAAATTAGAATAAAAATCAAATATTTCAGAAAATAATTAAAATAATAAAATAAAATGAATTAATAAAAATAAAATTTTAAAATAGTGTTGACAAATAAAAAACGCAGTGATATTATAATATCAATCCAAAGGAAATCCCAAAAGAAAACCTGACGAGAAAGGGTTTTTAAAACGAAGAAGAAAAGATTCGTTAGAAAAGGATTTCAAAGATATTTCATATGTCGGTGAGATATCAAGAATTTGGAAAATGATCAGGAAAAGGAGGCTTAATCCATTGGACAATGTAATTGATTCAACAACTCAATATGTTAGTGGTATGGCAGAGCAAAGGTCCCATAGAATAGGCCTTGATAATAATAGAAGGTAAGTAACCGGTAAGAATCTGGATGAAACGAGAAGTCGGAGAAGAAAAAGAAGCCGGGTAAGAAAGATTAAGATCTGCGGACATATTGAAAAGATACCACATAAGATTCAAAGAAATTTAGAAAATGTGTAAAGAAACATGGACTAAACGATCAGGATTTATATGGAGCTATATAAAACAAAGGTTATAGAAGGAATAACTTAATACGATTACAGACAAATAATAAGGGCACTGGCTGTAATGGAAACGGTTATAGATATAAATAGCCAGGATGAATGTTTTATATAGAGGATGAGGGATATAAATAATGAGATTGAGGATTTTAAAAATCCGAAACTTTGAGTTGAAGTTGTCTGTAAAAGGGCAAAGGGACCGATAATCAAAATTCCTCCGATTGATATAAAATATGATAAAATTAAATAGAAAATAGCCATTATCTTCTTAGAGAACATAGTGGCTATTTTTTGCAACTTTTTATAATAAAAAGTTACATTATTACCCGTATATTTTGACAACAGCTATTCCATTATGATACACTGATATCAGTGAAATTATAGGAATTTTGTCTATAAAGAATATTTTTGAGGTGAGAGACTTGGATAAATATGAATATCGGGTAAAAACAGAGCAGATGCTCGGACACATGGAGAAAAAGCAATACAAAAAAGCGATGGAGATTGCGGATACCATAGATTGGAGACGGGTAAAAAGCACTTCTATGCTGAATACAGTCAGCGAGATTTACGAATTGTGCGGAGAATTCCAGAAAAGCAGAGATGTTTTGTTTATGGCATTTGACCGTGCTCCGGGAAGCAGAAAGATTATTTACCGGCTGGGGCTTCTCGCGTTGAAGATCAATGATATTGAGGAAGCGTCGGATTGTTATGAGGAATTTGTAAAGGCGGCGCCGAAAGATCCCAATCAGTATATTTTGAAATATAAGATTTTGAAAGCCCAAAAAGCGCCATTAACAGAACAGATCGCAGCGCTGGAAGACTTCAAAAAGGCGGAGTATGTCGAAAAATGGGCCTATGAGTTAGCTAATCTGTATCATGAAGCCGGAATGACAGCGAAGTGTCTGGAAGAATGTGACGACCTGATTCTCTGGTTTAGTGAAGGAAAGTATGTCTATCAGGCGATGGAATTGAAAATGAAATATAAGCCTCTTACTCCGCTTCAGCAGGAAAAGTATGACAGCAGACCGGGAGCGCCTAAGATTCGGAAGCCGTTAAAGAGGACCGCGCCGGAAGAAAACGCGTTCCGAAGAGGTGAGACACAGAATTATGTAAGGGCAGAAGAGGTTAAAAGCGAGGAAGAGAAGTCAGCAGATGAGACTGCGCAAGAGACAGCGGCAGCGGGGGAGAGTGTTTCTGCTGAAACATCAGAAGATTTTGAAGCTGCAAAGGAGACCTTGGAAGAAACCGCATTGAGTATGGAAGAAGGGAAAGAAGAACCCGCGGAGGACGTCAGTGAAGGCGCGGAAAAAGCTGTACAGACAGAAGAAAAACAAGCGCCGATCAAGCGAATGGTGAAGGGAGCAACACTAGAAGAAGCGCTTGCCAATGGCGTTGCTATTGCAAATAGTATCAATATTGAAGAAAAAGCAATGGCAGAAAAAGATGAAGAGCTTCGTATCGGCGGACAGATGAAAATTGAGGAGATTCTGCAAGAATGGGAAGAAAAGCAGAAGGCTAACGCAGAAGCTATTGAAAAGCAGAAACAAAAAGATGACGAAAGGTTAAGAAAAGAGAGAGAAGAAGCGAAAAAGCGCCAGGAAGCAGAACGTTTGGAAGTAGAGAGGAAGGCAGCGGAGGCGGAAGCAGCCCGGAAGGCGGCGGAAGAAGAAGCGGCTCGGAAAGCGGCGGAAGAAGAAGCGGCTCGGAAAGCGGCGGAAGAAGAAGCGGCCCGGAAGGCGGCGGAAGAAGAAGCAGCCCGGAAGGCGGCGGAAGAAGAAGCGGCGATAAGGAAGGCAGCGGAAGCGGATGCAGCCCGGAAGGCGGCGGAAGAAGAAGCGGCCAATAAGGTGCCGGACGGAAAAACACAGCGTCTGCCAGACGATATCATGGAATTGGTGGATCAGCTGGAAAGCCGTGTGGCGCGGGCCGAGGAAGATGATCCGGAGGATGATTCCTTTGATATAGAAGAAGAGCTGGAATTAGCAACCGCTGAGGATGAATTTGAAGACGAGGAATCTGACTACGAAGTGGCTGATCTCGACAGCGAGGGTGATTTTGCGGAATCCGATTACGAGGACTACGAAGAAGCCGACTACGAGGAGGAAGAATTCGAGGACGAGGACTACGAAGAGGCTGATTACGAGGAGGAAGAATTCGAGGACGAGGACTACGAAGAGGCCGACTACGAGGAGGAAGAATTCGAGGACGAGGACTACGAAGAGGCTGACTACGAGGAGGAAGAATTCGAGGACGAGGACTACGAAGAGGCCGACTACGAGGAGGAAGAATTCGAGGACGAGGATTATGGCGATGAAGACGACTTTGAAGAAGCCGACTTGGAAGACGAAGATTTTGAAGAAGCCGATTTTGATAAAGATGACTTCTTTGATGACGATTTTGAGGTAAAAGAAACGCCGGAAGAGCCGCTTGAGATTGAGGAACCCTCAGAAGAAGAGATCCAGCGCAGGATCAAGAAATCAAAAGGCGGCGGAGTTCCATTTGACACAGGTTTTGTCGTTACTGGGCGCTATGACTTGAGCGCTACCAGCGAGATTGGACTTAAAGCCGGATTAACAGAGGAGCAGAAGAAGCTGTTCTCCTATTTTGTCCCAGTCAGAGGAATGAGCGAGCAGATCGTCGAAGTGCTGGATAATGACCGGCGAGCCAGAAGAGAAGGGACCTCTAAGACGGGAAATCTGTTGGTAGTGGGAAGAAAAGGCTCCGGAAAGACCGTTCTTGCGGTAGATATTGTGAAAGCGATCCAAAAACAGCGAAACCTGAGACAGGGAAAAGTTGCGATTGTTACAGGTGAATCTTTGAATAAGAAAGAATTGACGAATATTATCCAGAAGCTGAAAGGCGGAGCGATCATTATTGAGAAAGCCGGGAAGCTGAATTCTAGAACGATCAAAGAGCTGAACCACTTAATGGAGAGAAAGACAGGAGAAATGCTGTTTGTTCTGGAAGACCAGAGGAAACCGCTGGAGAGAATCCTGACCGCGAATCCGGACTTTAAGAAAAAGTTTACTTCAAAACTGGAACTTCCGGTATTTATTAATGATGAGCTGGTAACATTCGGCCAGACCTACGCGAAAGAAAATGGTTACAAGCTGGATGAGATGGGAATCCTGGCATTGTACAGCAGGATTGATGTTATGCAGAGAGAAGACCACGCGGTTTCTGTCGCTGAGGTAAAAGAGATTATGGATGAAGCGATCGCCCATTCCCAGAAAGCAAATGTAAAACATCTTGCAAGAAGGGTATTTGGAAAGAGTACAGATGCTTCAGACAGAATCATACTAAAAGAAGAAGATTTCAAAATTTAATAAGGTGATGACGGGGTTTTGGCAGATAAGATTTGCCAAAACCCTTTCTTTTTGCGACGCTGTAAAGTATAATAAGTGTAAATTATCATGGAACATAAGAGGGTGAAAATATGTCAAAGAGAAGGAAACGACCCTATGAAATCGGAGAACTTGACCAGTACCTTTTTGGACAAGGGAATCATTATGAGATTTATAAAAAGCTGGGATCTCATATTGTTTCCGATGGGAAAAAAACGGGAGTATATTTTGCTGTCTGGGCGCCGCACGCAAAGGCGGTTTCTGTAGTGGGAGACTTTAACGAGTGGAACATGGAAGTCAATCCTATGGAGAGAGAGGAGCCGCTGGGGATTTATACATGTTTTATTCCGGGAGTAAGGGAGAACACTCTGTATAAATACTGCATCGAGACTTATACGGGAGACTATATATTTAAAGCGGATCCTTTTGCAAATTATGCGGAGTTAAGACCCGGAACGGCTTCCAAAGTCACAGATATCGAGCATTTAAAATGGTCGGATATACAGTGGATGGAGCAGAGGAAATCCTGGGATCATACGAGAGAACCGATGTCTATCTACGAAGTGCACATCGGTTCCTGGAAACGCCATCCAGGCCGTGAGGACGAAGGGTTTTACAACTATCGGGAATTCGCGAAAGAAATCGCGAAATACGTAAAAGATATGGGGTATACCCATATTGAGATCATCGGAGTTGCGGAACATCCTTTTGATGGTTCCTGGGGATATCAGGTGACGGGATATTACGCGCCGACCTCCAGGTATGGGACGCCGGAAGATTTCGCGTGGATGATCAATTACCTGCACCGGAATAAGATCGGAGTGATCCTGGATTGGGTTCCAGCTCATTTCCCAAGAGATGCGCATGGTCTTGCGGATTTTGACGGGACCTCGACCTATGAATACGCGGATCCGAGAAAGGGCGAGCATCCGGATTGGGGAACAAAAATCTTCGATTATGGGAAAAATGAGGTGAGAAATTTCCTAATCTCCAATGCGCTGTTCTGGATTGAGCATTTCCATGTGGATGGACTTCGGGTAGACGCGGTCGCGTCAATGCTCTATCTGGATTATGGAAAGCAGGACGGACAGTGGGTTGCCAATAAGTATGGCGAAAATAAAAATTTGGAGGCGATCGACTTCTTCAAACACCTGAACTCCGTTGTCCTTGGAAGGAATCCGGGAGCGTTGATGATCGCGGAGGAATCCACTGCCTGGCCGAAAGTGACTGGGAATGTGGAAGATGATGGTTTAGGCTTCAGCCTGAAATGGAATATGGGCTGGATGCATGATTTTACAGAATACATGAAGCTGGATCCCTATTTCCGGAAAGATAATCATAATCTGATGACATTTGCAATGAGCTATGCCTACAGTGAAAATTATGTTTTGGTTTTGTCACATGATGAAGTAGTGCATCTGAAATGCTCCATGTTAAATAAGATGCCGGGACTTGGATTTGATAAATACGCTAATCTGAAAGTGGGTTACGCTTTTATGATGGGACATGCGGGGAAAAAGCTTCTGTTTATGGGACAAGAATTTGCCCAGCTTAGAGAATGGAGCGAAGAGAGAGAACTTGACTGGTATCTTCTTGCGGAGAAGGAGCATCAGGCTATCCAAAATTGGGTAAGAGATCTGCTGCATATCTATAAACGGCACAAAGCGATGTATGAAATGGATCAGTCCTGGGAGGGATTTGAGTGGATCAACGCGGATGACGGATACCGCAGTATATTCAGCTTTATGCGCCACTCTAAAGGCGGGAAGAGGAATCTTCTCTTTGTATGCAACTTTACTCCGGTGGAGCGGCCGGATTACAGGGTAGGCGTTCCAAGAAGAAAACAGTATAAGCTGATCTTAAACAGCGATGAGGAAAAGTATGGCGGGAATGGAGAGAAGCGGCCGCTGATCTATAAGGCGGAGAAAAAGGAATGTGACGGAAGGCCATACTCCTTTGGGTATAAGCTGCCTCCGTATGGAGTAGCGGTGTTTGAGTTTTAAAATAGTGTCTATCAATAAGACGAACGGGAAAGGCGGCCAATTGGCCGCCTTTCCCGTTTCATCTCATAACTCATTTACTCATTCACTGTTCCATCGGTATTTTCTTCTGTGCCGCTGTCCTCAGTCTGTGAGGAATCAGAAGCGCTTCCGCCATCTTCAGAGCTTTCTTCTGAAGAGGAGCCGCTATCGCTGGAGCCGTCATCCAGAGTGTTCTCTTCTGCGGAAGCGTCATCGCTGCTTTCGCTGTCCGGCGAGGTTGCTTCATCGCCGGTATCGGATGTTTCGCTATTTTCTTCTGTGGATGTTTCTTCAGAGTCATCCCCGCCAAATAATCCTTGGAAGAAGTTGACGACTTTATCCCACCAGCTTTCGCCTTCAGCGCTTTCCGCGGCATCCTTTACGGAATCCAGCGTGCTGTCGATCACAGCGTTGTCACCAAGGATTTCATCGTTGGTATCGTTAATGATGCCGCCGTCGCTATCGCCGCCGGTAAAGAAATTAGTGATAGAATTCCACAGATTCGCGAAGAAACCATCGTCCTTTCCGGCCAGGTTATCCAGTGTATCTTTTAAAGCATTTACGTCATAATCAAACTGAGAAATTGTCTGCATAAGAGAGACAATCTGGGCCATCTGTTCATCCGTGAGAGTAATACTTAAGCTGTCGGCCGCTTCCTGTACGGAGTCCTGGATTTCGCCTTCTTCCGTCAGGCCATTTTCGATTACGTCCTGCTTGACATCGTTCATCAGATCAGCAGCTTCTTTCTGCCCAACAGAGTCTGCCAGGTCGCCGGTGGTAACGAGCTCTTCTACAGCAGCTTCCTTCTGCTCTTCGCTTAATTCTTCTCCGCTGGCGGTTTCATAAGCCATCATGATCCCCGTTAAGGCTCCGGTTCCGGAGACTTCGATAGGAGAAGCGGCCACGACGTTACAATTCTCCATGCCGGATGTAAGAAGAGTGCTGGCGATCATGGAGCTGGTGACAAAGGTAAGATTGGCAACTTTTACCTGGATACCGCCGCTGTCTGTAGGTTCTACATAGGAACAGCTGTAGGTCCGGGTCCCAATCTGAGATTCTGTGGCGATGCCTTCCATATATTCCCGTTCGTCCGCGTTAGTAACTTCAATAGTCTCTACCTGATCAGCCGAAGTTCCAAAGTATTCATACATGGAATTCTTCTGGTCTTCCGAGAGATTAGCGCCCAGAGTCACTACTTTGGCGCTGTCCGCCTTGGCAGCCATAGGGATGCTGACACAGGTAAGAGCCATTATCAATATAAATGGTACTACTTTTCTAAATTTTTTCATAAGACTGGTGGAACACCATTCCTCCTTTATTGTTTATTCCTTATTTTGGACTGAAAGGTACGAACCTTCCGGCCCAAAGGTACGTACCTACTATATCATAAGTAATAATTTTTGCAAAGGAAAAACGACTTAACAATTTGTGAAGATTTCTTGTAGCCGCTGTTCAAAGACGGATTCACTGAGTATCCCTTTCATGGTCTTGATGACTTTTCCGTTTTTAAACAGCACAAAAGTGGGGACGATATCCGCCCCATACTTGGCGGCGAGAAGGGGGGACTCATCAATTTCCACCTCATAGAATTTGATGCGGCCCTGGTTTCGGGCCGCCACATCCTCAGCCACCGGTTTCATCATCGCGCACTTTCCGCACCAGAGGGCATAGAACATGACAACGGATGGATAGGGGGTGCGCGCTATTTCCATTTCAAAGTTTTGCGTTGTTAAATGCAGCATTTTTATTCAACCTCTCCTGTCTCAGAGAAGGGAATTCCTGTCAATGCCGGCAGTCCCGCTGGTGATGGGATTCCGTGTGATGATGGGAGCCTGCCTGGTGATGGCAGTCTGGATTTAGTATCATATAGACTTCTCTCATAGAATTCCTGACACAGGAAAACTTACGGGCAAACTTCCTTTTTCGATATGCGATTCCACACAATTTATACTTCCAGGATTTTCCGCATTTTCTGCTCATAGCAGCCTCCGGGACAAATGATTCACTATTAGTATATGCAGCGAGCGGGATCAGATTGTCTCCGAGCGGTCAATTTGCAGATAGGATGATCCATGGAAGAGAATTTTTCTTCGTATTCTGTCATAATATTCCCTTTGGACAGGACAGGATCTTGATGAAGGTCGAAGGTACAGTTCGCCAGATTCCAGACGGAGGAAGTCTGGATCTGTTCCAGTGAGAATTCAAAAAGCTCCCGGTTATCCGTTTTGAACTCGATCTGTCCGCCGCTGGCGAGGATTCTATCATATCTTTTCAGGTATTCTGCTGAAGTCAGGCGGCGTCTGGCATGGCGCGCCTTGGGCCAGGGATCGGAAAAGTTCAGATAGATCCGTTCCACTTCGCCTGGGCCGAAGACTTCTGTAATGTCAGCCGCATCCATACAGATAAAGCGAAGATTAGAAGGCGCGCCGCTTTTAGAGGCGCGCAGCGCCGCCAGTTTTTCTACCGGCCGGAGAAGGACGCTGGAGTATCGTTCAATACCAATATAATTAACAGAAGGATTCCTTGCGGCCAAAGTGAGGAGAAACTGGCCCTTCCCCATCCCAATCTCGATATGGAGAGGATTGGGCTCCTGGAAGATATCCTGCCGGAAACGGCCCTGGAAACGGGCAGGATCCTTGATCACATCTTCTGAATTTTCTAACACGCTTTCTGCGCGGGGGATATTTCGAAGTCTCATAAAAACGGCTCCTTTCATACGGGGATTTTGTGCCTCTTAGTTTAGCGGCTGGAAAGGAAAAAGTCAAATCAAACGCCGAAAAGACAAGGATTTGGAAACCATGTCTTTTTTGGTTATTTTTTATGTAAAGTTTTTGCTAATAATTCTGTTTTTGGGGAAATTTACTCTGGAAATTTAAAAAAATAAGTGTATTATGTATTATAACATGAGAAAATGTGCTTTTACCAGAGCGGAAACGGAGGCGTCATATGGAGTCTGTTATTGAAAAACTGGCTGAGATCGAGAAGACTGCGGAAGCGATCGTGGAGAAGGCCCAAGAGCAGAAATCCGAGATCGAGAAAGAGATACAGGCCAAGAGGGATGAATTCGATCGAAAACTGGAAGAGGATACCCAGAAGAAATTAAGTGAAATCCGTGCCGAAGGAGAGCGGAAGGTGAATACTCTGCTGGAAGAGGAACGGGAAAAGAATTCTTATATGATAGAGAATCTGAAGAAGGAATTTCAGGAAAGCCATAAGGCTTACGCTCAGGCAATCCTGAAACAGGTATTAGAGGTGTAAAAGATGTGTAGCCTTATGACATACAGCGGAATTGTGACAAAGATCAGGGCGATGCAGGCGAAGCTTTTAACAGATCAAGATTTCGAGACGATCGCGGGACTTAGGAGTGTCCCGGAAGTTATCGAATACCTGAAGGAAAAGCCGGCATATGCGGATTATCTGAATCAGATGGATATTTCTCTGTATCACCGGGGAAATGTTGAGAAAATCCTTATGCAGTCCCTGTATAATGATTATACAAAAATGTTCCGATTTGCGGGAATGGAGCAGAAAAAGTTCTTAAAGCTGTATTGGAAGCGGTATGAGGTGATGCTGATCAATTACTGCCTGAGGATTGTTTTTAACCATTATGAGAAACCCTTTGATCTGGATTACAGTAAAGCGATATTTGATCGATATTCTCAGATTTCCATAGAACGGCTTATCACATCCAGAAATATTGAAGAATTGGTAGATAACTTGAAGGATACGGAGTATTACGCTCCGCTGAAGAAGATTCGGGATTCGGAAAAGAGTACGCTTTTCGACTATGATCTGGCGCTGGATCTTTATTATTTTTCTACTCTCTGGAAGAAAGAAAAACGGCTGCTGAAGGGGAAGGAAAAGGAACTTTTTACCAGAGATTTTGGGACTAGGATCGATCTTTTGAATGTGCAGTGGATCTATCGAGCGAAAAAATATTACCATATGGTACCGCCGGATATTTACTCTTTAACAATTCCGATCCAGTACCGTTTGAAGCACGAAGAGTTTAAGGCGCTGGTGGAGGCTCCTACGGTGGAAGAGTTTGTCAAGCTGATGGAAGAGACTTACTATTCCAGGCATTACCAGTTGGAAGACGAGAAAAAGATGGAGCAGATATACCGGGATATCGAGCGTCGGCTGTATCTGATGGATCGGCGGAGAAATCCGTACTCTGTGGCAACGATTAATACTTACCTATTTCTAAAGGAAGAAGAGATCTATAAATTGACAACGGCTCTAGAATGTATCCGTTATGGCCTGTCATCAAGAGAGACGTTGGCATATATAGGAGGTGTGATTCAATGATTGTAAAGATGAAGTTCATAAACATCAGCGGTCCCAGAACAGATATCGACCGGATGTGCGACGTTTATCTTTCCAAGTATGAGATGCAGCTTGAGAACGCGGTCACAGAACTGCGGACAACCCAGAACCTCCTTCCCTTTGTGGAGGTGAATCCGTATAAGGAGCCGTTGGCAAAGGCGGAAGAATTTGCGGCGCTTCTGTCATCGGGAGACTATCATACGGATCATACTCTTACAACGGAGGAAATTCTGGCGCTGATCAGGAATGTGAATCACGATTACCTGGATATACAAGAACGGAAAGAACTTTTAAAGAAGAAAAAAGAAGAACTGACAGGAAAGCTGAATGTGCTGGAGCCTTTTCGTTCGTTGGAACTGGACGTCCACAAGGTGCTGCATTACCAATATATGCATGTCCGGTTTGGAAGGATTGACGTTGATCATTACCAAAAATTGGAGAAATATTTGTTTGATGATCTGAACGCCATATTTTTAGAGGGTACGCGTAATGAGAACTACGTATATGGCTGCTATTTCGCGGCAAACTCGGATACCAGCCGGATAGACGCGGTTTTCAACTCTATGCATTTTGAACGGATCACAGTCTCAGATGAATATGTGGGGACCCCGGAGGTGGCCTGTCAAAGCCTTCAGGAGGATATTGAAGCAGCACAGACGGCCATTGATCAGGCGGAAGAGGATGTCCGTTCTCTGATGGCAAGTCATGGCGCGGAGCTGATCGGCGCAAGAAAGAGACTGGAAGAGCTGTCTAATAACTTTGATGTGCGGAAGATGGCGGCTAGAATTGAGGATGACAATAAAGAAGACTATTACATTCTCTGCGGATGGATGGGAGAAGAGGATGTAGAGGCTTTTCTTAAGGAGGCGGAGAACGACAGCCGTGTGTTGATCGTAGTAGAAGAAGAGAGGGAGAAATTCTTCGGAGATCCGCCTACTAAACTGAAGAACCCTAAGTTCTTCAAGCCGTTCGAGATGTTTATCAAGATGTATGGCCTTCCGGCTCATGATGAGATGGATCCGACCATGTTTGTGGCATTGACGTATACCTTCATCTTCGGAGCAATGTTCGGCGACGTGGGGCAGGGGTTGTGCCTGTTTGTATTAGGAGGGATCGTTTATCTGAAGAAGAAGATCAATCTGGCGGGAATCATCTCCATTGCCGGTGTCTTCTCCGCGTTCTTCGGATTTATGTTTGGAAGTGTCTTTGGATTCGAGGACATACTGCCCGCGCGGTGGCTGCGGCCGGCGGAAGCGATGACGGATCTTCCTTTCATTGGACAGCTTAACACCGTGTTTGTGATTGCTATTGCTTTTGGTATGGCGCTGAATCTGCTGGTGATGATCTTCCATATCATCAATGCGGTCCGCGCCCGCGATACGGAAAATATCTGGTTTTCCAACAATGGAATTGCGGGACTGGTGTTCTATGGATTCCTGGTGCTGACAATTGTTTTATTTATGACAGGGCACAAGACACCGGGAAATATTATGATGGTTATTTTCCTGGGGATTCCTATTTTAATCTTTTTGTTTAAAGAACCGCTGACGAATCTGGTGGAGAAAAACCACAAGAAGATTGAAGAAGGAAAAGTTATGTTCCTGGTACAGGGATTTTTTGAGCTGTTTGAGACTATGCTGAGCTATTTTTCAAATACCTTATCCTATGTGAGGATCGGAGCTTTTGCGGTCAGCCACGCGGCGATCATGGAAGTTGTACTGATGCTTTCCGGCGCTCAGGAAGGAAATCCTAACTGGATCGTTGTTGTGATCGGCAATATCATTGTATGCGGTCTGGAAGGCATGATCGTAGGGATCCAGGTACTCCGTTTGGAATATTATGAGATGTTCAGTCGATTTTATAAAGGAACTGGACGAGAGTTTAAGCCATTTAACAATCACAGTAATAAATAGAAAATATCCAGTCATTTATTTTAAGGAGGAAGTAAAGTCATGACAGTAACAGTGAAAGTTTTGTTGATCGCAACCTTGATTCTCAGTATTGTAATGCCGTTTGGGTATTACCTGATCGGTGAAAAGAACAAAAAGCGCTATAAGCGCGCGATCGGAACGAACATATTTTTCTATTTTGGCGCATTTATTGTGGCAGGGATCATGCTGTTTTCCGGCAGTCCTGTACAGGCGGCGGATGCCGCTGCGGGAGCTGCTTCCAGCGCAACGGGATTTGGCTATCTTGCGGCCGCACTGTCAACCGGTTTATCATGTGTGGGCGGCGGTATCGCCGTAGCAAGCGCGGCAAGCGCAGCTCTTGGAGCCATCAGCGAGGACTCCAGCGCGCTTGGTAAATCTTTGATCTTCGTAGGTCTTGCGGAAGGTGTTTGTCTGTATGGACTGATCATCTCCTTCATGATCTTAGGACAGTTGTAGAATGAAAATGTATTTGATCAGTGATAATGTCGATACTCTGACGGGAATGAGGCTTGCCGGCGTGGACGGCGTAGTTGTCCATGAGAGAAATGAGCTGAGGGAAGCCATTGAAAACGCTATGAGCGACAAGACAGTAGGAATTATTCTGCTGACTGAAAAGTTTGGCCGGGAATTTCCTGACCTGATCGATGAGATCCGGCTGGAGAATACGATGCCGCTTCTGATCGAGATTCCTGACAGACACGGAACCGGACGTAAAGAAGACTTTATCACTTCCTATGTAAACGAAGCCATCGGCTTAAAACTGTAATAAAGAAGGTGAACAGGCGTGACATTAGAAGAGAAGACCGCGCATTTGCAGGAAGCTGCCATGAAAGAGGCAAGAGCCCAGGGAAATGCGATCATCGAACAGCATAGAAGTGCTTTGGAAGGTGTGTTTGAACAGCATAAAGAAGAAGCGATCCGGCAGTCTGAGACCAGGCTTAAGGCCGAGACGACCCATGAGAAACAGCAGCTCAATATGGCCGTCTCCAAAGCGCAGCTGCAGTTAAAGAGAGAATTGAGCAAAGTTCAAAATGAATTGAAGAAGGAATTATTTGAAGAAGTGCGCCAGATGGTGGCTGATTATATGAAGACGGAAGAGTATAAACGTCTTCTTGTGGAATATATTGAGAAAGCGGCCGCGTTTGCTGGAAGCGAGGAAATGACGATCTATATCAATCCGACAGATGCGGATAAGAAAGATTATCTGGAAGAGCATACCGGATTCACTCTTACGGTGAGCAAAGAAGATTTCATCGGCGGAGTAAGATGCGTCATCCATGGAAGAAACATTCTGGTGGATCATGCCTTTAAAGGCGCTATCGAACGTGAATACCAGAAATTCTTGTTCAAGGGAGGTACGGGCGTTGAATAGTAAGAAAACGGGAACAATTTATGGCATCAATGGTCCGGTCATCTACTTGAAGGGAAAGACAGGATTTAAGATGTCAGAGATGGTCCATGTGGGCGAACAAAAGCTGGTGGGCGAGGTTATTTCCCTGGATAAGGACCGGACTACGATCCAGGTCTATGAGGAAACGTCCGGGTTGAGGCCGGGTGAATCAGTAGAAGCCACAGGAGCGGCGATTTCTGTAACCTTGGCGCCTGGGATTTTAAATAATATTTTCGATGGAATTGAGAGGCCCCTGGAGCGGATCGCGGACAGCGGAGGAGCATTTATCACCCGCGGCGTCAGCGTGGATTCTCTGGACCGGAAGAAATTATGGGATACCCGCATTACGGTAAAGCCAGGCGATGCGGTGCGGGGAGGAACGATCATTGCGGAAGTTCCTGAGACCTCGGCTATTGTCCACAAATGTATGGTGCCTCCTAATGTGGAAGGAACGGTGGTGGAAACTGCCGCGGATGGGCAGTATACCATTGATGATACGATTGTAACGCTTGAATTGAGAGACGGATCGAAGAAGGAACTGTCTATGACCCAGCAATGGCCGATCCGCGTGCCAAGACCGGTCAATCACAGATATTCTGCCAGCGTTCCGCTGGTGACAGGCCAGCGGATCTTGGATACGATGTTCCCGATCGCAAAAGGGGGAACAGCGGCAATCCCAGGAGGATTCGGAACGGGGAAAACCATGACCCAGCATCAGATCGCCAAATGGTCGGATGCGGACATCATTGTCTATATCGGATGCGGCGAGCGCGGAAATGAAATGACGCAGGTATTGGAAGAGTTCGGAGAACTGACAGACCACCGGAGAACTGGTGGATCCACGAAACGGGAATCCGCTGATGGACCGGACGGTGCTGATCGCCAATACCTCTAATATGCCGGTGGCGGCCCGTGAGGCTTCCATCTATACAGGGCTTACTCTGGCGGAGTATTATCGGGACATGGGCTATGATGTAGCGATTATGGCAGATTCTACTTCCCGATGGGCGGAAGCTCTGAGAGAGCTGTCTGGGCGTCTGGAAGAGATGCCTGCGGAAGAAGGTTTCCCGGCTTATCTGGCTTCCCGGCTCTCTGCGTTCTATGAGCGCGCGGGAATGATGCAGACCTTAAACGGTGAGACAGGCTCCGTGTCGATCATCGGCGCGGTGTCTCCTCAGGGCGGAGACTTTTCTGAGCCGGTTACACAGAATACGAAGCGGTTTGTGCGCTGTTTCTGGGGATTGGATAAATCATTGGCGTATTCCAGACATTTTCCGGCGATTCATTGGCTCTCCAGTTACAGTGAGTATTTGACAGATTTAAGCGGATGGTACGCAGACCATGTTTCACCCAAATTTGTAGACTATCGGAACCGTTTGATGGCTCTTTTGAATCAGGAGAGCAGTCTGATGGAGATTGTTAAACTGATTGGCGGAGATGTGCTTCCGGACGACCAGAAGCTGGTGCTGGAGATCGCCAAGGTGATCCGTCTTGGATTTCTGCAGCAGAATGCGTTCCATAAAGATGATACCTGTGTGTCTTTGGAGAAACAGTTTAAGATGATGGATGTGATTCTGTATCTCTATAAGCAGAGCAGAAAACTTGTGGCTATGGGAATGCCTATGTCCGTATTGAAGGCAGAGGGCATATTTGAGAAAGTGATCGCCATCAAATACGATGTGCCGAATGATAACCTTCAGATGCTGGATCTTTACAAAAAAGATATCGATGATTTCTATAATAGAGTAATTGAGAAGAACGGATAAAGGAGGGACAAAATATGGCAATCGAATATCTTGGACTAAGTAATATCAATGGCCCTCTGGTTATTCTGGAAGGAGTGCAGGACGCCTTCTATGATGAGATCGTGGAGTTCAGCGTAGAAGGTGATACCCGGAAGATGGGGCGTATCGTGGAATTGGATGAGGATAAAGCGATCATCCAGGTATTCGAGGGAACGGAGAATATGTCCCTGAATAATACCCATACGAAGCTGACAGGACGTCCCATGGAGATTGCGGTATCTCCAGACATGCTGGGCCGTACCTTTAACGGTATCGGCGAGCCGATCGATGATCTGGGACCGATCCTGTCGGAAGATCTGCGAGATGTGAATGGCTTGCCGCTGAATCCGGTCCGCAGGGAGTATCCGAGAAACTATATCCGTACCGGTATTTCCGCTATTGACGGACTGACTACACTGATCCGCGGGCAGAAACTGCCGATCTTCTCCGGGAATGGTCTTCCTCACGATCAGCTTGCGGCCCAGATTGTAAAGCAGGCTTCTCTGGGAGAGGATTCAGAAGAAGAGTTCGCTATCGTATTCGGCGCTATGGGCGTCAAGCATGATGTGGCGGAGTTCTTTAGAAAAACCTTCGAGGAAAGCGGTGTTTCCGATCATGTGGCAATGTTCCTGAATTTGGCTAATGATCCGGTGGTTGAGCGTCTGATCACGCCGAAAGTGGCGCTGACGGTAGCAGAATATCTGGCATTTGAATGCAATATGCATATCCTGGTTATCCTGACGGATATGACATCCTTTGCTGAGGCGCTGCGTGAGGTATCTTCTTCAAAGGGAGAGATTCCTTCCAGGAAGGGATATCCGGGATACTTGTACAGTGAACTTGCGACTATTTATGAGCGTGCGGGAATCGTAGAAGGCGCAAGCGGGTCTGTGACCCAGCTGCCGATCTTGACTATGCCCAATGATGATATTACCCATCCAATCCCGGACTTGACGGGATATATTACAGAAGGACAGATCGTTCTTGACCGAAACCTGCATGGGCAGAGTGTGTATCCGCCGATCAGTGTTCTGCCGTCCCTTTCCCGTCTGATGAAAGACGGCATTGGAGCGGGGTATACAAGAGAAGATCATCAGAGTTTGGCGAACCAGCTTTTTTCCGCCTATGCAAAGGTGGGCGAGGCCAGGAACCTGGCGTCTGTTATAGGTGAGGACGAATTATCGCCGTTGGACAAACAATATCTGAAATTTGGCGAGGCGTTTGAACAGCGGTATATTGGCCAGGGGCCGACAGAAAACCGGACCATCCAGGACACCCTGGACTTAGGCTGGGAACTGCTGGGCTTGCTGCCGAAAGAAGAATTAGACAGAATAGATACAAAACTGATCGATCGATACTATCCACGTGGAGCTGCACGTGAAGCAGACTAGATATGGCGACAGGCACGGGAAATGCTTGCATTTATCCGTGGATGGAGTCATATCTGGGGGCGACGTGAACGAGAGTCCGTAAGGGCGCGAGTTGCACAGTCGCAAGTCTGCGAGCGGGAAATGGCGGTGGGGCCGCCAGGGTTATTGGTTTGACGGAAAGGGAGTTGTTTTATGGATCCGAGAGAGTTCCCTACAAAAGGAAATCTGATGCTTGCGAAAAATTCGCTGGCGCTTGCCCATCAGGGATATGACCTGATGGATAAGAAACGGAATATTCTTCTAAAAGAACTGATGAGCCTGATCGATGAGGCGAAAGAGATTCAGGAAAAGATAGATACCACATTTACGAAAGCGTACGCCTGCCTGCAGCGGGCAAATATTGAACATGGTATCAGCAAGGTGCAGGAGCTGGCTTATACGGTGCCCATTGAAGAATCTATCCGGATTCAGACGCGGAGTATCATGGGGACGGAGATTCCTCATGTAAAGTATGATGCAAAACAGAATGACCTGACTTACTCCTTCAGTACGACCCACGAGTCAATCGATATTGCAAGAGAAGCGTTCCGGGAAGTGAAAGATCTGACGATCAAGCTGTCCATGGTGGAGAACGCGGCGTACCGTCTGGCTACAAACATCAAGAAAACACAGAAGCGGGCGAACGCGTTGAAGAATATTACCATACCGATGTACAGCAATCTGGTCTATACGATAAATAACGCGCTGGAAGAGAAGGAAAGAGAAGAGTTTACCCGTCTGAAAGTGATCAAAAGAATGCAGACGGGAGGAAAACATTAAAAAGGGACAGGGCATTTTTAATTGGGGCC
>OGYF01001139.1_pt1 | contig 23745 bp, 34 predicted proteins | sample 1576451 | NCBI WGS metagenome assembly OGYF01 (sample SAMEA3541505, study PRJEB24748) | human gut metagenome | biome: human gut; feature: human-associated habitat; material: faeces | place: China | collected 2012
CCCCGGCCCCGTCTACAATTGCTACAATTCCAATTCCTCCAGATCATCCGGCACATACAGCCGGCCGTGATAGTATTTCTCCCCTTCTGCCTGATACAGCTGTTTCCGCTCTCCGCCATGGGTTTCTTCTGTATGATACAGAAGGAGATTGGGTATCCCAAAGGTTTCCGCCAGTTCGCAGGCTTCTTTGACCGTACTGTGGTGTTTCTCATAGGGTTTGAAAAGTTCAGCCTCTTGATACAGGCAGAAAGCCTCATGCAGCAGCCAGTCGCTGCCTTCTACATACTGCCGCTCTTCCTCCCGGTAAGGTTCGTCGCCGGTGCAGGTCAGTTTTCTTCCATCGGGAAGCCTCATGGTAAATCCAAATTGTTTTGCCTTGGTGGAGGCAATGTCAAAAAAGGTCACCGGGCATCCCAGGATCTGGCGGGTTTCCCCGGATTCCACTACTTCAAACAGAATTTTCTCTCCAAAGTTCCGGCATACTTTCTTCTGGATTGTCATTTCCGCGATCGCCCGGAGCTTTTCCTCCAGCTCTTTGTGGCAGTAGATCCGAAGTTTCCCTTTATACTGTCCTTTATTCATCTTCTGCCCGATCATACGGATCAGCCAGATCACCCCCAAAATATGGTCGATATGCTCATGGGTGACAAAAAGATCATGGATATCTTCCAACCTTATTCCTGCGTCTTTTAAAACTTTAAGGATCCGGTTTCCGCCTCCCCCATCTATAAGGAAATGCGCTCCCATCTGTTTCTCCGAAAGCACAAAACAAGTATTATAGTAATCCAGTACATTTGCGTTCCCCGTTCCCAGCATGGTCAATCTCATTGGTCGTCCTCCTTCTTCCGCCGCGGTCATTCTCTTTCACGATACATCGTTTTTCACTTCTTCTAAAATACTGAATCTTTACAGGATTTGCAAGAGATGAAGCCAAAAAAAACAGGTACAAACGAATTTTACGTCTGTACCTGTCTGTTCACTTTTTTTTCGACCTGCTTTCCAGGATTAGTCCTGTACGTATGGCATCAGAGCGATGTGACGGGCTCTTTTGATGGCAACCGTAAGCGCTCTCTGATGTTTTGCGCAGTTTCCAGTAATTCTCCTTGGAAGGATCTTTCCTCTCTCAGAGATATACTTCCTCAGCTTTGCTACATCTTTGTAATCGATCTCGTTGTTCTCTTTTCCACAGAACACGCAAACTTTTTTTCTTCTGCGTCCGCCGCCTCTTCTCTTGAAGCCGCCTTCTGGACGATTCGCTTTATCAAAAGCCATTTTGCTTTACCTCCTTAATTGAATGGTAATTCCTCATCAATTCCATCCGGAATATTCATGAACCCGTCCCCGGCATCTGCCGCAGGTGCCGGCGCAGGCGCGGGCGCTGACTGGAAATGTCCTGCGTTCGCTTCGCTTGCCGCTTTGCTTTCCGCAAATTCCTGTTCGTCTACAACCACCTCTGTAGTATAGACTTTCACACCGTCTCTGTTGGTGTAGCTTCCGGTCTGGATCCGGCCGCTGACTACCACCTTCAGGCCCTGGCGGTAATATCTCTCCACATGCTCCGCCTGTCTTCCAAAAGCCACGCAGTTGATAAAATCTGCCGTTGGCTCTCCGTCCCGCTTAAATCTACGGTCCACAGCCAGTGTGTATCTGGCGATCGCCAGGGAATTCTCTCCCTGCGAATACCGGATTTCCGGGTCTCTGGTCAGTCGTCCCATCAAAATTACTTTATTCATAAATTTACCTCTTCTTCCCGCTTATGCTTCCTGTCTAACGCATAAATACCTGATCACGTTGTCCATGATACGGATTCTCTGCTCGATCTCGTCTGGAACATCGCTCTTGGCCTCGAAGTGGATGAAATAATAATACGCTTCTTTCATCTTCTGAATTTCGTAAGCAAGCTTTTTCTTACCCCATTCATCGACGTCAGAGATCTGGCCCCCAAAACGCTCAACCAGCGCTTTTACTTTCTCGACTACCTGAGCTCTTTCGTCATCTTCGATTTTTGCACTGACAACAACAGCTAATTCGTATTTGTTCATGTCGCCTTTGCACCTCCTTCTGGTCTTTTGGCCCCCGCTTTCTATCTCCCGCGGGAGCAAGGACTAATGTATCACGGTTTTACATGATATCATAAAAGGTGCCCGGTTTCAAGCCTTTTTCTTCAAATCTCTCGTGTTTTTTTCCACCAGTTTGCGGCTGATCATGATCTGGTGTCCGCAGCCGGCGCATTTCAGCCGAAAATCCGCCCCAACCCGCAGGATCTCCCATTCTTTACTTCCGCAGGGGTGGGGTTTCTTCAAAGTAACAATGTCTCCCACTTCATATTGATACGCCATATTCTCACTCCTTAAGTTCTACTTCCTTTTCTTTCACGCCCCGCACCACGATCCGGTTCTCGTCACTGGCGCTGGTACAGGTTGACAGAGTAACGATAGTGTCCTCCGCGTCAACTTCCACTCCCGTATCATATTCCGAGGTTTCCATCGTCATATCCAGGAATTCCTGGTACGACTCATCATCCCCAAATTCCGTCAGATATGTATCAGAAACCGCGTTTACCACCGCATAAGAGTAGATATGATACGTGATCTCTTTCCCGTCCGGCGTATAGATATAGAAGTAAGGATTGTCTTTCCAAAAGGATTCGTCCTCATAATCCTGCAGATGCCGGAACATGGACCCATCCCGCATCCGGTGCCCGTAAATGATGGTGTTTTTGTCAGAGTAATCCGCGCTGTTGTCCACATTCAGGAAAATCGCTCCCAGCGTATTCTCATTTGCGGAAAATGTCTCATGGAGATATCGCTCATTATCCTCGCCCTGAACAATGGGGTAGCTAATCTGGGAAGGTTCCGGATAAAAACGGATCCATCCCACTGTGTCTGGATTGCTCTTCATCAATTCCTCAAAATCCACCCGGAAGCCCTCCTGCTCATCCGGATTGGTCAGCGCCACATCCCGCACCTTTTCATACTCGCTCCGGCCGTCCAAGTATCCTTTTCCAATCCGGATCAACTGGAACCCCGATACGCAGAACACCACAATGGCAACTGCCAGAATGAGATTCGACAAAACTCCTCCCTTTCGCTTCCGCCTCCTGCCTCTGCGATGCCTTTTCTTTCTATTTGCCTCTGCCATAATTGCATTTTCCTCCCGCGCCGCGTTTTTCCACAGCTTTCTGTTATTTATTCTCCATGATCTCCACGATCGTCTTTTCCGTTTCTTCCATTCCCGGCGAAGCGATCAGCCCCATATTGCGCATGGTATCCTCCGGCATCTTCCCGTTGATTCCGTGGATATTTTCGATACAGATCCCTTCCATAGCCAGATCCACCGCCCGGAAGGCCGCGTCCACCGCGGTGATCCCTTTCATGACGCAGCCATGGTTGCCCCCGTCGCAGATCATTCCCGTCAGACCGCTGGCCATATTCTGGATTACTTTAGTCAATTCCTCTTCCCCGCCGCCTCTTAAGTACGCAAGCCCGCAGGCCATCCCGGTTCCCGCGGCGATCCCGCAGCCGCAGAAAGCGGATAATTTTCCAGAGTATTCCTTGATGTACATAGTGATCAGATAACTGAGCGCTGTCGCCCGCAGCAGAAGATCATCATCCACCACCTCATAGTTCACCTCATAATAGGCGAACAGCGGCATCGCAGCAATGATTCCGTGAGCTCCGCTTCCAGTGATGCTCATTGCCGGCCTGCTTAATCCTAAAACTCTCGCCTCGATCGCTCCATTGCAGAGGAGCTGGGCGCTCTTCCTGGCGTCCTCCGATATGATCTGGCCTCCATTCTCCTTGAGGAGCTGGCCGGCGATCACAGCCCGCCCAGAATGGATCCCCTCTTCCAGAAGATCCATATTCATAGAAAACGCTTCTCGGATGAAACTGATCTCTTCCTCCGGAACCGTTCTGATATAGGTAAGGATATCTGACAGCCGATAACGATGGATAGCCGGCATCTCTTCCTCTGACGGCTTCATTTCTGCCTCCGGCGCCGGTTCTTCCGTTTCCTTAAACACGCGCTCTCCGTTTTTCTCGATGCTTACGATATGAGTATGGCTGTCCCGAATCCGCACGGTACAGACGTCTTGGGATGAGCGCACAGAAGCGTCGATGGAAATCCGGGAATCCACCCGATCCATCCAGACCTTTATTTTCCCTTCCTCTACCATCCGGGCCGCCTTTTCGTCGTCTTCCGGCGTAATGTCTGCAAGGGATTCCAGGCCTTTTTCCGCCTTTGCCGCCACCGCCCCCAAAGCCGCGGCATAGAGATTGCCATAGCGGCTGGAATTAGGGATCCCGCAGGTAAACGCATTTTTATACATCCCGGAATTCAGCGCCACCGAAACTTCTTCCGCCGCTCCATCCAGATAGCTCCTGGCAGTCGCCACAGCAAAAGCAATCGCGCCCGGCTCCGTTACGCCCAGGGCTGGTTTCATATCTTCTTTGATCAGTCTTGTCAATTCCTGCATATTATCCCTCTCTTTCTTCTTATCCCTAAGTCTTTTTCCCCGCCGTCCGCATGTCTATAATAGTATATCACAAATACTCCCTAATTTTAATTTTTATATATTTTTAATCGCCAGTTTATTGACTTTGCTTCCTAAGGCGGTATCATAAATTTATACTCAGACAGGAGGAGGATTCATTTTGAGAGAGAAATTGATACGGTTTATGCAGGGAAGATACGGAATGGATTACCTGGGACGGTTTACCATCATCCTTGGGCTTGCCGCCATCATCCTTTCCATGTTTATCGACAGCGCCATTCTTTCTATTTTGGCCTGGGCGTGTATTATTTTCGCATATTTCCGGATGTTTTCCCGGAATATCTATAAGCGTTCCTCAGAAAATCAAGCCTTCTTGACAAAAACTTATAAGATCCGCTGTTTCTTCGCCCGGCAGAAAAATATGATGGCCCAGCGCAAAACCCATCATATCTACAAATGCCCTACCTGCAAGCAGAAGATCCGTGTCCCCAGGGGCAAGGGACGCATCGAGATCCGCTGTCCCAAATGCAACACTACTTTTATTAAGAAAAGCTGATTAGGGAGCCTGCCTTTATGTTTGGATATATTGCGATCAACAAAGCAGAAATGAAATTTAAAGATTATGATGTGTATCATTCTTATTACTGCGGGCTCTGCCAGCGGCTGAAGGAATGTTATGGCCGCCGGGGCCAGATGACGCTGTCTTTTGATATGACCTTTCTGATCCTTCTGCTGACCGGCTTGTACGAGCCGGAAACAGAAGTAAAGACGGTAAACTGCATCGCCCACCCGCTGGAAAAGCACACTGCCAGGATCAATGAGTTTACAGATTACGCGGCGGCAGTCAATCTGCTTCTTACCTATTATAAACTGATGGACGACTGGACCGATGAACGGAAGCGGAAAAGCCTGGCGGCCGCCAGGCTTTTAAGGCCTCAGATCAAAACGATCCAGAATATCTATCCCGCCAAATCCGCCGCCATCGCATCTAACCTTTCCACCTTGACCGCCCTGGAACGGACCGGAGAGCAAAGTCTGGATAAAATGGCTGGACTATTTGGCCAGATTATGGCAGAATTATTTACATACCGCAAAGACGAATGGGAAGATTCCCTTCAAAAGATCGGCTTCTTCCTGGGAAAATTTATCTATCTGATGGATGCCTATGAAGATGTGGAGCAGGATCTAAAGACCGGAAGCTATAATCCTTTAAAGGAAGATTTCCAGAAGAATCCGGATTTTGCCCAGGACTGCCGCCAGCTTCTGACACTGATGATGGCGGAATGTTCCAGAGAATTCGAGACCCTCCCCATTCTTCTCCACGCCGATATCCTCCGCAATATTCTTTACTCCGGAGTGTGGTGCCGTTACACATCTGTTACGGCCAAACGGCAGGAAGCTGGTACAGGACAGACGTCTTTGCAGAATACTCATACAGGAGACAACAATCATGACTGACCCATACAGCGTCCTTGGCGTATCAAGAAACGCTTCCGACGAGGAGATCAAAAAAGCTTACCGGTCTCTGAGCCGCAAATACCATCCTGACGCCAATATCAACAACCCCAATAAGGATCAGGCGGAAGCTCGTTTCAAAGAAGTCCAGCAGGCTTATCAGCAGATCATGCATGAACGGGAATACGGTTCTTCCTCCCAGAGCGGCGGAGATTATGATTTTGGCGGATTTGGGGATTTTGGTTCCTTCCGTGGATTCAGCGGCCAGTACCGACAGGCAGGAAGCAGTTCCGCCCAGACAGAGGACGAGTTACATATGCAGGCTGCCGCCAACTTTATCAACAGCCGCCATTATCAGGAGGCCCTTAATCTTTTGAACGGCATGAAGACACGGAATGCCCAGTGGTATTTTTACAGCGCCGCCGCCAACTCCGGCGTGGGCAATAATGTAATCGCCCTGGAACACGCGAAAGAAGCCCTGCGTCAGGATCCCGGCAATCTTCAATATCAGATGCTGGTCCGCCAGCTGGAAAGCGGAGGCATGTGGTATGAACAGCGGCAGGGCCCTTACCAGACCACATTTTCCGGCGGCAGCAGCTGGTGCATGAAACTTTGTCTGGCTAATCTGGTCTGTAATCTGTGCTGCGGCGGCAGCGGATTATGCTGCGGCAGCGGCCCTTACTCAGGCGGCCGATACATCTAGCCCATTTTTTTAGAAAATACTCTTTCTCGCGAAAGGAGGTTTTTATATTGTTAGAATATCTGGTTTTATACGACAGTGAGTCCGGAAACACCAAGAAGATAGCGGCCGCTATTTTCTCCCGGCTTCCCGGCAACTCCAAGGATCTGATCGATATCACGACCGATAAAACGATTCCAGAGGCGAAAGTATATTTCGTAGGATTCTGCGTTCACCGGGGTACCTGCAGCCTGGCTGTCAGTGATTTCTTAGGTGACTTAAGCGGAAAAGAAATTGCTCTTTTCGGCACTTGCGGGATGGGGGATTCCCCGGATTACTATAAACGGATCGAACACAGCGTCAGCGCATGGATCGAAAGCGATAACGAGTACCTGGGCGCTTTTATCTGCCAAGGGAAAATGCCCCAGAAAGTACGGCAGAAATACGAAGCTATGCGTAATGAGGAAAACTCCGCCCAGATGGATCTTTTTATCCGCAACTTCGATGAAGCGCTTCCCCATCCCGACAGCCTGGATGAGGAACACGCAAAAGTCTTTGTAGATAAGGTTCTTAAAAAACTTCAAATAGGGCCGGGGGATTTTTAAAAATCCCCCGGCCCTATTTGAAAATGCCCTGTCCCTTTTTAGCTTTTCCCCCGATATTCCGAGATTCCCAGTCCTGCCAGTGTAAGCAGGATTCCCGCCCATCCAGGGCCTGATATCTTCTCATGAAGCACCAGCACGGAACTGATCACAGTGATCACCGGCACAAGGTAAATATACACACTGGTCTTTACTGCTCCCAATACTTTCACCGCAAAATTCCAGGTCGCAAAACACATGGCCGAAGCCCCCACTCCTAAGAACAGGATATTGAGAAGGTTCTCCGGTTTTGTAAACCGGGAGAGTCCCAACTGAAAATCAAAGAAAAATAGGGTTGGCAGCATAAAAATAATGCCGTAAGCAAATATTCTTCTCGTCGTCTGCACCGTTGGATATCCAAATTTGCTGATCTTCCTGGTCAAAATGGAGTAGCAGGCCCACACCACTGCCGCTGCCAGCGAAAGCAGATCCCCAATGGGACTTACTTCTACTTTGGTCCCCCAGAAACTGATCAGTCCGATTCCCGCCATGGCAACCGCAAATCCTAGAAAAAATCTGGCTTTCAGTCGTTCTTTTTCTCCAAAAATTCGGTTGAAGATTGCTGTAAAAAACGGAGATACTGATACAATGACTCCCACATTAGAGGCCAGGGTATAAGTCAAAGCGATATTTTCCAAGAGATAATACAGACAGACGCCGCACAGTCCTGCCGCCGCAAAAATGAACTCCTGCCTCCGGTCCGTCCCTTTCATCCGTCCGGGGTATACCAGCAGCAGAATCACAAACCCCAGAACAAACCGAAACAAAAGAATCTCCACAGGTTCAAATTCTTTCAAAAGAATCTTAGTAAAAATAAATGTGGTCCCCCAGATCACGATGGTAAGAATCGCGGCCAGATGGCCCGCTCCCTGTCTATGCTCCATTTTCTGTCTTTCTCTCTTTCTTGTCTTTTTATATGAAGCGGTATCTCAAAAAGCCTTTCCTCCGCTTTTTATTAAACCAAGCCCTGAACATCCGCAGAAATAACTTAGAAAAAGTCCCGCAGTTTACATTGTAACATGTCTGGCGCAAAAAAGCCGGGATGGATAGGAAATATTTCTTTCTATCCATCCCGGCTTTCTCTCTAAATCTGAGTCTCTGATCTGTAATCTACATTATTCCGCCGCCTTATTGATACAGGCAATAGCATTTAAACTTCTGGGATAACCGATATACGGCAGACATTGGGACACTACCTTGATCAGAAATTCTTTGTCATTTCCCATATTCATATTTCCCTTTGCGTGGGATGTAAGCTGAGGTTCGCAGCCTCCCTGGGCCGCCAGGAAACAGAATGTGATCATCTCCCGCTGAGCCAGTTCCAATCCTTTTCTCGTATAATAATCTCCAAAACAATTGGCTGCAAGCCAGCGGTTGATATGCCCGTTCTTCCAGGCTTCTTTCATCTGATCGCCAAACATGGTCACCTGAGCCTGGGCCCCTTTTTCCAGACGGTCCGCGTAAGTCGTCGTGGCCTGCCCTTCCAGGGGGAGCTTTACGCCTCTGTCCTCCAGGATTTCATTGGCAAGTGTCAGGAAAGGACGAACTCTTCCCATTCCCAGATAAGCAGTCGCCTGATAAATGATTTCTTTTACCTCCACCGGAGTCACTCCCGCATCCAGGGCTTTTGGAAGAATCTTCTGGAACTCTGCCGTTCCCTGGCAGCCAAGCAGCGTGGCCAGGATGGCCATATACCGAGTCCTGTCATCTAACTGCTGGCCTTCTTCGCCAGGAACTTCCTTTTCCGCAAAATGTTCAAATCTCTCCATAAATTCCGGATCTGTCTCATACAAATTCATTCTTGTCACACTCCCGTCATTTTTGTCTCCGTTTTTCTGCTTCTTTTTCTTCTGTACAGCAATCTATTTTAATTTCCCGTACTCCTCGTCAGATACCGGTTCACACCACTCATTAGAAGCGCCCTCCGCCGGGACTTCGATGGCAAGATGCTGGAACCAGGAATCCGCGGCCGCCCCGTGCCAGTGTTTCACCTCCGGCGGAATATTTACCACATCGCCGGCCTTCAGCTCCTGAGCTTCTTTGCCCCATTCCTGATACCAGCCTCTCCCTCCGGTCACAAGCAGAATCTGGCCGCCTTTATGATGAATGTGCCAGTTATTGCGGCAGCCCGGCTCGAAGGTAACATTGCCAACGCCGACTCTCTCCATGGTCAGCATTTTAAGATAACTCTGCCCGATAAAATACTGCCCAAAAGCTGTATTCGGATCTCCAATCTCAAATACGGCTCCGCCTCCTAAATCCCGTTTCATTTTCTCTGTATCCATATATAACGCCTCCTAATTCATTAAGTACAAGACTTTCCATCCGCTTTGTCTGTGTATATTGTAAAACGCTTTAAACCAATAGGCAAATACTTGGTTTACATAATACTTCATGCCTTTTAGGTATAATTTCAGTTTGATGATATAGGGCTTTATTATTGACATATGTCAGAAATAGGTGTAAACTTTCAATTAGGGCCGGGGGATTTTTAAAAATCCCCCGGCCCCGATGAAAAATGCCCTGTCCCAAATTAACATCTTGGAGGTGATCATTTTGCCAAGGCCGCGAAAATGCAGGCGTGTCTGCTCTATGCCTTCTATCCATGGATTTACTCCGATTCCGGATCAGCCCGACTGTTCTCCGGTGATCCTGACGGTGGATGAATATGAGGCGGTCCGCCTGATCGATAAGGAAGGGTTTTCCCAAGAGGAATGCAGTTCTTATATGGCGGTGGCCCGGACCACAGTTCAGCAGATCTACGCTTCTGCCCGGCACAAGCTTGCCCTGGCTCTGGTAGACGGCCTCCCCTTAAAGATCGAAGGCGGGGACTACCGTCTCTGCGACGGCGCGGAAAAGGCGTGCAACTGCGGCGGATGCCGCAGACATAGAATACAGAATAATATCCAGGAGGAACAAGAAATGAAAATTGCAGTAACTTATGAAAATGGAGAAGTTTTTCAGCATTTTGGACACACGGAACAGTTCAAGCTCTATACCGTGTCTGATCGGAAGATCACCGACTCTTCTGTTGTGGACACCAACGGAAGCGGCCACGGCGCGCTGGCTGATTTCCTGAAGGAATACGGCGTTGATACCTTGATCTGCGGCGGCATCGGCGGCGGCGCCCGCACAGCTCTAGCCGAGGCCGGTATCCATCTGTATCCCGGCGTGACCGGCGCGGCGGACCAGGCTGTAGAAGCGCTTCTGGAAGACCGTCTGGAATACGATCCCGACACCCTCTGCAGCCATCACGGGGAACATCACCATGAGGGACATGACTGTGGTTCCCACGGCTGCGGCGGACATTCCTGCCACGAGTAGATGAGCGGAAGTTTATCTGATAAATGGCCTGTCTGAGTTCAGACAGGCCGTTTCTTCTATAAATAATGTTTTTCTTTTTCTGTAAGTTTGCCGAGCAGCGTCTTAATTCCAAGGATTGCCGCTCCAACAAGGGATACGATCGCTGCCGCTTTCAAAAATATTCTCATACTTATCCTCTCTTTCTCCCCATTTTTAGACGATGGGGACGTCAACTCTTTACTTCTTCAGCCTTCCTGTAGGAAATTTCTCCTCTCACTGCCAAAAGGCGAAGTCCCTGATACGGCTCTCTTTGGCAGCAAAAGATTGTTCCATCGGTGATCTCCACCGTGATTTTATTCTCCCAGTCCTGGGGAATGTAAAGCTTCTTACAGATTCGATAGTCCTTGGCCTCTTTCCTAGACATCACAAAGCTTGTCACCGGCTGTGTCTCCTTTTCTAATATCCAGCTCATAAATTTTGCTGACATGATTTCTATCCTCCGGATTCCTGTAGTCCACATATCATACACCGTTTCCATCTTCTTCCTCCTGGCAGTCCCTATTTCATCAGTTATCTATCCGCGGCATACAATGCTGCCTCATTTTTAGCTTTGAGAGAACACAACATTTCTGCCGCTTTCTCCATAACTCTTGCAGAATCCTTCTTCCATCAGCCACTTTGCCTCATCCCTTAGGGTCTCCTCATAGGGCCTGGTGTGATATCCCAGTTCCCGCTCCGCCTTAGAAGAGTCAAACTGATTATTTCTGGCCAGATTATACACGGCAAACTTCGTCATCATAGGCTTTTCTCCCGTCTTTTCCGCCTTTTTCTCCATCCACTGAGCCAGTTTATAAGCCATACCGATCGGCACATACAGATACGGCTTCTTACAGCCGCTGGCTTTGTGGAGCATCTGGCACATTTCCTTTAACGTTACTTCCTTATTCCCAAGGATATAACATTCACCAATCCTTCCCTTATCCGCCGCGCTTACACAGCCATGAGCCAAGTCCCGCACATCACAGAGGTTAAACGAACCGCCCATGCCTATTGGCATCTCGCCGTTCATGATCTTGATGACCGTCCCTGTGGTCTCGCCCACCGCATGATCTTCCGGTCCCAGGATCCCGCTTGGGTGAACGACGCAGGCTTTCAATCCTCTTTCCGCGCAGGCATCCAGCACCGCCTGGGTAGCCAAGGCTTTTGATTGACTGTAACATCCCACCTGCCTGCTTTCATCGATGGGTGTAAACTGGTCCGTCTCCCGGATCAAAGTTCCCTTGGGCTGCTCTTTGATCGCCCCTGTAGAACTGACATATACCATCTTCTGACATTCGGGATGTTTCAGACATTGGTCGATCATATTCTCTGTCCCGCCCACGTTAACATCCATTAATTTCTGATTAAAGGCCGCGTTTGTCGTTACCATGCTGGCGCAGTGGATAACGATCGACGTTTGTCCCTCTGGGATGGTGAAAAACCGTTCCAGGGAATCCACATCACAAAGGTCTCCCTTCACAATCTCCACTTCCTTTGGAACATATTGGGCGGCCCGGTCGCCCGCAAGCACCAGCGCTCTTACCTTGCTTCCCCGTTCCAGCAGTTCATGGCAGATATGGCTTCCCAGGAAACCTGCCGCCCCTGTTACCAGATACACTATGTTTTCCATAAAAAAGACCTCGCTTTCTCAATCTTATTGCCATCTGACGAGATCAAATATAAACGAAGTCTATTGCCCTTTTATTTCTGTATAATTTCTATTTTGTTAATTCCGTTTTTCCGCAGAAATAGAAAAAAGGCAGCGTCTCTTTGACTGACTGCCTTGAACATTCCTCCTATTTCAAGCCTTTGGTCAGCGGGATCAGGCATAAAAGAAGTACGATCCCCACAATTCCAACCAAAATCCCAATGAGCATACTGCTCCATACCATCGTCAGGCACATTCCCACGCCAAGGATCAAGGCTCCGGCAATACCAAGCAGAACAGTTCCAATAATTTTCCCCGACAGGCGGACCGGACTTTTCTTTTCCATTCTCCGCCACACCAGCACCATGACCAGCAGTACAGCCACTCCGATCACGCCCATAATAATCCCCTGATCAAAAGCGTTCCACTCCGGGATCAATGTCATACACATTCCCAGCGCAAACAGGATTCCTCCGATGGTTGACAAGATCATTGCTACAAAACTACTCTTCTTCATTTTTTACCTCTCCCTTCTTCTTTGTTCTTCCTTTTCCCTCTGCTGTTTTTCTTCTGCCAGCCTTGCCTTGGCTTCTTCCACATTTTCTCCGTCTCTGGTCAAAAACTCGTCCACAAATGCATCTGACATTTTGATAAATCCATTTACGGCGCCTTCTTCGATTTTCTTATAGCCGCCTACTACCCCTTCTTCGATCTTCTTATAGCCGCCCACCACTTTCTCGGCTATTTTCTCATTTTTCTCCGCCAGTTTTGACTTAGCCACGATTCATTTCCTCCTTTTGATATCTTCTTTTGACTCTGTAAGAATATCCCGTTTCTGTTGCAAAATCGTTTCTGTTTTGTTTCTGAAATATGAATCCTGCCGAATTTTTCAAAACACCATCTATCTTCCACCATGGGGGCCTTCTTAAGAAACGCCCCGCGGCTCTTTCAGTTATAACCCCGGAGATTCTTTCCTTTTATGGGCATAACAGATCATACTGATGCCCAATGCGGCAATAAGTACACATACCGCCATTCCGGTCATGCCATTCATCCGATCCGCATCCAGGCTTCCTGTTTCCTGAAAGGAAGCCAGCATGGTCATCTGCAGCGTCAGCATGGATACCAGCGCGTCAGCCACCCCTATATTGCGGATCGTGATCAGGATGGGTGACTGCATTTTTCTCACTTTTACCATATTGATCACAGCCATTGTGATCTTATAAAACGTATATGCCGCTATAGATATGGCGATGATATCGGGATAACTGCGGGCTCTCCCTTTCGCTATCGTCAGCAGGACAACTCCGCTCAGCGCCAGATTTAACACCAAAAGCAGGAGGCCATCTATTTTTATAACTGCCAGCTCCGCTTCTCTGATCCTCTTTTGATCTTCCATCTTGGATATTTTTCTTTCTGTATTCACCGCCTGATAGCGCATGAGCCCCAGCAGACTGTAGTAGACGGCCATCGCAATGAACCAGGACGACTGATTCAAAACGCCGATCACACCGTTATATATGGTATAAACCACATTGATCACAAAGCTTGGCAGGGTGGTCAAAACCGTTCGAAACCTGTAGTCTTCCAGGAAATGAGCTCCAAAAACCGTCTTCTTTCCCAGCATCAGCACTCTCCCTGCCGCTCCTTTTATCACATCTTTATATAAGCATATACCGGCCATCGTCAGCGAAATGGCCGCAAGAATATATACGACGATCCCTATAAAATCCGGCAGCAAATTTTTCTGCGACTGGACCACAGACAGGACAGAAACTACTGCCGCCGCCAGGTAAATGATCCAATGCGCGATCTTGTTTCTCTTCATCTTTTTCAGCAGTGTTGCTGGCACTGCTCTTCCCTCCTTTTCCCATTATCCGACTGATCTCTTATTTACTTTACTTATGGATTTTCCTTTTGTGCGGCAACACTATATCACAGTTTTGTTTCTATTTTTTATAATTGTATTGACACAGTGTCAGCATCGATATACAATAGCACTGTTGACACGATGTCAGTATCAGAAAGTGAGGAAATGACCTATGAAGAAAAATATTGGTTCTACATTAGCTTTATATCCTACTCCGCTTGTTGTCGTTGGCGCCATGGCCGGCGAAAAGCCAACCTGGACATTAGTAGGACATGTGGGCATCATTGGGCACGACCGAATTTTAGTAAGTCTTGCGTCCAATCATTACATTAACAGCTTTATTAACGAAGGGAAAAAGCTGTCTTTAAATATCGTTGACAGTTCCTGTCTTCCGGAGGCTGACTATGTAGGCAGCGTAAGCGGGGCCAAAACAGACAAATCCAACGTATTCGACTATGAAGTCGGAGCGGCCGGGACTCCCATCATCCAAAAGGTACCGTTGGCAATGGAATGTACCGTTGTTGATGTTTACAATTCCAAAGGTTTTGAAAATTTCATCTGTACCATCGACAGTACTCTGGTCGAAGAAACTTGCCTGAATGAAGAAGGACGTATTGATTACCACAAGCTAAAGCCAGTACTTTTTGAGTTCCCGACTTACGAATACATACAGACCGGCGAAGTCTTGGGGAAATGTCTGTCCTTCAAAAATAACCTGTAACAGCCGCAAAACGGATTGGAGAAATACATTGGATGGAAGCCATGACAAAGGAATCAAATCAATTGACCGCCCTGCGGCAAAACGAAATCATCGAAGCCTGCAAGTCCCTTTACCAGACAAAAGGGTTCCGGGAAGTAACGATCAAAGAGATCAGCAAGAAAACCAGTTTTTCCAGGCCTTCCATTTATAATTACTTTGAAACAAAAGAAGAAATATTTCTCGCACTTTTAACAAGAGAATATGACCGTTGGACGGACAAACTGGAAACTGTCTCAGAGTCCAATGATAATTGGGACCAGGAAGCGTTTGCAAAGGCGCTGGCCCACACACTGGAAGACCAGGAAATCATGCTGAAGATCCAGACCATGAACTTATATGAAATCGAGGAAAACAGCCGGGAGGAACGGCTCGCGGAATATAAACGCTCCTTCTACCGCACTATGACTGTCATTGACGACTGTCTGGTCTCCTATAAACCTGATATAACAGAATTAGAAAAACAGGATTTCCGCTATGCTTTTTTCCCGTTTATGTATGGAATTTACGCATATGCGCACCCTACCGAGAAACAGCTTACTGTCATGAAACAAGTGGGAATCCCGCCATACAGAACTGACAGTGTTTGAACTGGCATTGCATTGTATCCGGCGTCTTCTGCCGGAAAGATAAGGAGAGATCGAAATGGAATACACAACACTTGGAAACACAAATATAGAAGTATCAAAACTCTGCGTAGGCTGTATGAGTTTCGGAAAACCCGGAACACTCCACGACTGGACGGTGGACGAGGCCGCGACAGAGAACATTGTAAAGCACGCTCTGGACCTGGGAATCAATTTTTTCGATACCGCAAATGGCTATTCGGAGGGCACCAGCGAAGAGTATCTGGGCAGAGCTCTTAAGAAAAATGCCGCAAGAGATAAAGTCGTCATCGCTTCAAAGGTCTACTTCAATCCGGGAAGACTTTCTTCCGAAGCCATCCACCGGGAGATCGATGGGAGCCTGAAGCGTCTCGGCACAGATTATCTCGACCTGTATATCATTCACAGGTTTGATTATGAGACGCCGATCGAGGAGACAATGGAAGCGCTGAACGATCTTGTAGTATCCGGGAAGGTGCGTGCCATCGGAGCTTCAGCCATGTACGGATACCAGTTCTATAATATGCAGTTAGCCGCCAGAGACAATGGCTGGGCACAATTTTCAGCTATGGAAAATCATTACAATCTGCTCTACAGGGAAGACGAACACGAACTGATACCAATCTGCCGTCAGATGAATGTATCTCTTATGCCTTACAGCCCTCTTGCAGCCGGGCATCTGACCAGACCAGAATGGAATTCGGACTCTATCCGGAGCAAGACCGACCGTGCGGCGATGGGAAAATACGACCGCACCCAGGAGCAGGATATGGAAATCGTCCGCAGAGTCCATTCTCTTTCAGAAAGATATGGCGTGAAAATGCAGCAGATCGCCCTGGTATGGGAATGGGCCAAAGGTGTGGCCTCACCGATCATCGGAGCCACAAAAGCGACTCATTTTGACGATGCCGCCGGAGCATTTGCTGTAAAACTTACAGCGGAAGATATCGCCTACTTGGAAGAGCCCTATATGCCCCACAGAATCGTGGGCGCTATCGACCAAAATCCTGCCGATGGAGATAAGCTGCTGGATGAAAAAAAATAATTGTTTCATAGTAAAATCCCGGAGGTTCAGTCCTCCGGGATTTTAATTCACCTTTTCAATGCTGCATTTAGAATTTCAACTAACCTAACAGCATCACTTTCTCCCGTAAGCAGTGATTCATTTACTTCCAATGTACCTTCTGCTACGATCGCGTCATTGCAGATCTGATTCCCGCTTTCCAGCACCACCAGATCATCCTCTACGATCTCTTCCAGATCGACCGTTCTTTCCTGACCTTCTCGCCGTACGCATACGCGGGGACGATTTAAAATCGACAGCTCATCTACTAATTTTTTTGCTTTCAGTTCCTGGGTGATTCCAATGATGATATTTAAAATAATGATGGCGATAAACAACATGTTTGAATAAGCGCCTACCGCAAAAAGAAGACCCGCGATCAAAAAGTTCAAAAAATTAAAAAGTGTAAACAAATTCTCAGAAATGATCTTCCCCCTGCTTTTTGTGATCTGTTCCTGCCGTGTTTCTCCTTTCCCGGCTTCCCTGCGTTCATTCACCTCAAAAGCAGACAAGCCTGATAGGATCTCTTTTTTCTGCCGATCTATATTTTGCTGTTTTTCCATGCTTTCTTCCTCCCTGTTATCTTTTCTACAACAAAGGATAGCAGGGAGGGCTAAATATTCCGGTAGGATTTCTTAAACAATTCATAAACAATTCCGTCTCTTGCGGTCATCTTCTGAAAGGTTTCCCGCCCTGCTTAACAGACGGCCGACGTAAATAGACTTCACAGATACCGAGAAAAACAGAGGCCGCGCACAAAGCGTTTAAAAGAAACATGGAGTTTCCCATAAAATTCATCAGCGGATTGAACCAGTCCAAAATCTGTATGACCACTAATGAAATACTGCAAATAATACATATATGTCCCGCAAGTGTTTTTAAGATATTTATCGTTCTCATTACAATCCCTCCGTAATAAATATTCCGTCTTCGACTTTATGCCCCGCTCTGTATGGATGATTCACTACCCGATCCTTTAATGTCATAAAGGAGCAGTGCCCTCCATCCAAATTATACGCGGCCTTGCAGCCAAGCTTTTCAAACAAGCCTGCCATTTCATCCAAAAACATTCCTCTGGAATTATCCTGCCTGCCGTCCACGACTAACAGACAATAATGTCCCGGCTCATAATAACCAATGGCGGTCCTTGGGTGCGATTCCCTGATATAGGACCATGTTTGGAATGTTGTTTTAGCTTTCCCATTATCATCCAGAAGGCTGGGTCCAAAAATCTAGCTCTGATATGCGCCGCTGTCAATTAACTGCTGCGTGTTCATTTCTTCCGGCGCGTATATCTTCATTGTTCCGTCCCAATTCAGCACACAGGTCTCCATATCTGTCTGCTTTGCCCGGTAGATCACCCCATTCCGGATGATCGTTCCGTTATTTTGATGCCTGCTGTTGCTGTAAGAATCTCCGTTCACGGCAAGAACAGATTTTAAACGCGCCGACATGTCAGACAATTTTTCATCATATCCCACTCCATAGACATTCTGCGCAAAACAGGTCTGCAGACATGTAATATCACTGATATAGATATCAGCAAGTACGTAGGAAATATTCGTTCCATATTGTAAATGTTTGCCTCCCTGCGTCTTATCAAGCCTGCTCGTATCGTATGTATTATAGGAAAGCTGTACAGATACGTTGGGACTTGTATATGAAGTATCTGTAGAAACGACTTGATCGGTAAACTTGTCCGCGAATTTCTGATGCCAGTCCTGTGTATCCAGAGATACTTTTGTTGTCGGAAGACCGTTGGAATAACTGCTCGTCAGCGACTGTAATTCTTCTTCCCTCGCTTGGGGATCCTCGGTCTGGTTCTCGCCTTGGGACGTGTTTCCCTTATCCTGCGAAGAGCCTGAATTATCCGGTAACTTTTCCTTATCCTGACCGGAAGAATGATTCGCTGCCTGCGCGACCATTGTCCGCGCGGAGATGCCTTTCTGCGGAAGCAGATAATTTACGCCATAAATCCCGCATAACAAAAGCGCCGCGATCACCAGGTCAGCCGCAAAAGCAATTATTTTCCCTCTTACTCTTTTTTTCATCTTATCCCTTCTTTCGTCTTATGCTCAAATGTAGTCTATCGGATATATCTAATAACTTCGTATAAATTTGTTAAACAACTTTTAAACAATTTCTTATCTATAGCCACTGTCCCGCCATCTCCTCCATCTGTTCATCCGCTCGGCTGACAATTTCAGCGCACTGTTTCAGCTGCTCCTGCATTTCTAATGTAAACTGCCTGCTCTTTTTATATCGAAGCTGATGTTCCAAACTCGCCCAGAACTCCATCGCAATCGTTCTCAGCTGTATTTCCACATTTTTTTATATCTCCCTGCTTCAAAAGCAGTCCCGCTATATGATAGACATCGGAAATAAACGGACATACCACTCTTACGCCCGCGATATCCATGATGTTTTCAATCATTCCGCTGATCGTAAGCGGTACGTTCTGACGTATCATTTTTTCTTTTATGCTTTCCGGCGATTTCACCCGGCTGTTAATTGATTCAATAGGATTCCTGTCATTGCACGCCTGGAATTCACGATTTAAAATTTCTAATTTTGCCGTAATCTGGCGAATACCCGCTTCATAAAAAAACATAATCTGATTATATTGTTCTGTAATATTTAACGCGTCGCTGGCTATGGGAAGAAACAGATGTCTTTCTTCTTCTGGTTGAATCTGCGCGACCTCAACGATCGTCTGGTTCCCTTTTTTCCTGTTATACATATTTCTAAAAATGTTCTGCATATATTTACTCACCTCGGAAATAGAATACTCAGGAAATCTAAAAGGACAGAATGGATTTTTTAAATAAATTCTAAAATTAAGTCTCGTTTCATATGCGGGAGCAGTATTCTTCTAAACAACAAATCATGCGCAGAAATGACTCAGAGCCGCCCATACGGACGGCTCCTGCATATTATAGATCCGATATCCATTTCACTGTTTTACGGAATACATCTTCACGGCTTTTCCGGCAGTCTCCCGGATATTGTCTCTCAATTTTAAACATTTTCAGCTTAGGCGGATTTAAAGGGACAAAAATGTGGCTTGCTTTTTCATATTCCAGGATATCTACCCGAATGTTTTCCACACGGATGGCTGTATTCTCATCGAAATGTTTCAGCGGTTCTTCGTAGATATAGGATAATTCGAACTGCCGGTGGAGGATCAGATTCCGGATTGCCGGGCCATATTTCAAATGAGCGGCCATACATGGAAAATCTTTTCCCCTGTATGTGAATTCGGATGCGGTTGTGAAAGTTTTGGACGCCATACTTTTATTCCCACGCATGCCTCCCCATACGCAGTGCAGCGGGGAAATCGCCGCGACACCGCAGATATCCGGCATGAGGGAAGCACAGAGCAGCGCCAGGACCGCGCCTTTCGAAACCCCATACATGATAATCTTTTCATGGCCCTTGTTTTTCAGCCACAGGATCGCTTTTTCAAATGGATCGACCGGCACCCGGACCAGTTCTTTTGGCAGCCCGTCTACGTTCCAGTAACAAACGCCCAACGCGGCGATACCACACCGGGCAAACATAGCGCCGACATGCATTGGAATATTTTCATTTCCTTCACTGCCGCCTACTACGATGACCGCTTTTTTATGATCCTGTTCTTCAGCAGGGACGTGATAAAATCCATAGAACCCTTCCCGCGCAACCGTTGTATACTCCTTCAAAACATACTCATAAATGAGGGAATGATTGCCGGAGCCGTCTTGAAATGGAATTTCCGCGGTCTTTATAAATCCGCGTTTTTCGTAAAATTTCCATGAAGCAAGCGTGTTTGTAAACAGTCGTACGTTTCCTGCCCCATCGGCTTTTGCCCGACTCAAAAACTGTGTGACTAATGCGGTCCCCAGGCCTTTTCTGTAATCTCTTTTGGACGAAAGGGCAACAAGCTCAAGATCACATCTCCCAAAGGTTTTCTTGTCCCTTTCCCTCAGCTGACGAAAAAAAGCGTCAAACTGTTTCTGAAACGTTTCCGACATTTTATATCTTTTCAAGTAAAACAACCTGACGATCCTCCGTTTCAGCCACATAGGTAAAGTTGCATTTTTCAATCAGGATCTGCGCATAATCACACAATAGTATCCTGTCATTCTGATCCGCAGGACATGTAAAAAAGCCCTCATAGAAACATTCCCCGCAGGCCGCCGCAACTAAATGGCTGAGCAAAGCCGTTGACCATATTCCGTTTAATCCGAATCCCATTTCAGACAGCTCCTAGTTTCCTAAAAACACTCCTTGAATACCAAGTAATAAGTATGGAGGCAATCGATGCAATGAGCATTACCGCCCAAGCTCTTTCAGCGCATATGTCAAATAAAACCCCATAAATCATTTGTCCCAGCGGTTGTCCGCACATAGCAACGGAAACTAATGCAGCCATAATTTTCCCGACCAACTCTGGCGGCGTCTGCGTCTGGGCCACAGTATAGATCTGCACGACAAATACTGTGGATACTCCCATAGCGGCAAAACACATAGTAGTAATTATCCAGTAAGAAATCATTTCCGGCAGTCCAAGCATCAGTGAAATTCCCATTAAAAATACTGAAACCGCGCAAATCAACAGCAATACATATAAATTCCCCAGTTTTATTCTTTTTGTCACTATTCCAGCGAAAAAACCTCCGCATAATCCTCCTAAAGAAAGTGCCGCCTGGGAAAAGCCATACCATATATCAGACATATTCAAAACTTCTGAAATCAATATTGGCACCCCTACAATAAGTACCGCGCTTAATACCAGATTAAAAATACATACCAGAATAATTACACAGATAAATATCGGCTGATCCTGTTTCAAAAAGCGGAAACTTTCTTTCAAATCATTGATCACGGCTGCGGCTGCCCCTGTTTCGCAGCTGCGTTTTTGATATGGTATATGTATAAAAATTTCCATAACCGCTGATAAAGCAAAGCAAACGATACTCGCGGCCAGGATTGGCCAAATTCCATAAAATTGGAGAATAACTCCGCCAATTGCAGGTCCCGCGAAATTAGCCAAAGTATTTACCTGGTTGATTACCGCGTTTCCCATAGAAAGTTTCTCCATCGGAACAAGCAGGGGTACGCTTGCCTGCACGGAAGGCTGATAAGCCCCGGAAATTCCATACATCAGCATTAAAAACACAATAAATAAAGGAACCATTGGAACTTTGTCAAACAAAAAATAGAATACGGTAATGATAATCGCTGTGCTAAAATCCAAGCCGACCATAATATTTCGCTTATTTATCCTGTCCGCAAGAATCCCGCCTGCCATTGATAAAACAACCATAGGAAGAAAAGAGCAGGCTGTTACGAGCCCGAACAGGGTAGATGAACCAGTTTCTTTCAGCAAATAGTAGGGCAGCGCAAAACGCAGAATCGCGTTGCCAAATAGGGAAATAACCTGCCCAATTACCACAAGAGTAAAATCTCGATTAAAAAGTTTATTCTTCATTTCCAAAACCTTTTTCCTCCTTAAAAAAATTTATAAACCGACCGTCGGTTTTTATAATTGATAAAAATAAACCGCACTTGCTTGGCGCAGTTTATTTTTATCATCTTCATCCATTACTTATTACAGAGTCGAAGAAAAGCAGAAATCGTATTATCGTCTAACAAACTATCAATACCTAAACCGTTTAAAAGCATATTAAACGTGTCGCATCTTTTTTTCATTCCGTCTATATCTGTCATTTTAACCAAAGGATTCAACCATACATTTGTCAGTATCATGATCGCTTCCGCGATCTCATGCGGATTTTCAATCTCAATCGAACCATCCTTCATACCTTCCGTCAAGATCGGTTCTACGAAATGCGGAGCTGCAAAGTCGTATATCTGTTCTATCTGCATTGCCAGAAAGCGCGGATTGTTCAACAGACATGGGGACACTGTGAGCAATACACTTTGATTGGAATGAAGCACCGCTGTCTGAAATATTTTTCTCAATTTTTCAATAGCGTTTAAATTATGATCATCCCTTATTTCTGCAAATATTTCTGCATTTTCATTTCCAAGGCGGTGAAAGATTGCTTTTAATATATCTTCCTTGGAATCAAAGTGATGGTAGATTGCTCCTTTAGATAGTTTCGTTTCATTGATAATATCCTGTAATGAAGTATTGTCATACCCCTTTTCAGAAAACAGTCCGGCAGATACATCCAAAATTAATTTCATTGTTTCTTCCGGATATTTATTCCGTGCCATATTTCACCTCCGCATACAAACCATCGGTCTGTATATAGTATAGATTCCATCGGGAGCTCTGTCAAGGAATTTTTCAGCATAATTTTCCAGCAATAAAAAAGAGCCCGAAAACCTTAGTTTTCCGGGCTTTTGAAAGGCGCCAACCAGATTTGAACTGGTGATGAAGGTGTTGCAGACCTCTGCCTTACCACTTGGCTATGGCGCCTTATCGGGCACTCGTTTATTATAGCAAATGCCCGCATTGAAGTCAATATTTTAAAAGCCTAATTCTTCATTTACCAGGATCACTTTAATCCGTCCCGGCACCTTAGAATATCGAGTCACCAAAAATTGACAACAGATCGTATCTGGATTTTTACAGTCAAAACAGGCTCCTGTCTTACAGCACGGTGTATCCAGATCAAATCTCTGGGCGTTGATGGGCGCCGCTTCATTCCTTGCTCTGGATACCGCGTTTTCCACATCCCTGACAACCTTATTCATCCCTACGATCATCAGCACGTTTCTGGGACCTGCGCAGATTGCCGAAACACGGTTTCCATAGCCATCGATATTGACCAGCACGCCATCCTCTGATACCGCGTTTGCGCTGGACAGGAAAAAGTCACAGTCATAGGCGGCCAGTTCCCGCTCCCGTTTCTCCTGCGGTGTCTTTGCCTCATCCCGGTTATATACCGTATAACCGCCTTGACAGACCGCATCTTTTAACCCGATCTCCGCGATCGACATCGAGCCGCCCCAGCCAATAGAACTTCCCTCCGGGATCAGCTCCAGCGCTTTTTTCAGCGCTTCTTCCTTTGTCTCCGCGTAAAATCCCTCCACATTTCGAGATTCTAAAGCTTTGATAACCTTCTCTCCTAATAGTTTATTCCGTTTGATCCGATTTTTATTCATCCGGTCCACCTCCTTGGGTTATTATAACATATTTCAATTGGGGCCGGGGGATTTTTAAAAATCCCCCGGCC
>OGYF01001149.1_pt1 | contig 23574 bp, 16 predicted proteins | sample 1576451 | NCBI WGS metagenome assembly OGYF01 (sample SAMEA3541505, study PRJEB24748) | human gut metagenome | biome: human gut; feature: human-associated habitat; material: faeces | place: China | collected 2012
GAAAATAGACTGTTAATTTTTTCTTGGGACACTAGTGCAGCGTGCTGCGCCTCCAACTGACGGTATCAAGAGCACATGCGGAAACGGAGAGAATAGATCTCTTTATCTCCAACCGCCGTATATGCAATACCGCCTGCCGGAGGCGCAGCACGCTGCGCCTCTACACACATGGGGATTGAATTGTCAATTCTCAATTCTCAATTGATCAGTTTTCCATCGCCAGTCGTTCATCCCGCAGTTGGCGATTGATGGATTGGATGTAATCCAGAATCTCTTCCCGTCCGTCTTTGGTTTCAGAGGATGATAATAGGATAGGAGGCAATTCTTCCCAGGTTTCCAAGAGGCGCTCTTTGTATTTGTTCAGGTTTTCTGTCAGTCTGCCCCGACTGATCTTGTCAATCTTGGTGAAGATGATCGCAAACGGAACTTCATTCTCACCCAGCCATTCCATAAATTCCAAATCTATTTTCTGAGGCTCGTGGCGACAGTCCAATAAGACAAACAGGCAGGTCAGCTGTGGACGTTGCAAAACATAGCTTTCGATGATGCGGCGGATATTCTCGCGTCCTTCTTTTCCCCGTTGGGCAAATCCGTATCCAGGAAGGTCAACCAGAAACCATTCCTTATTGATGAGGAAATGATTGATCAAAAGCGTTTTTCCCGGCTTTTGGGAAGTCATGGCCAAACCTTTACGGGCTGTCAGCATGTTGATAAGGGATGATTTTCCTACATTACTTCGTCCGATAAACGCATATTCCGGCCGTGTTCCTTCCGGACATTTCCTAACGTCGGTGTTACTGATTACAAATTCTGCGCTTTTTATTTCCATGTTTTATATTATTTCGTTTGATGTTTATAGGATAACAGCCAAAGTCCCGTAAAGGTTATAAGGCCGTTCAGCATGAGCATCTCGTATCCGAATGTATATCCGATATATTTCTCTACCAGATAGCTGGTGGAAAAGCAGATCAACGGAGAGGCGATGCAAATATACGGAACAAATTTGTCTCTTGGATGCTTTTGGGTGAAAAGTCCGAAAACAAACAGACCTAACAACGGGCCGTATGTATATGAGGCAATCATGTAAATAGCATCAATAATACTTCGGTCGTTCACTTCCCGGATGATGATAATGATCAGGGCAAACAGGATGGAGATCAGCAGATGGACTTTCAGACGTGTTCTTTTGGCTTGTCTGGGTTCCTGATGGGTAACACCCAGAATATCGACACAGAAAGAAGTTGTCAAAGCCGTCAGAGCCGAATCGGCACTGCTGAAAGCGGCTGCAATAATACCGATGGTAAAAAAGATCAGGATACTGCTACCCAAGATACCTGATGTGCAAAACATGGGTAAAATATCATCGCTCATCGCGGGTAAGGCAATCTGTTCTTTCTCGGCCAGGATTAATAATAAGACACCCAAGGAAAGGAAAAGGAAGTTGACCGGCGTGAAAGCGAAGCCGTATGTGTACATATTCTTCTGAGCATCTTTCAGACTTTTGCAGGAGAGATTCTTCTGCATCATATCCTGATCGAGACCAGTCATTACAATGGTGATGAAGATACCGCTGAAGAACTGTTTGGCAAAATGCTGGGTACTATGCCAGTCGGAGAACTCGAAGATCCGGAAATGTGAATCTTTACCAATGGCATCTACCATACCAGCCATGTCAAGTCCCAGTTTGTCCTTGACTTGCCAGATAATAACCACTAACATGGCCACCAGACAGATAGCCTGAATCGTATCGGTCCAGATAATTGTCTTGATACCGCTGCGGAACGTGTATAACCATACCAGAAAGATACTGATGACAACCGTTATACCGAATGGAATATTCCAGGTACTGAAAACGTAATGTTGTAAGATCAGTACGACCAGATAAAGCCGGGCCGCTGCTCCGACTATCTTGGAGAGAAGGAAAAAGGAAGCTCCCGTCTTGTAACTGTATCGTCCGATCCGTTCTTCCAGGTAGGAATAGATAGATGTCAGTTGCAGCTTATAATATAATGGTAAGAGAACTTGTGCGATGAGGATGTAACCGACAAAGAATCCTAACACGGTCTGCATATACGTCATGTCAATGCCACGAACCATGCCCGGTACGGAAACGAAGGTTACACCCGAAAGCGACGTACCTACCATCCCGATGGAAACGATGTACCAGGGCGATTTTCGGTTTCCCAGGAAAAAGGCTTCATTACTGCTGTTCCGTCCGGTCAGCCAGGCAATGAATAGCAGCAGCCCGAAATAGAGGGCGATAATCAGAAGTATTAGGTAGCTGTTCATCTTTAATAGCGTTTGTCCAGAATGGATCCGGGAAAGTAATGGCTTAATATCTGCCGGTAATTATATCCTTGCGTACTCATCACGGCAGCCCCGATTTGGCAGAGACCTACTCCATGTCCCCAGCCGGCTCCCTTCAATACAAAGCGAACCGGAATCTGCGGATCTTCTTCAAAGAACCGGTCAACGACGAAGGCTGAACTGTACAGATGGGATTCGGATAGGACCCGGCGTATTTCCAATTCCTTTCCAATGATGTAGGAACGTTCTGAGCCGACAATCTTCAATTCTTCTATCCGACCGGACTTTCCGCGCTTCAGGGGAAGCAAGTTGATGATCTTTCCGAAAGGAATACCGCTTTTCCGGTAAATCAGTTCGCTAAGTTCATCCTGTGAATAACAGACTTCCCAACGGTAAAAGTTCGTGGACTGATCGTATTGGTTGAGAATTATTGAGAGCAGATGCGTGTCGCTTGTCTGACAAAAGGCAGGCGGGTAAGAACGGATCCATTTTTCGGCCTCTGCTTCTTGGGTTAAGTCCGGAACAGGCGCTGAATCGGAACGATCGGCTACACTCGACAGGTAAGGATGATGAACCGGTTCCCAGCAATGTTCAAACTCTTCGGTAACGCCACCGCAGCATTTCGAGAAGCGGGTGTCGCAGATTTCTCCTTCGTAAGTAAGTACTTCTCCCCTCGTCGCTTTGATGATAGCTTGAATATACGGATTCTTGGCCGCACGTGTCATACCTTGGTAACGTTGGCAATGATCGTCGGCGCAGACATCAAATAAGGTATGGTCTTCGCGGTCGTACCAACGGATCAGTTTCTCATTGTCCCGGAAACAACTCTGCGGATGTTCCGTCTGTTTACGCTTCTTTTCGATCTGTGCCAATACCCAGCTTCGGGAAATAACGGCATGGGCTTTCAGAAATTCTCTTGGAGAACGGGCATTCATCTCAGAAGCAATCACGCACGTCAGATATTGTTCTAGGTCTATATGGTTGATTGCTACCAGACCTTCTTTCGAGGGAGTAATTTCGAGTGCTCCCTGGAAGCGTTGGTCTTCCTGCTGCTGCCAGTGAAAATCCACGCCGATGGTTACGGCCTGTAAGTCGAATGTAGCATCCGGCGAAGTAGGCTCGAAGAAAAGCTGGTTATACATTTTCCCGTTGAAGACGATTTTCCCGTCAATAAGTATCGCTCGTTGTTCGCCTTTCAGAAAAGCTCCATCTTCTACCATGACGTATTCCTGATTGAAGGTAAACGTAATGGCTTTGCGGGTCAAAATGCCCACATAAATAATTGGTGCTCGCATGATTTGTGTGTTATTCCTTTCTTTTATTGGTGTTTGATTGTATTCCTTTCGTGTGAAGGGAAATGTTCCCTCCGTTCTAAGGGAGATCTTCCCTCAACAGTAAGGGAAAGTCTCCCTTACTGCTAAGGGTAATCGTCCCTTCGGGCGAAGGGATTATGAATTGGTTTCTTTCTTAGCCCGCAATGAACTGTAGGTCAGATAAGCCATCAAGGCCAGATACATAACGATGGCCAAGACTTCGGCTCCCTTGCTTCCGGCCCAATCAGCTTGATATAAATCGACTCCGGCAAAACGAAGAGCTGCGCTGACAACACCCATCAAGGCTCCACCGGCAATGAATCCGGATGAAAGCAACGTACCTTTTTCCAGACGAGCATTGTTCAATGCCTGATCTTTACTCCGGCTTCCAACGTACCAGTTGATGGCACCGCCGATCAACAACGGTGTATTCAGTTCCAACGGAATAAACATACCTAAGGCAAATGCCAGTGCCGGAACCCCCATGAAGTTAAGCACAATAGCCAATACGGCACCGATACCGTAAAGAGCCCAAGGAGCACCGGCTCCACTCATCAACGGTTCGATTACGGCTGCCATGGCATTGGCTTGCGGAGCTGCCAACTGTCCGCTGGTAAATCCGTAAGTCTGATTCAGAATCAGGATAACTCCGCCGACAGTAGCTGCCGAAACCAGCGTTCCCAGGAATTTCCAAGTCTCTTGTTTTGCCGGCGTAGTACCCAGCCAATATCCGATCTTCAGGTCGGTAATGAAACCTCCGGCCATAGATAAAGCCGTACAAACAACGCCTCCGATAATCAGGGCTGAAACCATTCCGGCTGTTCCTTTCAATCCGCAAGCAACCAAGATGATGGAAGCCAGAATCAGGGTCATCAACGTCATTCCGGATACCGGGTTCGTACCGACAATCGCAATCGCATTGGCTGCTACCGTAGTAAACAGGAAGGCGATGACGGCTACCAATAAGAGTCCGATGAAGGCATAGAAAGGATTATCCAGCAAACCGAACTGGAAGAAAAAGGCTGTTACGATCAACGTTCCGACAACTCCCATAGAAATGATCTTCATCGGGATATCCCGTTGCGTACGTGGTAAACGTTCCATATTGGCTTCTCCTTTATTATTCATTTCCTTAACGGCCAATCCTACGGCTCCTTTAATGATTCCCCACGATTTGATGATTCCGATCACACCGGCTGTGGCAATACCACCGATACCGATGTGGCGGGCGTAGGTGGTAAAGATTTCTTCAGCACTCATACTTCCTACCGTTGCGGTGATGGCGTCATTTCCTAAAGTCAGAACGTCGGTACTGAAGACTGCCGACATCACCGGGATGATGATGAGCCAAACCAGGAAGGAACCGGCACATATAATTAAAGAATATTTGAGTCCGATGATATAACCTAATCCCAATACGGCTGCACCGGTATTGACCTTCATCACCAGTTTTACCTTTTCTGCCAAAGTTGCTCCGGCACTGACTATCGTTGTACTGACAGTTTCGCTCCATCCGCCGAAAGTAGCAACGATGAAGTCGTATAAACCACCGATCAGTCCGGCAAAGATCAACGGCTTAGCCTGGTTACCGCCTTTTTCACCCGAAACTAATACCTGCGTGGTAGCTGTTGCTTCCGGGAAAGGATATTTTCCGTGCATGGTCGAAACGAAATACTTGCGGAAAGGAATCAATAACAAGATACCAAAAATACCACCAAGCAACGAACTCATGAATACTTCGAAGAAGTTGACCGTGATTTCCGGATATTTGTCTTGAAGAATGTAAAGAGCCGGAAGCGTAAAAATGGCTCCTGCCACGATAACACCACTGCTGGCTCCGATAGATTGGATGATGACATTCTCGCCCAAAGCATTCTTCCGCTTGAACCCGCTGGAAAGTCCGACGGCAATGATGGCAATCGGAATGGCGGCTTCGAATACCTGTCCGACTTTCAATCCTAAAAAGGCTGCGGCGGCACTGAATACGACAGCCATAACCAATCCCCAACCAACCGACCAAGGCGTTACTTCCCGATAGGTTTTATCCGGACGCATCATGGGTTGGTATTCTTCTCCTTCTTTAAGTTCGCGGTACGCATTTTCGGGCAAACCGCTCATCTGTTCTTTCTTTTCTTCCATTTTATCCTGTTTTTTTACGATTAATCGTTACATTTTGCTTTTCAATCAACACAAAAATAGGCTTTATTTTTCAAATGGCAAATTAAGATGGCCAGTTTATCCGGCAGACGAATCGGGCATAAACAACTTAAAAACTCATAAACTCAGTAATCAAAACGGAACGCAGACGCCGAAACTTAAATTTTTTACTACATTTGTTGCCTGAAAAATAGAACAGTTTTCTAGTCTCTGAGTTTTTTCTCGGCTTATGGTTCTTGTTTATGGTGAGGAATAAGCCTTTTGATTTAAAAGTAAAAGGACTTGAAAGCATAATGAATTTGCAGACACAATATTATATATAGAGAATATTACGAATGAAGAAGTTGATTTTTGGCCTTGTGTTTTACCTGTGCTCGGTTTCCGTATGGGCGCAGATTAATACGGATCGGGTATTAGCTATCGGGCGCAATGCTTTGTATTTCGAAGATTATGTACTTTCTATCCAATATTTCAATCAGGTGATTCGTTCCAAACCATGGTTAGCTGAGCCTTATTTCTTCCGTGCTGTCGCTAAAATCAGTCTGGATGATTTCAAGGGAGCGGAAGAAGATTGTACGGCTTGCCTCGAACGGAATCCTTTTCTGGCTCAGGCCTATTATGCCAGAGGTATTGCCCGGCAGAGTATGGAAGATTTCGATGGAGCCATTGCCGATTACGAAAAAGGATTGGAGTTTAAACGGGAAGACCGCCAGATGATGGTAAACGAGGCAGTGGCTTATATCCAGAAGAAAGATTACGATGGAGCAGAAAAGATGTTCGAACGCCTGATGGTTGCTCATCCGCGTTATTCGATGGCTTATCTGTCTCGCGGAGCTATGTACATAGAAAAAGGAGATACGACCAAGGCACTGGCTGATTATGATAAGGCCATCGAGTTGGATCCGTATTATCCACCGGCTTACGGAAACCGCGCGATTGTCTATTATCAGTTGCAAGACTTCGATAAAGCGCTTGCCGACTTGAATGAAGCGATTCATTTGGATCCGAGGGAAAGCGGATATTACATCAACCGTGGTCTGGTCAGCTATCAGAAAAATAATCTGAAAGGAGCGATGGCCGATTATGATCAGGTCATCAGTATGGATCATGATAACTTGATTGCCCGTTTCAACCGCGGATTGTTGCGTTTCCAGGTGGGCGACAATAACCGGGCGATTGAAGACTTTGACGTGGTACTGCAATTGGAGCCGGACAACTATATGGCTTATTATAACCGGGCTTTGCTTCGGTATGAAACAGGTGACTATCCGGGATCTGTATCCGATTTCAATGTGGTGCTGACCGAATATCCGGACTTTTTGCCGGGATATTATAGCCGGGCAGAAGCCAAGAAAAAGATGAACGATCTGGCAGGTGCCGACCGGGATGTCTGGACTGCCTTCAAGAAGGAAGAGCAGATGAAGAAAGACCGGGCTGCCGGAAAGACAACTGCTTCGGCATCGTCGGGTACAGCTACGGCAGGAACATCGACAAGTGGCAATGCAACCGATAACAATACTCGCGAACAGTCGGATAAGAACATTGATAAGTTCAACCGGCTGGTGGTATATGATAAGGAAGAAGAACGTCGGAATAAGTTCAATAGCGATGTGCGCGGCCGTGTTCAGGATCGGAATGTCCGGGTAGATCTGGAACCTCAGTTCATCCTTACTTTCTATGAGAAGCCGGATCCGGTGAAGAAGCAGTTATATTATAGTAAGTTGATCGACGACTTCAACCAGCAGATGGTGTTGAAGATGAAGTTGCTGATCACAAACGAGGAGGCTGCCTTGACAGAAGATCAGATAGCTGCCCACTTTGCTTCGATTGATGATTATTCGGCCCGGATAGCTAGAAATCCTTCAGACGTTAATTCGTATTTGGGACGTGCTCTTGATTATATGCTGGTACAGGACTTTGCTTCAGCTATCAAAGATTATGATAAGGTCATTGAGCTGGATCCGAATTCGATGATTGCATTCTTCAACCGGGCGGTTGTCCGTTACAAACAGATGCAATACCAGGATTCAAACGAAGAGGCCGAGATTATGGATATCCGTTCGGATCTGACCATGAACTTCAATATGGGCGGGAAACAGACGGTTCATTCGGCGGTAATGCCTTCGAAGGATGATTTGAATGCCATCAAGGAAGAAAAACGTTCTTATCAGCACGAGCAGATTACCCGCGATTATGACATGGCCATCAAGTTGCATCCGGATTTCGTGTATGCTTATTTCAACCGAGGTAACCTGCGTTGCGCTTTGCGAGATTACCGGGCAGCGATTGAAGATTATTCGGAAGCCATCCGCCGCGATCCTGAGTTCGCCGAAGCCTACTTCAATCGGGGGTTGGCACGACTCTCGCAAGGAAATACCAGTCAAGGTATTGCCGATTTAAGTAAAGCTGGAGAGTTGGGTATTATCAATGCTTATAGTATCATCAAACGAATGATGGAATAAAAGACGAGATAAAACTATCAAAAAGTCATTTTGTCAAAATGTCAATGAATGTACCTGAATTTTCTTCTGTACGGACCAAAGTTCAGGTACATTTTATTTGATGCGATTCTGACGGAGTTCAGCATTGACGAAAGGAAAGTTAAAAAGAAAGAATTTGCGTCTAACTGATAGGGGATTTGAGCAACTCTTGTATCTTTGAGGAAAGACCGTTAGCAATATCTCGTTTGAATGCACTTTTTGTCAGTCGAAAAGGAACGCTGTTCCGAAGCAAAAATAGAGACAAAAATAGCGGAAACGGGTACTGAAGTCGCTTATGGTGGCTTCTTGAAGCAAAAGAAACGAGGTTTGTGGGCAAAATATACGGGCAATGTATGAAAAGCCGGCGTATTTTGGGTAAAACATAACGACCTTTTTCGGAAAAGATAGGCATGAAATGGAGAAAAAATAGGGATAAAATGCCTCTTGGAAGGACAAAAAACGGTATTTGAAGCCGAAAAAGAAGCTTTTTTCTTTCGTTTCTTTGAAAAGGCATGTTAGCAAAAATGGCAGAAATAAGTCTTTCCGGCGGAATAATCGGAAGAAAGACTGCAAATTGATATATGTTTAATTCATAAAAGAGTGGAGTATAGTATGAAGAAAAAGTTAGTGTTGGCACTTTTGGTAGGCAGTTTGGGTCTGGCCCATGCCCAAAAAGGTTATAAAGGTTTTGTAGAAGGCGGCTTTACGGCCGGATTAGGAAATTGGAACTTACACCGTGTGGAGGTATTGACGAGCCATGGCTATGAATTTTCTCCGTATTTCTTTGCCGGTGCCGGAACCGGATTTCAATATTATACGTTACCCGAGAGTTTCATGATTCCGATCTATGCCGACTTTCGTAGTACTTTGTTGCCGGGACGGAAGATTTCACCTACTGTGGGTTTGAAACTGGGTTATACCTTGGATGTAATGGATGGAGTAGCAGGGATGGGATTGTTTGCTTCGCCTACGGTGGGCGTGCGATGTGCCGTCCGTTCCCGGAATGCTGTTCGTTTTGAATTGGGATATGCAGTTCAGCAAGGAGAGGCTTCTGTCAGTATTCCTTGGTTAGGAACGTTTGTAGAACATGTTAATATGAACGGTTTAGCCATTCGGATCGGCTACGAATTCTGAAAAAATGCAGGGAGAGCATTTGTCGTATTAGAAGAAATAGTATTATCTTTGCAGAGATATTAAAGCAAACTGTAAAACATAAGTAGAAATGGTAAAAAGTGCATTACAAATTGCAAGAGCAGCTTACCAGCCAAAGGTTCCTGCTGCTTTGAAAGGTGCAGTAAAGGCTGTTGATGGAGAATACACTCAGTCTGTAGCTGATCAGGAAGAAATCAAGAAATTGTTCCCGAATACATACGGTATGCCGGTGATCACTTTCGAAAAGACAAATGACGTGAAAGAATTCCCTGCTATGAACGTAGGTGTTATTTTGTCTGGCGGACAGGCTCCTGGTGGACATAATGTTATAGCCGGTTTGTTCGATGGTATCAAAGCTCACAATGCAGCTTCTCGTCTGTATGGATTTATCTTGGGTCCTGGTGGTTTGATCGATCACAAATATATGGAACTGACTGCCGATATTATTGATGAATATCGTAATACAGGTGGTTTTGATATGATCGGTTCTGGTCGTACTAAACTGGAAACAAAAGAACAGTTCGACAAAGGTTTGGAAATCTTGAACGAATTAAATATCAAGGCTCTGGTTATTATCGGTGGTGACGATTCAAATACAAACGCTTGTGTATTGGCTGAATATTACAAGGCTATCGGTGCTGGCGTTCAGGTAATCGGTTGTCCGAAAACAATCGACGGCGACTTAAAGAACGCTCAGATTGAAACTTCTTTCGGTTTCGATACAGCTTGTAAAGTATATTCAGAAGTTATCGGTAACATCCAGCGCGACTGTAACTCTGCTCAGAAATACTGGCACTTCATCAAATTGATGGGTCGTTCAGCTTCTCACATTGCATTGGAATGTGCTTTGCAGACTCAGCCGAACATCTGTATCATCTCTGAAGAGGTAGAAGCAAAAGATATGTCATTGGACGATATTGTAACTTATATTGCTGACATCGTAGCTAAGCGTGCTGCAGAAGGTCATAACTTCGGTACAGTATTGATTCCGGAAGGTTTGATCGAGTTCGTACCGGCTATGAAACGTCTGATCGCTGAATTGAACGACTTCTTGGCTAAGCACGATGCTGAATTCAAGATGATCAAGAAGAGCGAACAGCGTGCTTACATCATCAGCAAGCTGACGAAAGAAAACTCAGAACTGTATGCTTCTCTGCCGGAAGGCGTAGCTCGTCAGTTGTCTTTGGATCGTGACCCGCACGGAAACGTACAGGTTTCATTGATCGAAACTGAAAAGCTGTTGTCTGAAATGGTAGGTAAGAAATTGGCTGAATGGAAAGCTGAAGGCAAATACGTAGGTAAATTCGCTGCACAGCACCACTTCTTCGGTTACGAAGGTCGTTGCGCTGCTCCGTCAAACTACGATGCTGACTATTGCTATTCATTAGGTTACACTGCATCTTGCCTGATCGCTGCTGGTAAGACAGGTTATATGTCATCTGTTCGCAACACGACAGCTCCGGCTGACCAGTGGATTGCAGGTGGTATTCCTGTAACTATGATGATGAACATGGAACGTCGTCATGGTGAAATGAAACCAGTTATCCAGAAGGCTTTGGTTAAATTAGACGGTGCTCCATTCAAGGCATTCGCTGCACAGCGTGACGAATGGGCTTTGACAACCAGCTATGTTTATCCGGGTCCGATCCAGTACTTTGGTCCGACTGAAGTATGCGACCAGCCGACTAAGACATTACAGTTGGAACAAGCTAAATAATCTGATTCAATAAATCAGACTCTTCATAAAAGGAGATTTTCCGGTGGCAATGTTTTCCACTGGGGAATCTCCTTTCTTTTTCTTGGTGTGTGGGGAGAAGATAATTGATGAAAAGTTCATATTTTTGTTTTTACTTTTAGGTAAGAGATATGATGTAACTAATGATTATGAAATATGCCAACGATAAAAGATTCATCCTCGATAGAAGAGGTTCTACAGTATATTGTTGCTCGTTATGGCGCAGAAATATACCAGGAAAAGCAACGACTGAGCAATCTGATAGCAGATTTATATTCGGGCGAAGAACGCTTGAAACGTTTATATCGGCGTATGGTGATGGAAGATGCTATAAGCCAGCAATTGTATTCCATTTCCTTGAAGCCCATTCAAGAACGGGAAGGTTTTTATAACCGCTTGGTTTATCAGTTTAAAGAGGCGAATTTTTTGGAAGAGGCTTTTGCCCGACAATCGTTGGATTTCTTTGCACAAGGCTTGCATTTATTATTGGCGGAACCTGCTTGTACCAAAGCCGCTGAGGAAGACGGAGAATGGGTTGATAAATATGAGGTGAAATATAGTGCGGACCGGAAGAAACTTATTAAATGGAAAAAGGTTCTCTACAATTATAACATTTTGGAAGGGACGGAGGTGATTTGTGATGAAGCATTTGATTGGTGTAAGAGTTTAGGACGTATCATTATTCCTGATTCAGTTACTTTAATTGGTGATAGAGCGTTCTATGGGTGTGAGAACCTAAAAAGTATTATTATACCTAATTTGGTTACTTCTATTGGTGATAGAGCGTTTTGTAAGTGCAAAGAATTAAGGCGCATCACTATTCCAGCTTCAGTTACATCGATTGGCGATGGAGCGTTTTCCTATTGTCCGAATTTAATTTTAGAAGTAGATAAGGATAGTTCTTATTTTTGTGTAGAAAGCCGTGTTTTGTATTCTTCTGACAAAAAGAATTTAATATGGATACCTTGTGACATTGCATGGTGGTTTACTATTCCAGATTCTGTTATTTCGATTGGCGATTATGCGTTCTTGGAATGCAAGAGCTTGGACAGTATAGTTATTCCAGATTCTGTTATTTTGATTGGTAATGGTGCGTTTCGAGGGTGCAGGAACTTATTCAGTATCAATATTCCAGCTTCAGTTACATCGATTGGTAAGGAGGCGTTCTACGGATGCTACAGCTTAGAAAGCATTGTTCTTCCAGCTTCAGTTACATCGATTAGTGATGATGTTTTCTATGGGTGCTGGAGCTTAGAAAGTATTGTCCTTCCAGCTTCAATTACATCGATTAGTGATAGAGCGTTCTATGAGTGTGGCAGCTTAAAACGCGTTGTTATTCCAGCTTCAGTTACATCGATTGGTGATGATGTTTTCTATGGATGTGATAGTTTAGAAAGCATCGTTATTCCAGATTCTGTTATTTCGATAGGAAAAGAAGCGTTCCGCGAGTGTGGAAATTTACGAAGCATCGTTATTTCTGATTCGGTTACATCGGTAGACGATAGAATGTTCTATAAGTGTGAGAGCTTAAAACGTATTGTTATTCCAGATTCTGTTATTTCGATAGGAAAAGAGGCGTTCCGCGAGTGTGGAAATTTACGAAGTATCGTTATTCCAGCTTCTGTTACTTTGATTGGTGATAGAGCGTTCTATAAGTGTGAGAGCTTAAAACACATTTCTATTCCAGCTTCAGTTACATCAATTGGTAATAATGTGTTCTTTTGGTGTAAGAGCTTAATAAGTATCAATATTCCGGTTGGAACTCTAGAAAAGTTTAAGAAGTTATTACCTAAATATATACATTTATTACACGAAACAAACAAGAATCGAAATAGCATATAGAAACAGTTTTCTAGGAAGAGAGCATAAGGAGTTACAAAAATAAAACAATAAATTGTAAGAGGAACTAGTATCAAATAACTAAACAAGGTTTTTAGAACGAAAAATTGGGGATGTATTATTGATTTTTTTATATAAGAAAAGGTAATATCTTTGTTTATAAATTATTGTTAAACAATAACTAAACAAAATAAGATATGGAACAAAAACAATCTAATTTAGTAACCTTTTAGAAAAGGCTGTTTGGCACCACAGAGAAAAAGAAACAAGAAGGTTTGGATAAACAGACTTCTTTTAGTACCTGGTAGAAACTGAGAGAGAAAACAGATCCTAATAATATGTATTTCCGGAATCCGGATTCATTGTAATTTTTCTTGCCGATAACGGCAAGAGAAGAAGTGGGGCAATAAACAAGCAAGAGAAAACCTCTTCGAAAAGAAGTTTCCTCTTGTTAAGAGTTCAGAAAGCTCAAAAGTTCACTTAGTAGTCCCAGTGATGCAGTGGTTCTGGTGTAGGGATCGGTTCATCGATCACCACCCCTTCTACACATCCTATTTTATGGTATTTGCCATGAGCCGTCTTTTCTACCAGTTTACTGTTTATCCATTTGGCTAGTGTCCGTTTGGCTGTGCTCTGAGACATCTTGTGTTTAGAGAACACATCATAAAGTTCTTGTGTAGTAAAAACACACGATAATTCGTCAAGCAAACGGGCTGTCGAAACATCCCGTTTCGTCAACTTGCGAGTATCGCCCTTCGGCAATGGCATGATGACCCGGGCTGACGTATAGAAAATGTAATCCAGCCAAGAGAGAACCAACTGGACGAATTTGACCGGACAAGGATACCGTCTTGGCTTATCTGTTGTATAATCACCAAAGGGAATGTTGTTGTCACAGGCATCCAAGAAGGCTAGACAAGTACACATGCTCATTGAAACAGGAAGTAACTGTTGGGCAACAGAAGCCAAAGCCGGACTGTCATAATACAGGGCTGTCTGACTCAACTTATCGCATTTGTCCTCCAACAGATCAATACTGGTTTCATCGAAAGTAACCTCCATGTGTGTCTTCAAGGCATAGCGTACAAGAGAATCCATACACCCTCTCAGCCTGTCCCAACTCTCTGCCGTGCGGGAAATCCTGTCTTTCAGCCGGACATACTGATGTTGTTCGAGAATCACATAAATAAACCGGGCTGAAAATCCGTCTTCCTGGTTATCAATATAAGCTTGTACGGCAGAAGGTGTTCCGCCTGCAATCAAGACAAAGCGCGGATGATCGACTTTACAATAGTCACTGGTTTTAAAATCAGAGATCACCGTCGCACCTTCTATCAGATCCCGCAAGAATGCACTTTGAATACCGTATTTTTGCTTCCGGTTATCATTCGCATTCCCGACTTCTTCCGTAAAACAATAAGTTGTAAAAGGAAGGTTCTTGGCACAACGCAAGGTTAATTGAGACTGGGATGTCTGGGCAGACGACATTAGGTGTTTCTCTTCAGGAATAACCGGTTTTTCCCCACAATCGCAAGGAGTTTTTTTGTCTCCCGCTTTCCATTGTGCCATACAATCGTCATACTGCTTTTGGGCTTCTTTGGCTGGGAGAATTTCCTCTTCCTGTTGCCTTTTCCGGATAGCATTAATATATAGGTTGGTAACTTCGCGGACTGTTCCAATCTGTCCTTTCCCGCTCCCGCTTTCTCCATACCACATCACAGAGAAAATAGGATAATGCTTCTTATCTGAATAAAACCACAGGTCTATCGGCATCCCTCCGAAAGCGGCTATCAGACTCATCAGCATGGCCCACTGTATATCTGGAAACTGCTTATCATCTATTGAGTATTGGAGCAAACGAGGCAGCATATATTTGTATTCGGCATAAACCGGCATTTTTGCATATATAGGAGCAAAGAAACTATCCGTATCCACCTCTTCATCTTCCCTCTCTGCATCTAGTGAACTTTTGGACTTTTGAGCTTTTTGACCTTTTAAAGTTTCCACTAAACGTTGCTTGATGCTATAAGTCTTCTTGTTCTTTCCAAACTCATCTTTATTATGTTCGTAGATGTATTCAATAATCTCGGTGATTTCTTTGCGTTGAAAGTCCGGTTCGGAATAACGGGTTACACATTCCTCTATAACGGCTCCCTTCTCAAACCCAGCCCGGTTCAGACGAGGTGTGATGGAGGCAAGCAGATTCCGGTGGCGTACACCCGGTATCATCGCTACATCTTGGTCCACCTTATCCAGATACTTCGGAAGACCAATACTACCGTCTGCCGGAATTGCATTCAGGGCATTGAGTATAGCCATGACCTCGTTTGCATCGATTACTTCCGAATTTTCGTTCACGTAGCAGTCGGGGTCATGATTCAGGATCATCAGGCGGGTAATATCTGAACAGGCTTTGTCATACTCAACCCTTAATATTGTCGAAATATATGAAGCCATTACTTCATAGACGATTTTGAAGTTTTCGCCCGTCAGGTTCTTAACACAGACAAAGACATGTATACCCTATTACTCAAGCTAGTCATACATAGACAAACCTCAGCGATCTGCTTTGCCTGCTCTATAATTCGCTTACAATGTTCAGCCTCAATATCGTCGAAATCAATGCCCAAATATTCGGTCAACGTATGAGGTGTTTTCAGGTTACGTATCCCATTGAATGAAGCATGAATCGTAATCGCCGGCATCTGCTTCTTTATTTCATCATACTCCGGTGTTCCTTTCCCTGCTTTACGGGCCTTTTCGGTCATCTCTTTTAAGGTATAGAACATACCCGTTTCAGGATTTCGCATTCCGGTAGGATAATCCCCGATTTTCATACTAGCAATCAACTCTTCTAGAGTGATGGTCTTTGTGGATGTGTTTGTAAACACATTCCCAAATACATTAAAATTATCAGTTATCATAAAAGTGAATTTTTTAAATTTACTGCTAATATAAATATTTTTCATTCCACCAAAAAATTCGAAGAAAAATATTTAATTTACTAGTTTTTAATGTATTGAATTAAATATTCTTTAATCTGAATTAAATGAATACGAATATATATTAAGCAAAATTTAATTATGTATCTAGTCTCAAAAAAATGATTATACGCGCGCGTACAGCTAATTATTTAACCTCTGCTATGTACCTACCCATCCTGAGGCGGATAGGTACTTATTACGGTTCGCCTAGGTACCGGATGATGATACGTACTTGAAGCGGGGTGAGCACCCGTTGCCCTTTTTTCCATCCCGATTCTTGCAACTCGTGCGTAAGTTTTGGATTGAAACGTATCCAACTGCTTAAACGCTTGCCTGCCGATTCCGGAGTCAGATCCGGTGCATAAAGGATGGCTAATTCTTGCCAGCCGTATGTCCTTATTTTAAAATCTTCCATATTCTAATAACCTTTAGATTTCTACTGTAAGTTACACATTCCGTTACCAGCCACCAAAAAACAAGTCGAAAGTTTAATTCGTATAGAAATCTGTATCTGAATGTATTAACTTGCTTATTCGTCTATCTTCATATAACCGAAATGGAACATTCCTGGTCTTTTATCTTTGTAATAAATAAAAGGCAGGACCGTAGAAAGTCAGTGAAATGATATCCTGCCTAACTTGAAAACTTATGGATTAACAAACTTAAAAAGGAGGTGTATATGTCACTCACGTATCATTTAGTACAACGACCCGACAAGAGTGAGGGTGCATTGGAAGGTAGCAAATTGTATTACGGACAGATCAAAATCAGGCAACAGGTCGATTTTGATACCTTGTGCGAACGAATTGCCGATCGTTCGACGGCGTCTAAGGGAGATGTGATGGTGGTCATCGATGGATTGATCAGGGTATTAACTACTGAACTTCAGGCAGGGAACAGCGTACAGATGGGAGAATTTGGGAATTTCCGTTTGAGTGTAGGTAGTTCAGGTGTAGCCAATGCCGAAGATTTTAATACGTCGTTGTTCAAGAAAGGGAAGATTATCTTCACGCCTGGTAGCCGGTTGAGAACCATGAGTGCCAGTCCTAAATTTGAACGTATTGAATTGAAACCGGCAGAGTAGAACCTTGCCTAAAGGTATCTGATAAAATAAAAACAAGTTGGCACAGGTACAAAAGCCTAATGCCAACTTGTTTTTTTATTTAATAATCTACATCTAATGACTAAAACCTACCAAACATTTCCTTCCGTTCATTGACTGAAATTCGTTTATAGGCAAAGGCAAACTGAAGGTGTTCGACCAACAAACGACGAATAGCTTCGTAGTCGCTCAGTCCTTTAGCCTCCAGACTAACCTTGAATCCGGCTTTTTCCAAACCTTCCCGCCATGAGGCAGAGACACGGTTTTCGTTGGATTTGATCAAGACAAACATAAAAGGCAATAACGTCACTTGTTTGTATTTACCTGCCTGGAGCTGACCTATGACTGTCTCTAAAGTTGGGAAGCCTTCGCGAGTCCCGACGAAATAGTCTTTATGCCCGGACAACTGCAACATATAACCTAATTTAGCATAGGCTGCATTACTGGCATGATAGGTTCCGTTAGCAATCAACAACTTGGCACCAGAACGAGAAGCCACAGAACTGCCGGTCAATGCTTTTATCACAGCCTCATAGTCCGTATCATCATACAACAACGGATTACCAATACGAATTTCCTTAAACAGACCTTTCCGTAATTCCACATCACGACGCAGGGCTTCCATTTCCACACCTTCTATCACGATTGAAGGTTGTACTATGACATGTGTATATCCTTCTTTCTTCAGAGAGATCAAAGCATCTGCCGTATGTTCGATCCAGATTCCCTGACGGCGTACACGATTGACTATACTGCGGGCACTGTAAGCCTGGCGGACTTCTACTTGCGGGAATGCCTGGCGTACCTGTTCATTCATCCGTTCAAGAGATTCACGGGCTTCCGGATAAGCACTCCCGAAATGAACCATCAGAATGGCCAGCTTATCACCTTTCTGCATCGATTCACGGATATCCGAAGCGACAAACTCCCGTCCTACCTTGGCTTGAAGCGAGTGCCAGCAAGCCAGGTTGGCAATCAGCCCGATTATCATTCGAAGGAAACCTCGTCTGCGCATCACTTATTGAATTTGACCAACAAACTGACGTAGTAAGTACGTCCGGGCGTCAACGTGGCATAGTTGGAATTATACGGACGGTCGTCTACATAATCAAACAAGTTTTCGATACCGACTCCCGGTTCAAGGATGAAATCTTTCAGCACAAACCGATGGGATGTATTCAGATTCCAAAGAGAAAACTTCGGTGCATATCCATAACTTTGTGAGAAGCGTTCGCCCTGGATACGTCCGTTGAAATTCACATTCAAGGTGTATTTATTCCAGGTATGATTCCATAGAGCAGCCACCACGCCACTATGTTTTACACTCTTGTCCACCGGACGATCGTTCGTATTATCTTTCGCATCCACAAACGTATAACCGCCGTTCATGGAGAATCCGGCTCCAATATAAGCATCAAAACGGACATTGAAGCCCTTGATTGTAGCACTCTGGATATTGTCACGAATCTGTACACTGGCAAAATCCGTTCCGTTTTCCTGATTATAACGGTCTGTTTCTTCTTTGCTGAATTCCCGGTAATTGATCATATCACGGATATGATTGTAAAATCCGGAAGCAGATACCGAGAAGTTACGGTTTGTATATTCAGCGCTCAACGTCAGATTATCACTCTTTTCAGGTTTCAGATTTTCATTTCCGATCGTCAGACGTGAAGTTCGTTTGGATTCAGAGAAGGTATATAATTCGGCCAGTTCCGGTGAACGGAATCCGGAAGCATAAGAACCCCGGAAATTAAAACCTCCCACTTTATACAACAAGGCCACATTCGGAGTAGCATAACTGTGGAAACTCTGATGATAAATGTAACGAAGTCCCACGACCCCTTGAAAATGTTTGTTGAAGTTCACTTCATCCTGAGCATAGAGAGCCATCGTGGAAATACCTTTCCATTCGATATTGTCGGACTCACTGCTCAGCGTTTCCCGAATGTATTCAAATCCGGTAGATAGTTTGTTATATTGTCCCAGCTGGAAAATTCCTTTCACATTCAGGTTATGATGATGAATGCGTTTGGTCATCTCGTTGGTACCCATATCATCGCCGGTGAAGTAATCTTTGTACGTACTGTGATTGTCTGAGAAATAATCCGCGTTCAGATAGGATTTCTTATTGATCATATACTGCGCGCCAGCTCCGTATGTATAAGTGCCATGCCGCATGTCGTAGTTGGTCGTATTATCTCCCATCGGCATGGGGCGATCGGTTGTATAGGTATATATATTTCCACGCAGATAGAATGAAAGCCTGTCTGTCGGATCGAAGGTGAAGCGTTGCCCGATCGTATTGGAATGATAAGCCGTTGATGCCTCCTTGTTGGTTGCCACCAGATTACCATCATCATCTTCCGTATACGGATTCAATTGCCAGCCATCCGACTGTTGGCGCTGGTAGGAAGTAAACGAACCGAACTTTCCTACCTGAAAATCGGCATTCACCGACTGGGTAAACTGGTTATGGCTGCCATAACGCGTATTACTGGTAACATTGGCTTTGTTTTGGGCATCATCGGTGATAATATTGATTACACCGGCGATGGCATCACTACCATACAACGCCGAAGCCGCACCACTTAAAACTTCTATACGTTTCACATTGGCCATGTCAATACGGGTATATGTATCATCGCCGGCCAGACGTTTTCCATTCTCCAAGACCAGAATATAGCGATCGGTCAAACCATTCATACTCATGGTTGTTCCCATACCGTTTGTCATAAAAGACACACTGGGATTAAGCTTCATCATGGCTTCCTGTACGTTCGTCACATTGGCTGTCCGCAAGTCCTTGGCTGAATATACCTGTACCGGAATAGGTGTATTATCCATTCTTCGGTGTGTTCCGGTACCCGTCACCACCACCGGATTCATATTTACATATCGTTCAACAAGGCGGATTTCTATATCCTTGTCGGTTTGAGTCACACGATACGACTCCGGTTCATACGCCAGATGAGAGATACGGATCCGTTCGGCATGTTCAGGCAGACTTAATTCGAAGAGACCTTCGTTGTTGGTTGTACATCCGGTTAAACTCTCTGCTACGCGAATCGCGGCACCCGACACCGGTCTGCCTGTTTCAGCGTCAATCACTCGGCCCGTAACAACACGTTCTTGTGCGAATAGGCCCTGCGTGCAACCTGCTACCAGCAAGGTTAGCAACATCTTTTTTGTTTCCATGAATAAAAATGTTTGTGTACTAATGCTCTTTACATCCCGAAAGAGTGTTCATTCTCACTATAAACGTACTGGCAGGTTTCCTGACTTGTTCCTAAGGAAAGAACCTTCCCGTCATCAAAGCCAAGCCTCAACAACAGTGGCAAAGCGGTGATTTCCTATAGCTGCTGCTCAATAGAGCAGGGAATTTACAGTAGCGGGTACTGCTCCGGATTCACACCGGATTCCCTTTTATATTCCCTCAGGATGGAGGGTAATATCACCAATACGGGCACAAAGGTAGGGCTTTTTCTCTATTCAGGAATCATTTATCCCTTTATTTTACCCTTCCGGTAGTAGAAAAACAGGCAATTAGCCGTAAGAATGTAATTTTTTGATATATGTCGTAAAGCTTTTCCATATATGTGCTAAATCTTTTTGACAAATGTAGTAAAGCTTTTCGACAGCTGTCAAAAAATTAAAAAGTCTATATTAAAGTTACGGCGCTATTAGCTTTTAATTCTACTTCCAAATATCCAAGGATATTTTGCATAGCCAAACATGTACTGACTTGCGGGCTGATTCAGGTTCATATTGGACAGTTCCCATAAAATATAGGTATTTTTCAATTATCCATTTTTCCCAGGTTGTAAAGGTCCATAGAAATAAGAAGCCGTTGCCCCACCATCAATCAGAAAATCAGAACCGGTAATAAAGGCTGCCTTATCATCCAGCAAAAGTTCTGCTACATGTGCTACCTCATCTGCCGTTCCCGGACGTCCGGCCGGACATTTGGCAAACATATTCTTGTAGAAATCTCCACGTGGACCATTAAATTCATCGATGGCCAGCGGAGTAACAATGATACCTGGAGAAATAGAATTGATACGGGCACCTCGTTCTCCCCATTTCACGGCCTCAGACATTACTCGCTTCACATTACATCGCTTGGCCATTTGATAGGCATGTAATGTATCCCGGATATTTTCCGGACGAAGCATTTCCAAAGAGAGAAGTTCTTCAGTTGGTGTAGTAGCAAGCAGTCTGTCTTCTTCAGGCGTAAGAGCCGGCATACGATGCCCAGACTGACTGGAAATTGTTACACCTGCTCCACCTTGAGCAATCACTTTGCCCACTTCTTCCAACAAAACAGCAGTGCCATACAAATCCACCTTCAAGATAGTTTCAATTGAAGCCTGGCTTGGTGATACTCCGGCTGAATTTACCAGATGACGGATGTTACCACACTTATGAGCCTCTGATATAAGTGAAAGGATGGAATCTCGTGATGAAAGATCGGCATCCATCGCTACCGCATCAAATCCCGTATTGTTCAATACCTCTGCTGCAGCCTGCGCATTCACGATATTTTTATCTCCAATAATTATTTTTTTACCGGAAGCAATCCGGCGTACGATAGCAAGCCCGATTTGTCCGGCTCCTATCCAAATAACACTATCTTTTTTCATGACGAAAGTTATTAGTCGCTAATGCATCATTTTCACAAACTGTTTTTACGGGGCAAAAATAAAAAACTCTATTTACAGGCAACTTAAACGAATTACGGATTGATTTACCCGAATTGTGGTTTTACACTTATCTTTATTCAGAACTATGAAAACCACAATACAAAAAAATAGGGTGTAACTCCGTAATAAGTTACACCCTATTTTATATTATCGGTTATGAATGTTTACTTACTTGACCTCTTCGAAATCCACGTCAGTTACATTGTCTTTACCGTTATTGTTTCCGGCATTGTTGTTTGCCTGACCACCGAAGTTTGCACCACCTGCCTGTGCACCACCTTGCGCATTCTGAGCATTGTACATTTCCTGACTAGCAGCCTGGAATACATTGTTCAATTCAGCCATAGCGGCATCTACACCAGCAATGTCTTGAGCCTTATGAGCTTCTTTCAGTTTGTTCAAGGCAGCTTCGATCGGAGCTTTCTTATCAGCCGGGATCTTATCGCCCAGATCCTTCAACTGTTTTTCAGTCTGGAAGATCATACTGTCTGCCTGATTCAGTTTGTCGATACGTTCCTTTTCTTTCTTATCGGCTTCAGCATTAGCAGCAGCTTCTTCCTTCATACGCTTAACTTCGTCTTCGCTCAAACCACTTGAAGCTTCAATACGGATACTCTGTACCTTACCAGTTCCCTTATCCTTAGCAGAAACATTCAAGATACCATTGGCATCGATATCAAATGTAACTTCGATCTGAGGAACACCACGCTGAGCAGCAGGAATTCCATCCAAGTGGAAACGACCAATTGACTTGTTATCCTTAGCCAACGAACGTTCACCCTGCAATACGTGGATTTCAACTGAAGGCTGGTTATCTACTGCAGTTGTAAATGTTTCAGACTTCTTGGTCGGGATTGTTGTATTAGCCTCGATCAGTTTTGTCATCACACCACCCATTGTTTCAATACCTAATGACAGCGGAGTAACATCCAGCAACAAGACGTCTTTTACTTCACCTGTCAAGACACCACCTTGGATAGCAGCACCTACGGCAACTACTTCATCCGGGTTTACACCTTTTGAAGGAGCTTTACCGAAGAATTTCTCAACGATAGCCTGAACAGCCGGGATACGAGTTGAACCACCCACCAAAATTACTTCGTCAATATCTGAAGTTGACAAATTAGCATCCTGCAAAGCCTGACGGCAAGGAGCGATACAAGCCTGAATCAAGCTGTCAGCCAACTGTTCGAATTTAGCACGAGTCAATGTCTTAACCAAGTGCTTTGGAACACCGTTAACCGGCATGATATACGGCAAGTTGATTTCAGTAGAAGTTGTACTTGACAATTCAATCTTTGCCTTTTCAGCAGCTTCCTTCAAACGTTGCAAAGCCATCGGATCTTGACGCAAATCAACACCTTCGTCTTTCAAGAATTCTTCTGCCAACCAGTCGATAATTACATGGTCGAAATCATCACCACCCAGGTGTGTATCACCATTTGTTGACTTAACTTCGAATACGCCATCACCCAATTCCAGAATTGAAATATCGAATGTACCACCACCTAAGTCGAATACAGCGATCTTCATATCCTTGTTGGCTTTATCCAAACCATAAGCCAATGAAGCAGCAGTCGGTTCGTTTACGATACGGCGTACAGTCAAACCGGCAATTTCACCAGCTTCTTTTGTAGCCTGACGCTGAGCATCGCTAAAGTAAGCCGGAACGGTAATAACAGCTTCTGTTACTTCCTGTCCCAGATAATCTTCAGCTGTCTTCTTCATTTTCTGCAGAACCATAGCTGAGATTTCCTGCGGTGTGTACAGACGACCATCGATATCCACACGCGGAGTATTGT
>OGYF01001151.1_pt1 | contig 23565 bp, 19 predicted proteins | sample 1576451 | NCBI WGS metagenome assembly OGYF01 (sample SAMEA3541505, study PRJEB24748) | human gut metagenome | biome: human gut; feature: human-associated habitat; material: faeces | place: China | collected 2012
TTGCTGTCACTCACCACCTGAAAGAGGTGGGAGTCTTCTCGACTGAGATAAAAAAGAAACCGACATAATGCCGGCTTCTAAAGAGAGGAAAGTATGAAAAAATCTATCAAAAATCTGTTGTTGTTTTTGATAGTTTTATAATACAGGAAATTTGTGAACAGGTTGTGAGCAAAGAATAAAGATAATCTGACAAAACAGAAATCACTGACGTTTTTCTGTAAGAAATAAGAAATAGAATAAGTTAATAGTATTAAAAGTAGACCGCTAGGTTTGACAACTCATATCAAAATGAATGTCAAATCTAACGGTCTGTTTTATTTCTATGCTTTGAAGTATTAAGGTCTTGATAGTATTCTGTAAAATCACTATAAAAGCTATTTTTCCAGTAACCGTACTACATTTTCTGCTTCTTCATAACATGCTCCCTCTATAGCAATATCGTTCTCGGAATATTCTCCTAGTCCTGCTTTAATATGATACACATCCCCATCTGATGTGTAAGCCAGTGCTGTAAGATTGTAATCGTGGAACTCGTCTTGTCTTTTATCAAGTTTTTTAACTGCCTTTATAAACTGTTCTGTTTTCTTTGCAGAAAGCTGATATTCCTCATTATTGTATTTTACTACAATTCTCTCAATCTTATTAAAATCTGTTGTAGATAATACTCTATAACCAGTGTGCTTTATAATAAAATTTACGAGTTTCTTATTCGGTCCTATTCGATAATCTTGTCCCTGAGAATCATAAAAATGCAGTATATTTCCTTTAAAAGTATCCAGCCATACATTCTGCACTTCTCCACGACTATTTTTATAGACAATACAGATTTTTGCATATTTTTCCTGCGTATTCTCTTTAACACCATAGTTACTGAGTGAATCGCCATCTTTTAAAATAGGACTTTCCTCAATCAAATCTATCAATTCAAGAACCTCTTTTTTATTTAAAGACAGAAAAGTATCATCTTCAGAAAAAGTAGTATATGTTACAGAAAGCACCTTACACTCTGGAAAAAGAAATCTTTGATCATTTTTTACTATAGAAACAGAATCCCTATCATTTCCTTTTAATTCTATATCATCATATTCTCCAAGCTCTAACAATTTGCTGGTCTCATCTAAAATATCATTTGAGGCTTCTGTAGTAACACCTGTATCATTTACGGATGTAGAAACACTTTCCTCTTTTTTATTATGACAGGCTGATAAAATACACATTATTAAAATTATCGCAATACAACTATACCTTCTTTTCATTTTGCAACCACCCCTCTATGAATATCTAAAATATCATCCTATTCAGTATTATATTTCTACAATATCTATTTTTCTATATCCTGTCAAGAATTTTGTAAACTTTATTTTAAGAAGGAGTGGTTCTGTATAACCCAACATAACCAGAAATACTTTAAAACACACAGAAAATCGAACCCAACTCTCTACGCAGATGATTCGCCCAATACTTATAAATAGAAAAAGATTAAAAGCAAAAAAGAGGTTTTATGCCTTTGTGCTATGGAATTCCGACTCTGGAAACTTCGGACTGCTTTCTCCGAAGTTTCTGCTTTTTGAGGCAGAATGGAATGTTCAGCACAAGAGTATACAAACCTCTTTTTTGCTTTTAATCTTTTTCTCTTGCATACCAACGAAGCGAATTATCGCACCGATATATGAACTTTATTCGATTTTCGTCTGTCTTTCGTCAGCTTTCTAAAGCATCCTAAACATGTTTCTGTCTATGACCAACTCGAAGTCTCGCCATTGCACGGGAAAGGGAAGCCTGTGTATGATAATACTCCTGAATACTCTGTTTCTGACGTATTTTCTCCAAAGCTCTCTCTTTGGCTTCCTGTGCTCTTGCAATATCGATTTCTTCTGGGCGTTCCACACTTTCTACGAGAAGGGTGACTCGGTTATTAATGATTTCGATGAAACCGATGCCGACTACGGCATACTGCCATTCCTCTTCTCCTTCCGGAAGGAAACGCATCTCTCCTTCGTTTACAGCAATAACCATGTTTTCATGATGTGCCAGTACTTCTTTTTGTCCGTCATATCCCGGAACGATAATGGACTGGCATCTTCCTGTAAAAAATACACGATTGGCGGATATGATTTTTAAACTAAATGTATTTGAAGCCATATCTACCCCTCCTAGTTTGCTGCTTTCATTTCCTCAGCTTTTTTCTTTACGTCCTCGATTGTTCCGACGTTGAAGAATGCATTTTCCGGATATTCGTCCATTTCGCCATCAAGGATTGCCTTAAATCCACGAATAGTTTCTTTTACTGGTACATAAACACCTTTGATACCGGTAAAGTTCTCTGCTACATGGAATGGCTGGGAAAGGAATTTCTGAATCTTTCTTGCTCTGAATACGACTGTCTTATCTTCGTCAGATAATTCTTCCATACCAAGAATAGCGATGATATCCTGTAATTCTTTGTATTTTTGTAATGCTTCCTGTACTTTTCTGGCTACTTCGTAGTGTTCTTCTCCTACGATATCTGCCTCAAGGATACGGGATGAGGATTCAAGTGGATCAACGGCAGGATAAATACCCTGTTCTACAATCTTTCTTGAAAGTACAGTTGTTGCATCCAAGTGAGCAAATGTTGTTGCTGGAGCCGGGTCAGTTAAGTCATCGGCTGGTACATATACGGCCTGTACACTTGTTACGGAACCGTTCTTTGTAGAAGCGATCCGCTCCTGTAATTCACCCATCTCTGTTGCTAAGGTTGGCTGATAACCAACGGCGGAAGGCATACGTCCAAGTAAGGCGGATACCTCGGAACCTGCCTGTGTAAAACGGAAAATGTTATCGATGAATAATAACACGTCCTGTTTCTTTTCATCTCTGAAATATTCTGCCATAGTCAGTCCGGTTTCTGCTACTCTCATACGAGCTCCCGGGGGTTCATTCATCTGACCAAATACTAAGGCTGTCTTAGCCAGTACGCCAGATTCTCCCATCTCTGTCCAAAGGTCATTACCCTCTCTGGAACGTTCTCCTACACCGGTAAAGATAGAATATCCACCATGTTCTGTTGCGATATTGCTGATCAATTCCTGAATCAGTACGGTCTTACCTACACCGGCACCACCGAACAGACCAATTTTACCACCTTTTGCATATGGCGCAAGAAGGTCGATAACTTTTATTCCGGTTTCAAGAATTTCTACTGCCGGGTTCTGTTCTTCGAATGTCGGAGGTTCTCTGTGAATTACCATCTTTGGAGCGTCTTTAATTGGCTCCCCATCATCAATCGTTTCACCGAGTACATTAAAGAGACGGCCTAATGTTTTCTCTCCAACAGGTACTTTGATACCGCTTCCCTCAGCAGTAACTTCCATATCTCTGTGAAGACCTTCACTGGCTGCCAGCATAATACATCTTACAACGTGATTACCAATATGCTGTGCAACCTCCATCACACATTTTTTATCTCCATTTTGTACTTCGAGAGCGTCTCTGATTGCAGGCAATTCTTGATTTTCAAATTCAACATCGACTACAGGTCCAAGAACCTGAATAATTTTTCCTGTTTTCATCAAAAAAGCCTCCTTATATTATTTCCGCTTTTTATTTCTTCTTTTTCTTCTGCGACTTCGCTCCGGCTATTACCTCGGTAATTTCCTGCGTGATCGCAGCCTGTCTGGCTCTGTTATATTCAATATCCAGTTCCTTTAACATCTGTTTCGCACTGTTTGTCGCACCTTCCATCGCCATCATTCTGGCATTCTGCTCACAGGAAAATGCTTCTACTAATGCACCATACACAAAACCTACTACATAGTTTGGAACGATATGATCCATAACCTCTTCAGCAGAGGGTTTTAATGCGAGTCCCTCTAATGGGATATCAATCGGAACCGGAATCTTAAAGTCTGCTTTTTTCAGTGGCAGGAGCTGTGCAACCTGTGCCTCCTCCTGCATTGCATTTACCATAGTTGTATATATAATGTAAAGTTCATCAAGTTCATTTGTATGGTAAAGCTTTAATAAATCCTCAGCAATTCTTCTGGCACGACTTAAGGATGGATCCTGAACAACAAAATGAAACTGTTTATCAATATTAATTCCTTTTTGTTCAAAGTAATGCCGGCCTAATTCTCCGAGAACAAACAGTTTATGATCATCTCTTTTTGCAAGTTCTTCTTCTGCAATTTTTAAAATATTATGATTATAAGAACCAGCCAGTCCCTTATCTGCTGTAATGACGATATAGCCGGCTTTTCTTTTTCTTTCCGGAATCTCTGCATTTGTCTTAAAATAAATACTGTTCATGTCCGGAAGATGTCTTAAGATTCGGCTCATTTCAGACTGAAGGGTATAGAAATACGGCTCTGTGTCCGCTAACATTTTTTTTGATTTTTTCAGTTTGGAGGAAGAGATCATATACATTGCATTTGTAATCTTCAATGTATCTTTGATGCTTCGCATCCTGTCCTGAATTTCTTTTGCACTTGCCATACCAACACCTGCCTGTTATTTATCAGTGTATTCCTTTGCTGCTTCTATGATCTTTTTAACCAGTTCGTCAGATAAATCTTTCTTTTCTTCGATTTCTTTTCCGATTTCCGGATGTTTGAGATCAAGATAAGAAAGAATATCTTTCTGATATTTCTTTACTTCTTTTGGCATAACGATATCAAAGATACCATTATTTGCGAGACATAACGTAATAACCTGTTCATGTAAGGATAATGGATGACATAATGGTTGCTTTAACAGTTCCATAATAGCACGACCATGTGCTAACTGTGCTTTTGTTGCATCATCAAGATCCGATGAAAACTGAGTAAATACCTCCATCTCTCGATACTGTGCCAGGTCAATACGAATACTTCCGCATGCCTTCTTCATTGCTTTTGTCTGTGCTGCTCCACCTACACGAGATACAGATAAACCAACGTTTACCGCCGGACGCATACCTTCGAAGAAAAGATTACTCTCTAAGAAAATCTGTCCGTCTGTAATAGAAATTACATTTGTAGGAATGTAAGCAGATACGTCACCTGCCTGTGTCTCAATGATCGGAAGTGCTGTAATAGAACCTCCACCAAGCTTATCACTAAGACGACTGGAACGCTCTAACAGTCTGGAATGTAAGTAGAATACATCTCCTGGATAAGCCTCACGTCCCGGTGAACGCTCTAACAAAAGAGAGATTGCACGATATGCTACCGCATGTTTTGATAGATCATCATATACGATCAGTACATCTTTTCCCTGATGCATGAAATATTCTGCTAATGCGGTACCTGCATATGGTGCAATGTACTGCAGGGATGCAGGTTCACTTGCTGTAGAGGATAATACGATAGAATAATCCATTGCATCGTATTTTTCTAAAGTATTTACAATCTTAGCAACACTGGATGCCTTCTGTCCGATTGCAACGTATATACAGATAACTCCTTTTCCTTTCTGGTTAAGGATCGTATCTGTTGCGATAGAAGTTTTACCTGTCTGACGGTCACCGATGATTAACTCACGCTGTCCACGTCCAATAGGAAACATAGAGTCAATAGAAAGAATACCTGTTTCCATTGGAGTATTTACAGACTTTCTATCAATAATTCCAGGTGCTTCTTCTTCAATCGGGCGATAGCCATCTGCTTTAATCTCTGCACCGCCGTCAATCGGCTCACCTAATGCATTGATTACTCTTCCGATATACTCATCACCTACAGGAATACCTGCTTTTTTCTTTGTTCTTACTACTTTTGTTCCTTCTTTGATTCCGGTATCACGTCCAAAAAGGATTACACCAATCTCATTCTGACGGATATCCTGAACCATTCCTTTTACTCCATTATCAAAAACGACAACCTCACCGTACATCGCATGGTCAATACCGTAAACCGTAACGATTCCGTCACCTACATATATGACCGTACCTGTCTCTTCACTTGTGTTGTCCACATCAAAATTTTCGATTTCACTCTGTATAATAGAGATTATATCTTCTGCACTGATTGCGCCCACAAGATTCACCTCCCTGTTAATTTTCTTTCTAACCGTCTGAGTTTTCCTTCATAACTGTGGTCGTACTCTTCATAGCCAACATAAACGACATAGCCGCCAAGAAGGGAAGCATCTGTCTTTTCTGAAAGAACGATTTTTTCTTTCGGATAAATGCTTTCTAACTGCTTTAAAATGGATGCTTTTTCTTTCTTTGTCTCCTCATCTGCATAGATAACCTCTGCATGGAGAATATGATTCATTTTATCCCAGTATTTATAATAGCAGTTAAAAATATCTGTAATCTGCCCGATTTCACCAATCCGGCACATCATCTTCATAAAATTCCCAAGAAGATCCGGCAATCCATACTGTCTTACTATCTTGTCAAGCACTGCCTCTTTCGCTTTCTCGGAAACAACTGGATTTGTCAGTGTTTCAAGAAGGAAAGGGGCCTTCTTGAAAATTTTATGGGCTTGTTCCACATCACTTCTTAAAACATTCAGCCGGTATAATACTTTCGCATTATTTACTGCCTTCTGCGTCATGGGCCTCACCTGTCTCTATAATCTTTCTTGCGGCGATAAGTGCAAGCTTCGCAATCTCACCCTGCACTTCCTGCTGTGCCTGTTTCTGTTCTTTTTCAATATCTGCTTTTGCTTTCTCGATCATTCTGTCCGTCTTGGCCTGTGTCTCAAGAATTGCTTTATCATGCTCTTCCTTTGCCTGATCTCTTGCTGCAAGAATGATCTGATCTGCTTTTACATTTGCCTGCTCTAACTTTTCTTCATAATCAGCTTTTAACGCAAGAGCATCGTCCTGTGTCTTTTTTGCAGAATCAAACTGTCCCTGAATTAATTCTTCTCTCTGATGAATCACATTCATAACCGGCTTGTATAAGAACTTTCGAAAAATCGCATATAATACAAGAAGATTTATTACAATCATTACCATATTCCATGGATCTATATTAAGCATATTCTTCGTCCGCCTTTCTTTTTCCTGATGTTTATATATTACAAACTATTATTTAAGGAAAAGGATGATTAATAACGCGATAACGAAACCGTAAATAGCTGTTGCCTCTGCTAACGCACAACCAAGTAATAATGCTTTACTGATCTTACTTTCTGCTTCTGGCTGTCTAGCGATCGCATCTGTTGCTGCTGCGGTAGCTTTACCGATACCGATACCTGCTCCAATACCTGTTAATACTGCAACTCCTGCTCCAATTGCTACAAATAATGCTGATGACATAATTACAACACTCCTTTTCTTTTCTCTTTAAATTTTTTGTTGTTTTCTTATTCTGTCGCTTCCTTAATAAACAGCGATGTAAGGAATACAAATACGTAGGCCTGAATCAAACCATCAAAAATATCAAAGTAACAGCTAAACACTGCCGGTAATACTGCCGGAACGATTAACTTTAATAATTCCATGATAACGAAAGAACCAAGTACGTTACCAAAAAGTCGCATGCACAGAGATAATGGTTTAATAAAAATCTCCATAATATTGATCGGTAAGATAATCGGAATTGGTTCCGCAAAACTCTTTACCCATCCTTTTGCTCCTTTTTGTCTGATGCCGGCTACCTCAATTAAGACAATACTCATAAATGCTAATGCCGCCGTCACGTTCATGTCCTTTGTCGGTGGTTTAAAACCAAGCAGTCCGATAAGATTGGCAATACCGATGTAGAGGGTCACTGTCATAAGATACGGTATATACTCCGCTCCATGTTCTCCCAGTGTGTCCTTGAAGAAATTGTGTCCGCCGCTTACGATTGTTTCCAGTATGATCTGTCCACGACCTGGATTTTCTACGCTTAAATTTCTGGTTAACGCTATACAAAGTACCAGAATGACCGCCATGATGATCCATGTTACTACTACAGATTCTTTAACCGGGATTCCTCCGAGTACCGGAATCGTAAAGACAGTGTCGCAATTCAACTCTTTCATCAGTTCATTGACCAGAGCATCCATCTGCCACACTCCTTCCTGATTCTTATATTGGTGAACATACTCTTTGCAACCCTATTTAATAGGAAGAAATTGTTCGCCCTGAACCATTGCTACACATTCTACCCCTCTTTTTGTTATCGTGGAAATGTTTTATTTTTTTACCCATCATGTAATTTTTACATAGTACAAAGATTTCTCATATAAATACTGTTTTTTTATTCAATTTAACAAAACGATTTGTATGAATATGAGAAATCTTTTCAGAAAACAGTCGGAATCGCTAAAGAATATTTAAGAAAAAAAGAAAATATATTTACAAATTGTCTTATAATTTCGTTTCAATATAATTATTTATGAATTGTTTTAACGCATTTGCCGCGATACTAAGCGGTGTTCTTTTTGATTCTACCAGACAGATCTGTCTCTGAGGAATCTTCTCTATAAGGGGTACTTTTATTATTTTCCCATCTTCTAAGGCTTCTATACCTACATTTTCTGGTAAAAAACCTACTCCAAGATCATAGACAACCATTGGAAGAATCTGATGAATTGTTCCGGCTTCAATATCCGGATTTAGCTTTAAACCATATCTTTGATAAAAATTGCTAAAAAACTCATACGACTTTGTTCCTCTCCCAAGACAAATGAGTGGATAATCCTGCATCTTTGAAAGATGTACCGGCTTCTCACATAATTCTTTATGCGAGCTGCTCACTACCATTACATCCGAAAAATCCATCAAGGACGTAGATTTTAATGTAGCAGGGATATCGGCCGGTGTAGATACTACTGCCAGATCAACCAGACCATCTTTTACTTCCTGAATCGTCTCCGGCGTAGAATGATTGGAAAGGCGGATGCGGATACCCGGATATGCTTTTCGAAAGTCTGCCATTACCTGTAAGATCAGCAAATGTAATGCGATCTCACTTACACCAACGGTTATAATTCCACTCTGCAGACTTTTATCATTCGCCAGTTCTAACTCTGCCAATTGAAAATGCTGATATGCAATCGCTACATGCTTGTATAGCTTCTCCCCTTCTCTTGTGAGTGTTACTCCTCTATTCGAACGAATAAACAAACGACATCCCAGCTGATTCTCCAGATTATTCATAAAATGCGTAATATTCGGCTGGTTGCTCATCAGAATCTCTGCCGCCTTTGAAAAGCTCTTATATTTAGCCGCATAATAGAATATGCGATAGTAATCGTATGTAATTTCCATTTGTGTTTCCTCCTTTATCTCGTCATTCAACAGACGAAACTAAGCTAATAGATATATGGCAGCTGTTCTGTATCACTGCGCTCATAATGCTCGCCCGCATTATGAACTTGCTCCAAAGTCACAGCTGCCATATATCTATTAGCTTAGTTTCTGTTTTTAGAAATTCCAGAGAAGATAAAAATTCGGTATTACTCAAAAGTGGCAATATTGCATATCCGATTTCTATCTCTGAAGAAAAAAGGGGATTTGTATTTTCATCTCCTACTTGCTCTAAAAGTAATTTAATTTACTCCACATTCCTTTAGCATCCCCAAAACAAGAACTATAAATCTCCTTATATGATAATATTATACAAATCAATTTTCTCTCCCGAAGAAATTAAATCTACTATTCTCCAGTATTTCTATAAACAAAAGAACTCTAAACATCTTATTTTGGCAGATGCGGCTTCGGAGCAAGTGCTGGATGTGAGCGCGAAAGCGAACATTCAACACGCAGCGACTATAGAGCAGCTGTCAAGATAAGATGTTTAGAGTTTTCGTCTGTTTATACAAAATGCTGCTTGATTATCGGATTTAATCTCTTTGTTAATATCCCGCTTAAGATTCCGATTAAGATTCCCGCTGCAAGTCCTGAAAGAATTAAAATCGGCAGATAATATGCTAATGCCTTTGTTTCTAATACGAGCATAGCAACTATGATCTGACCTACATTATGAAAAATACCTCCTGCTACGCTCACTCCTACAGACGAAAACTTCTTTGTTTTCTTTAAAAGCGCCATAACAAGCATACTCATCGCCGCTCCTGCCGCACTGTATACCATCGCAAATCCACTGCCAAATAAAAAGCCGGACAATACGATTCTAAGTGCTGAAATAAGGCAGGCTGCCGGTACTCCTGCTATATAAAGAAGAAGCATTGTAACGATATTGGCAAGCCCCAGCTTCACTCCTGGTATCCCAAGATTAATCGGTATCAGCTGCTCAATATATCCAGCTACTAAGGCAAGTGCAAGAAACATTCCATAAAAAGCTGTCTTTTTGGCACTCATATGCTATCTCCCATCTATTCCTTTTCCCATCGTCCGGAAGCACCGCATGGAAGAACAAGTCCACTTGCACTCACTGGAAGACCGACCTCATCTGCACTGACTTTTCCGCCATGCTTTTTAGCAATGGCACTTCCTAACATATAAGAAAGAACCGCAGGCTGTAATCCTGTTGTATAGGAATTAATTAAAAAGAAGAGTGGATCTTTAGAAAGAAGCTTCTCACAAAGACATACTAAAGAATAAATCTTCTCTTCAATCTTCCAGATTTCTCCCTTCGGACCTCTTCCATAAGATGGTGGGTCCATAATGATTCCGTCATAATGATTGCCGCGACGAATCTCTCTTTCTACAAACTTCACACAATCATCTACAAGCCATCGAATCGGTGCATCTCCAAGACCGGATGCCACTGCGTTCTCTTTTGCCCATGTAACCATTCCTTTTGAGGCATCTACATGAGTGACGGAAGCGCCTGCCGCTGCGGCTGCAAGTGTCGCTCCACCTGTATAGGCAAATAAATTCAGTACCTTAACCGGACGGTCTGCTTTTTTAATCTTATCAGAAAACCAATCCCAGTTCACAGCCTGTTCCGGGAATAGTCCTGTATGTTTGAAACTAAATGGTTTCAAGTGAAAAGTAAGACTTCTGTAATGAATATCCCACTGTTTTGGAAGATCGAAAAACTCCCACTCTCCGCCACCTTTCTTACTTCTGTGATAATGTGCATTTAAATGCTTCCAATGCTTATCTTCCTTCTTTGTGTTCCAGATTACCTGAGGATCCGGACGAAGAAGGGTGTATTTCCCCCAGCGTTCCAGCTTCTCTCCCTCGCTGCAATCGATTACTTCATATTCTTTCCAGTTATCTGCTAACCACATATTTTATCCTCACTTAATTTAAATCTAACTATGAAAATATTCTAATCTCTATAGTTTTCCCTGTCAATAGTAACGAAACTTAAAATACCTTTATTTCAGTTTTTCACACTCTTTTTTCAGAAAATGTACTGCAGCTTCCGCTTCTTTTCTCGTGATTCCTTCTGGTGAATACACCGCTTTCTGTCGAATCCTCATACAAAGATGTAACTTTTTCGGTTCCACTTCTCTGTCAAAGGTACGAAGTCTTTTTTCAAAGGTTCTTACACGATTATCTTTTATTTTTTCTTTTCCATATATCGTCTTGCACAAAATATCATACCAGAACATGACTGCCTGACTATACCTTTGCTGTTTTAAAAGTTTATCTGTTTTATAGTTTCGGTATACTTTTTGCAGCCGTTTTCTAAATACTAAAAGGAAAAGACCGGCTATGAAAATAAAGAAACATAGAATATACAGGATTTTATGAACCGTTCTTCCACCTTTACTTTGCTTTGATCGATCCTGCGGAATCTGCTGCGGTGTTTCTACTGTTTTCTGCTCTGTTTTCTGTTCTGTTTCCTGCGTTTTTTGTTCCTGCTGTTTTTCTTGTTTCTTCTTATCGTCATTTTCTAAAGATTGATCTGACGAAGTTGAATTACTTACCGCAGTTTCCTGTGTCTCATAATACGGTGTTCCCATAATGTTTTCATATTTGGGAGTAACTTCTACCGGAATCCATCCCATTCCATCCAGATAAATTTCCGGCCATGCATGCGCGCATTTTTGTGAAACGGTCACCGTCTCTGCTGTTCCTGCCTCTTTTAGCGTTTCCGGCGTAAGAAGGTATCCTTCCACATAACGGGATGGAATTCCATAATAACGAAACATCATTACTGCTGCCGCCGCATACTGCACATCATATCCTGTTTTTTTATCTTCCAAAAACCATTGGGCAAAGTCTTCATCTTCCGGGATACTTCCTGGATTTTCATTATAGGTAATCGATGTTTTCATGAAGCTTTTTACCCGGTTTATAATTGCTAATACCGACAGATTACTTTGAAGACTTCCTTCTGTGGCAGAAGAAATCAATGTTTTTGTTTCTTTATTTAAAAATAGACATGTTGCGTCTACATATTCTTTATAGCTTTCCGTCATTTTTTTTGAGGAAAGATTCTTATCTTCCGTCTTAATATTGGTAGACGATTTCAGCTTTCCAGCCATTGTTTCCATTGCTTTAAAAGAATATTCTCCTGCTCCTTTTATTCCGGAAGCGAATATATTCTCTGTTTTATTGACCGCTGCCTTCCCTTCTTCTTCATATATCGTTGGTAAAACAGCGCTTTCATAAGGAAGATAAAGATACTTTCGATTCGCCCCTACATTTTTTACAGATAAACTGTAAATAGATGGATCCGTTTTCCCTTCTGAAAGCTTTTTCTGCCTTACAAAATGATACATTACTGTGTTTCCGTAAAATTCTTTATTATGAAGCCATAATAAAGATTCGTATGCCTCCCGGTCAGAAGCTGCAAGCATACTCCTGTCTGAGCCAAAAATATTCCAGTTATTTGTACTTGCTTTCCAACAATTATTCTCATAAGTTGTTCCAACAAATCCTTTCAGATAATAACTGTTTTTCTTATAAATATTTACTTTAAGAGCCTCCTCATCTGTTCGCTTCATCTTCTTTGCCTTTGTAAGCTGACCTTCCGGAAGAACAGATACATCTTCTTTATATCGTTCTTTATTCCACTTCTTTTGAATTGCCGACATCTGTCCGGTATTTGTCATTCCTGAGAAAGTTCCTAAAAGAAGCAAAATAATAAGAATTGAAGTTCCAAGTACTCCTCCCCAGAAAGACGGAGCAAAGAAAAAGAAACAAAAAATGAGAAAGCTTAACACTGCAAACAATTCTGGCCGGACTCCCCATACAAAAAATGGAAAAGCGAAACAAATTGCTACGGTAAAAAATAAAATACAAGGTTGGACTTTCCACAACAGTGCCATAAAAAGAATAAGCCATAAAGTTATCCCCAATATTCCGACAACAAATGGCACAAACTCCACATTTCCTGTCTGCATATCTACCGATGTATTTTGAAGTATACGATGAAAAATATTCTTACTCTGTCCATAGTCTGCCAGATAATTAAAGACTGTTCGGGAGAAAATCAACAATGCTCTTCGAATATTTTCCATAGAAAGAATGAGAAACGGAACAAAAAAATACAAAATGCTTATAAAAACCGCAAAACTTTTTCCAACAGATATCCCAATGAAATACAATAATATAAAAAAGGCTGCTCCAATAAAAAGAACAACACCTGCTGTATACATTTCAAAACGACCGGCAGCATACCAGATAAAACATAACAGCGCAGCAAGCCATACATATCCGGCCCGCATCATTTCTGCCCAGCCATATCCACTCTGATGATTCAATTTTTTAATGTGAAATGAGTTTTTATGCTCCATAATCTGCACTCCTGTACGCTGTCAAAATCCGATCAATATCCTCTCCCATGGTTTCCGCCGAAAAAATATACGGTACGAAAGCTTCCCCTTCTTCTTTTCTTGCTTCCCGTCGTTCTAATAATAAAGTCAGATTCCAGTCATCTAAAACTGCCTGTTTCTCGTTCCAATACTCTGTAATATAAATCACTTCTGAAAACTGTTCTTTTCTTTCTTTTTCAAAAGAATCTATCGTTGCATTCCCACGAGAAAAAAACATACTTTGAAATACATGGGCATACACTTCTTCCAACTGCACTACATTCTCCACACTGTAAAAATTCCATCCATCGGTCTTTTTATCCCACCAGCAAAGGCAATGCTTCTGCCTCTCCTGTGCCATATGCTGTGAAATAGAAAAAAATGCTTCTAGCAGCCCATCAATCATAGCGGCATCCTGCTTCTCTACCCTTGTTTCCAGAAAAATAAGAGGCATCCTCATCATCGGCACTTCCACTTCTTTTATCATATATTCATCTGTTTTTCCTGTCAGTTTCCAATGAATCAGTTTCATAGGATCCCCATCAACATACGGACGGATTCCAAAATATTCTCCCGGACCATTTCCCTTTTTGCCACTTTGTTCCTCATCAAAAAAAGAACAGGCAACTCCGCTATTTTGTACTGGAAAATGCAGCTCCGTTGTTTGTGGCAGAACCATTACCACCTTCTCCTGATTTACATATGTCACCTTTTTCATACATCCAAAAAAGCTGTACAGTTCCACCCGCAAAATCGTGATTTCCAAAAATCCCATATATTCCGAATCTATAACAAAGGCAGCCGCACCATTTTTTCGTCCCGCTGCCCTGATATTCATAGAAAACATTTCCTGTTCCCCACTGATCGTCTTCTTTACCTGTAAAAAAACTTTCCCAGACAAAACAGGGAATACTCCTGTATTGCTGATACAAAGTCGTCCGTTAATTTTTTCTTCCTTTTGTGCGTAGGCAGGAATAATCAGATGAATAGAAACTTCTTCTGGAAGATAAAGATTATAAATAACAGCCACCAGCAACATAATTCCTAGTGCCATCCCGACAATCTTCCCTGTTGTTCCAGAAAGAAAAATAATGAATGCAATCCACAGTAACAGACAGACAATCCCACTAATTCGATTCATCCATAGTCTTTTTCGGGTCATCTTCTTCCTCCTGCCGCTCTTCGATCCGGCACATGTACAGTGGCACAAATTTCGTCCATAATCTTATCTGCATCTTTACTCGATAACCTTGCTCTTGATTTTAATACCAGCCGATGACGGAAAACATCTTTTACGACATCCTGAACATCCTCCGGCACAACATAATCTCTGCCAGCCAAAAATGCACTTGCTTTTGCCATTCTGCATAAGGCCAGAGACCCTCTTGGGCTGACACCCAGCTGAATCATATCATGTCTTCGTGTCGCATCAGAAAGCATTGCAATATACTGATAGATTAACGAAGACACCTTAATCTCATTCACTTCCTTTTGCATGGAAAGTAATTCTTCCTTTGAGATAACTTCATTCACATCATCTAAAGGATCACTCACCTTTCTCTGACTCATCAGAATCATTTCTTCCTTTATTGTTGGGTATCCCATAGACAAAAGAACCATAAAACGATCCATCTGCGACTCCGGAAGCATCTGCGTACCCGCAGACCCAAGCGGATTTTGCGTTGCAATAACAAAAAATGGTTCCGGTATATTTCTTGTCACACCATCTACCGTTACCTGTCCTTCTTCCATAACCTCCAAAAGTGCTGACTGTGTTCTACTTGAAGTACGGTTAATTTCATCTGCCAGCAGAATGTTCGTCATAACTGCACCCTGACGGTATTCAAACTTCCCACTTTCCTTATTATAATAGTAGAAACCGACCACATCTGATGGCATAACGTCCGGTGTAAACTGTATTCTTCGATAAGAAAGTCCCAAAGCCTTTGAAAAAGCCAGCGCCATCGTTGTCTTTCCCACACCAGGTACATCCTCAAGCAAAACATGTCCACCAGAGAGAATCGTCATCCACACCTTACGGATAACCTTTTCTTTACCAATAATTACTTTATTCACTTCTTCTATAATCAAATTTGCTTTATTCAAAAAATACTCCTTTCTTATGAGGGTAGCAATATACAGCAATTACCGTCCATTATAACACGAAAAAGGATTTTTGATATAGTAATTTATCGACAGACAAAATCAGGAAAATTCTTTAATACAATATTCTAAATATCACGAATAATATCACAGCCTTTCCTGCAAGCATTGGTAACCATAGCTTCCCTGGAAGACCATTATGTGTATTTTGTTTTGGGCATTTTCCGATACATTTTCCACAGGAGAAACATTCACTGGATGTCGCATTATCCCCTTCTTTATCCGATGGTATCTCAAGGTTTGCCGGACATACTAAATTACACGCTTTACAGTTTGGAATACAGTTTTCTCTGTTTCGTTTGATTACAGAAAATGGTAACACCGGCATCAGGGAAAATACTGCTCCCATTGGGCATAAGAAACGGCAGAAAAATCTTGGTTCCAATGCCATTCCTGCTGTAACCAATAAAAAGAGACCCGTTCCTATAAGACTGTCTGCCATCTTTAACTGATGGAAACGGGAAAATGCACTGAAAGGGCTATGTACCGCAACTGCACTACTGTAACCTTTTATGCAAAGAAGCAGTACAACAAGCAGTACAACATATTTTAAATACCGGAGTATCTTTCCCGCTTTTGAAAAACATTTCAACGGTTTCTTTTTTCTTTTTTTGCGAATCATAGATGAAATAAAATAAACGAAATCACCCCATGTTCCAAATGCACAGGCAAAACCACAGAAAAATCGTCCAAACACAATGGTAAAGACAAGCAATACAACAAGTGTCTGTACAAAGGAATTCCATGGCAGACTTGCACGCTGTGTAATTTGTTCTACAATTAATTTTATTCCGGTAAATGCAGTAGAAAACAAGGCTGGATAGATAATAAAAAATACTGCCCGTATCATCACTTCTATGATTGTCTGCACCGATATTTTTTTCTTTTTCTTCATTATTTAGCTGCTCCTTCTAATGCCTGTCCTACTGCATTCTTTATTCCTGTAGATGAATAGGTTGCTCCGCTTATTGTATCAACCTCTGTCGTCTGCTTATCAAGTATTGTCTTCACAATATCTTCTGCCATTGATAAATAAGCCTCATCTTCTCCACCTGCTTCTATAATATCTATCGCACTGATCTTCTTCCCGGATACCGTTACTTTTACTTTAATTTCTCCGCCAAATCCCTGCGAACTTCCAGTATATGTTCCATCTTTATACGTTCCGGTCTGACCGGCAGATGCACCATCTTCCCCCAGCTTTCCGGAACTTTTTGCCGCTTCAAGAATATCCTCTTTTTCTCCTTGAAGCTGATTTACCTGGCTTTTTAATTCTGCAATTGTGGCTTCTTTATCACGACTGTAAATCACAGCCTGATACCCTGCTAAAAGCCCCAGAACGAGAATAAGATCAAATAAACGGATTAAAAAGTTTTTATATTTCATTCGTTGTCCCTTCTAAAATGCTTTCTACTATCTTTTATAAATTTTCTTACTATTTTAAATATTCAAATAACTTTTTCTTAAATAAACGCAAAAGCTTCTCTTTTCAAAATTACTTCTTTGCCGCATTAAATGCCTTTTGGCATGCATCTTTAATTGCTTTAGAAGAACAGGTGGCTCCTGATACAGTATTTACACCATCTGCATTTCCATTTGCTATAATTTTAGAAACCATCCCTTTCTTTGCATCGTTTGTATATGCTTTATTCGTTGAATTGGTATTCGCAGTAATATTAGAAATTTCCGTAATTTTATCTTTTTTAATTGTGATATCCATGGAAATCGTATACGGATCAAAATCCTCATCTTCATCCGGCTCGCAGCTTACGCTTACTTTGTATGTTCCATTTTTGTAGTTTTTCCCTTCGTCTGGATTTTCTGTTGTTTCTTCTTTTTTCTCTGTAGTCGTTTCCTCTTTCTTTTCTGTCGTTGTCTCTTCCTTTTTTTCTGTGGTCGTTTCCTCTTTCTTTTCTGTTGTCGTCTCTTCCTTCTTCTCCGTTGTTGTCTCTTCCTTCTTCTCCGTAGAAGAACTATTTTTCTTTGCCTTTGATAAAGCATCATTTACCGCATTAAAAATAGCATGAGAACTATACGTTGCTCCACTGACAGCATCTACTCCGCCTGTTCCGTTTTTAGCGACAATAAGTGATGGAAGATTCTTAATCTCATCTCTGCTCATAAACTGTTTCAGGTTGGTTCCTTTTGCTGTAGAAGAAATTTCCACCGCAGAAATCTTTCCATTTTTAATTGTTACATTTGCCGTTACACTATATTCCTTAAACTGCTCTCCCGAACAGGCCGCACTTCCGGTATAGGTGCCGTCTTCATACCCTTCTGCCGGTGCATTATTATTATTATTGCTATCGGAACTACTGTTCTTTTTCTTATTTTTTTTGTTTTTCTTCTTTTTCTTTTTCGTACTGCTTTTTCCTGTTTCCGCCTTTGAAAGAGCATTTCTTACTGCGGTAATAATTCCATTGGAACTATAGGTTGCTCCAGATGCCGCATCCACATTTGTAGTCTGTCCGCTGATCATCTTTGGGATAATTCCTTTTGCCTTACTAAAATATGAAGCAGTTTCTCCTGATGCGCTTGTTACATCAATCGCGCTGATTTTTCCATCTTTTACCGTTACTTTTACAGAAATAGTTCCACCAAATCCTTTGCCCGAACCAGTGTAAGTTCCATCCTTCCATGTTCCGGATTCACTCACTTTAGAAACACTCGGAGCCGAACCAGCTGCATTACCTGCGTTCGCTGCTGCCGCTGTCGCATTATTAGACTCCGTTCCAAAAAGTGCATTTTTCACCGCACCGATAATTCCGTTTGAACTGTACGTTGCCCCAGACACGACATCTACATCTGTGCTCTGTGCCGTAAGCATCTCATCAATAACCCCTTTTGCACGATTGAAGAAAGAATCCGTCTCACCCGGAGCACTGACAACATCAATCGCCGTCATTGTCTTTTTGCTTACAGTAACATTTACTGTAACTTTTCCGCCATATCCGTTTGCAGAACCTTTATAAGTTCCATCTTTTACATCAACAGCCCCCTTCTTTCCCTTCTTTGTTGTATTCTTTTTCGTTGTTTCTGCCATTGCTGATGTACTTTCCTTCGCGAGCGCTTCCTTAATCTGACTGATATCTTCTGTCTCTGAAGCTTCATACTTTTTTGCCTGTGGAGTTTTGTATCCGGTAAGTACTGTCACCATAAGAACCGCCAGACAAACCGCTGGAATTATCGCTGTAATTCCTTTCACACCTGAAACTTTATCACCAAAACTCCTAAATTTTTCAACATATTTTTTCCACTTCTCTCCCATCATGTCTCCCTTTCTTTTTGAATGTATTTTTGTATTCCTGTACTCTCGAAATCTTTTTGTGCTTGATTTTATGAGAAATTTTTGTATCACTTTTTTATTATCGTAAAATCAGACTCACTGGTAAAATAATCTGCGATTCCCTCTGAAACTAAAATGCTTCCATCATCTTTTACAAGAATCGTGTCAAACTCATCACTGTGTTCTTTCCAGTATTTCTGTGCTTTTTCCGGCCCCATAATGAATAATGATGTGGATAAACCGTCTGCAAGCGTTCCGTCATCTGATACAATCGTAACAGAAGTCAGACCATTATTTGCTGGATATCCGGTAGCCGGATCAATAATATGATGATATGTTTTGCCGTCCTGCTTAAAATAACGCTCATATCCCCCAGAAGTAATCACTGCCTTATCCTTTATGGAAAGTACTCCAATATAACTTCCCGTATCTGCCGGATTCTCAACCGCTACTCTCCAGTCAGAACCATCTGGCTTTCCATTTAGTGTCTGTACATTACCACCAAGACTGATTACCGCACTCGAAATTCCATTTTCTCTAAAAACATCCATTACTTTTGAAGAAGTATATCCTTTCGCAATTCCACCAAGGTCAATCTTCATTCCTTCCTTATCTAAAGTAACCTCCTGTTTTTTCTCATCATATAAAACGTGATCTGCTCCCATCAGTCCCCTTAACTTCTTTAGCTCTTTCTTTCCGGGAACACGATAGTTCTCCGTTGGGAATCCCCACGCCTGCATAATCGGATAAATCGTAATATCAAACACTCCATTCGTGCTGTCATAAATCTCTTTTGAACGCTTAATCAGATACCCGGTTGTTTCTGAGACAGAACCTTTTCCATTCTTATTAATCTGCGAAACTTCACTGCTGTCAATTCCCGTAGAAACAAGCTGTTCAATATTGTTAATCTCATCAACTGCCGCATCCAACGCTTTCTTAGCATTCTTTCCGTAAGCCGTTAACGTCATATACGTATCCATCGCAAAAATATCTCGTGATTCCGATTCGTCCTCTTCGTTTTGGGATTTACGATCTGTATCCGCTTCTGCCTGTGTCGTCTGCTCCACAGCCTTTCTACTATCATTCTTACTTTTCTCTATATCCCCTGATGCTCCACATCCAGAAAGCATTCCTGCAGTGAACACAGTGGCCAGTAACATCGCAACTGCTTTTTTTCTAAAATTTATCACAACAATCCTCCATTATTTTAAAGCTTACTTACATTAGTTCTTTCTAACTTTATACATTATATAGAAAATATTCTGACAATGCAATTTTTTTATAAGCAAATGAGAACTTTTTTCATTAATACATATACAGTTTGACACAACTAATAATAGTATACTATTATATTTTTCGTTAGAATATGCTAACTCAAATACCAATTATAATATAAGGAGGAACTTATGAGAAACAAATTACTTGTAGCAGGTACTCTCGCTCTTGCAATGACTTGTACTACTGTATTTTCCAGTATTACTCCAGCGGTTGTAAAAGCAGCAAGTGTATCTACAGTACAGACACAGACAGCAGAAAACAGCGATGACTACGTTTACTGTTATGCTGGCCTGACATGGGCTGAATATTGGAAGGCTGAGGGAGTTACGGCAGCAGGCGATACCACTTCTTCTGATACAGCTGATTCACACGGTGAAAAGGATAAAGGTGCCTTTGATGCAGTAACAAGAGCTACCGCTAATCACGGTCTTCATCGTGGAAGTTATCAGTGTACTGCAGTTATTGAAGGTGAAAAGGGAACTTATAGTATATCTCACTGGACAGATGCTAATACTGCAATCCTCACTAATGGAGAAAAAATCACCTTTACTAGGGGCGCAATCAAAACCAGTGATGGCACTGAAGATACTATGAAAGATTATAAAGTTTATGGTCTTAAATATGTACCTGTTGCAGTAAAGTCTTCTGATTTTGAAGCTTTCAAAGCAAAATATTCCGTTGTAGAAAAGGACCGTACCTTAATTGGAGGCTTTGGAGAAAATAATCTAAAGGCATATAAAGTTACCGCATCTGTCGATAAGAATACCAATGGTCTAAAAACTGCCGAAAAGCAGAGCGATGGTTCCTTCACATTTACCCAAAGAAGTAACGGCTCTTCTTCTGGTATTAAAGATCAAGCTCTCAAAACTGCTGATTTAAACAACATGGGAGCAACCGTAAAAGATGCAAGCGGTAGCTACGGTGAATTTCTCCGTGTAGATTTCACAAAAAATTATGGCGATCTTGGTGCTAATATGCAGGCTGTAAAATGGACTTATTACGGTAACGACAGTACTCGTACTAATGTGCTTGCAACTTACGGTACAAAATTCGCCGCTGATAACTGGATGCATAAAAGTATGGGAATCCAATTAGGTCTTACAGACTCCATCCGTTGCCAGCTTCCAAAAGGAACTGACGGAACCGGCTACTGGAGCTTAACTATTTATGCTCTTGGATATGCTGATTCTACATATAACTTTAAAGCTACCGATGCAAACATTGTAAAACCTGACACAAATGCTGGCGATACAACTAAGTTAAACGAACTTGTTTCTTCTGTTAAAGATTTAAATAAATCAGATTATACAGAAAAAAGCTGGAATAGCTTCGAAACAGAATTAAAAGAAGCAAAAGACATTTTAGCAAAAGAGGCTCCTACTCAGGCAGAGGTTGATGAGGCAGTAAAACATCTTACAGCCGCTAAAAATGCTCTTGATAAATATGTATACGGAACAGCGAATCTTTCTTATGCAGACTTCTATTACGGAGAATTAAATAATGTAAAAGAGGATACTACTTTAGACCTCACTTCCGATAAAGCAGCTTCTTACCGCGTAAGTGGTATGTATGATGCAGTAAGTAGTGCAACAACTAAGAAATACAAATCTTATTTCTCCAATACATATTCAGAAGATAATGCAAACGGACAGGGTGGCTCTATTATCGGTATTAAAGACGTAAATATCGCTGTCCCAACTTCATTATATGAAAATGCGAAAAAGGCTATTTCCGATAACAAAAAATGCAGCAATAAATTATTAGAAATTATTGGTTCTATGAAATTATCTGATACGACACCATCTGAATATAAAATCTTAAATGGTGATGGTACTTTAACAGCTATGAAATCTGAAGTTAAAGAAGATATTTCCGATGCACTTACTATCAAAACACAGTCTTCCTACGGACAATATGAAGTAGATCCTGTAACTTCTGAAAACAGCCCTCTTTCTAAATTAAATGCTAAAGATTCCTTACTTGGTATCATCGTTGAAGACGAATATGGTAAGAAATACGGTATGGAACATCTGGAAAATATCTATCATGGAGGCAAATTCTCCTTTGCCGTAACAGAGGGATTTAAAGAAAAGCATGGAAACACAATTGATTATAAGCGTCATGAAGCTTTACAGGGTAAAACAATTAAAAAAGTTACTTATCTTGTAAAAGACGGCGCTGATATTGTTATTAATACTAACTTAAAATGTAAAACTTTAGCTGCTTCTGACAGCATTAAAGCTACCGCTAACGACAAATTTAAAGATGGTGCAACCGTTTCTGTAAATACCACTGCTGTTCCTTCCGGTTCTAATTATAGTTTAAGTAGCGTAAGTATGGGAAAAACTGTCCTGACAGAAGGTACAGATTATACATATACAAATAATACTCTTACGATAAAAGCTACAGATAATACTGGTGTAGGTTCCTATTCTATGGTATTTACAGATGATACTTACTCTGATATTGTAGCCTCCTTCATATTAGAATCTGGTTACAATACTGGAGATATCTCCATTAATAAAAATAATCAGGTTATTCTTCCTGCCGGTGTTAGCTTTAAAAAATATGTAAATAATATTACATCTATTAAAATTAATGGTGTAGAAAAAACAGGTAAAGGCGGAATTAAAGCCACAGATTTATTTGATGCAGATGGAAACATTAACTTCAATGCAGTAATTAAAGGTAAAGATGGTTCTTCCACACCTGTATTTGCAGACAAATCTGCTTCTTACACAATAGAGCTTACATCTACCGGTTACCCATCTGTATCTGGAACTGTACAACTGAATACTCCTTCTAAACCTGCAACACCTTCTAACCCAGGAACAACAACTAAAAAACCTGCTACAAAACCAGCATTAAAGAAAGCGAACATAAAACTTTCCAAACCTGTTCTTAAAGTTAGAAAAACAACAAAGAACAAAGCAAAAGTTACATGGAAAAAAGTTAAGAAAGCCACCGGTTATGAAATCCAGTACACAACAAAAGGATTCGGTAACAAAAAAGCGACAAAAACAATTAAAGTTTCCAAGGCTAAGATCACATCTGCCCAGCTTAAGAAACTGAAAAAGAAAACAAGATATAAAGTTCGTATTCGTGCCGTATATACAAAAGCCGGATATCAGACAGCTACATCAAAATGGTCTGCAGTAAAGACTGTGAAGACAAAATAATAATTGTAGATTTCGTGTAGACGAAAAAAGAAATACTGGCAGATCCCATCTGCTCTATAGTCGCTGTGTTTAAAATGCTCGT
>OGYF01001152.1_pt1 | contig 23543 bp, 25 predicted proteins | sample 1576451 | NCBI WGS metagenome assembly OGYF01 (sample SAMEA3541505, study PRJEB24748) | human gut metagenome | biome: human gut; feature: human-associated habitat; material: faeces | place: China | collected 2012
TCTTCCTGCACTGCCGGGATACGGGTAGATCCACCTACCAGAAGTACCTGGCCTAAATCAGAAGCTGTGATCCCCGCATCGGAAAGGGCTCTTTTCACCGGTTCTGAGGTTTTTTCTACAAGGTCATGGGTCAATTCATCGAATTTTGCCCTTGTCAAATTCATATCGAAATGTTTTGGTCCTTCGGATGTTGCTGTAATGAATGGAAGGTTGATATTGGTTGTCGTTGCGGAAGACAGCTCTTTCTTCGCTTTCTCCGCGGCTTCCTTCAGTCTCTGAAGAGCCATTTTATCTGCGGACAGATCCACTCCTTCCTGTTTCTTAAACTCAGCGATCATGTAATCGGTGATCTTCTGGTCAAAGTCATCACCGCCCAGACGGTTATTTCCGGCTGTGGACAGTACTTCGATCACGCCGTCTCCAATCTCGATCACAGACACATCAAATGTACCGCCTCCCAAGTCGTAAACCATGATCTTCTGCTCTTTTTCATTGTCCAACCCATAAGCAAGGGCAGCGGCTGTAGGTTCGTTGATGATACGTTTTACATCCAGTCCGGCGATCTTTCCGGCATCCTTGGTGGCCTGACGCTGTGCATCATTGAAGTAAGCAGGAACGGTAATGACTGCTTCTGTTACTTTCTCTCCCAGATATCCTTCCGCATCCGCTTTCAGCTTCTGCAGGATCATTGCGGAAATCTCCTGTGGAGAATACTTCTTTCCATCGATAGTCACTCTGTAATCAGAGCCCATCTCTCTTTTAATAGAAGAAATGGTCCGCTCTGCGTTGGTCACTGCCTGACGCTTTGCCGGCTCTCCTACCAGACGTTCCCCTGTTTTTGTAAATGCTACTACAGACGGTGTAGTCCTGGCGCCTTCTGTATTCGCGATAACGGTGGGCTGCCCGCCTTCCATAACAGCGACACAGCTGTTGGTTGTTCCTAAGTCAATTCCTATGATTTTGCCCATAATGCTCTTCCTCCTATTTTCTTTCTACTATCTTGATAGATATACTTCGTTTTAAATAAATAATGGTTAGTTAGCTACTTTTACCATGCTGTGTCTTACAACAGAGTCACGGTACATATAACCTTTCTGGAACTCTTCCGCGATAATATTCTCGCCCAGTTCCTCATCCTCCACATGCATGACCGCATTGTGGAAATCCGGATTGAATTCTTTGCCGACCGCTTCGATCGGTTTCACTCCAATCCCTTCCAGTGTCGTCATTAACTGCTTATACACCTTCTCCATTCCCTGTACAAAGGGACTTTGCTTTTCTTCTTCCGTCACTGCTTCAAGTCCACGCTCAAAGTTGTCAACGATCGGAAGAATCTTATCTATGATATCTTTCGCTCCAATCTCGTACATTTGGGACTTCTCCTTATCTGTACGTTTGCGGAAGTTATCAAACTCAGCCATCTGGCGGGTAAGTTTATCCGTCAGTTCCTCGATTTTTTCATCCTTTTTATCCTTTTTGTTCTTCTTGCCAAACAACTTCTTTCCGGATGATTTTTCACCGCAATTTTCTTCTTCCTGTTCAGGATCTTCTTTTTCTTTGGTTTCTTTCTGCGGTCCCGCTGCGCTGTCTTCCACTTGGGATTCTGCTCCAGCTTCTTTCTCATCGGCAGGCGGTTCCGTTTGGCTCTCCGCCGTATCCCCAGCTGCCGCTTTCGCTTCCTCCACCGCTTCCTTTACCATTTCTTCCTGGCTTTTTTCCTGTTTATTTTCCAAGGGTCATTCCACCTTTCTTACTCTTTTTTGTGAAACATCTGATCCAACTCGCTTTGCAGCCGTTTCATAGATTTCAGGACATGTTCGTAATCCATCCGCTTGGGACCGATAATACCTATGGTTCCCTTCATCCCTTCTCCCAATTCATAAGTGGCGGTCACCACACTGCAGTCCTTCATCGTCTGCACCGGGGTCTCATCTCCAATGTAAACCTGAATCCCGGTATTGTCATCACGGGACAAGGTCTGTGTCACAAGTTCCGTCAGCTGCTGTTTTTCTTCAAAAGCGCTGATGATCTCCTGGGCGCTCTGCTTATCACTGAGTTCCGGATACTTAAAAATGTTGGTGGCGCCGCTGGTATAGATCTGCATATCCTCATCAATCTGGATCGCGTCTGCCACGGCATCCAGCACATTTCCGATCACAACGCTGTGGATTCCCGCCTGCTCTTTCAGCCTTGCGATCAATCCAAGGTTGATCTCCTCGATGGACATTCCATTTAAAGTTGTATTCAGGAGCATATTCAGCTTCAGCAGATTCTCATTGCTGATCGGTTCATCAATGGGAATGATCTTATTCTTGATCACGTTGCCCCCCAGCACGATCACCGCGATCACCTGCTCCGGGTCCACCATGGATAATTGGATGAACTTTAGTTTATTGGCATTATTCATGGGGGTAGAAACCATGGTAGCATAGTTCGTGTTATTCGCCAGAACCCTTGCCGCCTGTTTCAGAAGCTGATCCATCTTATCTGCCTTATCAAGCATCTGCTCCTGCAGCTCATTCAGCTCCTGCTCTTTCTGCTCCATCAACATATCTACATATAATCTGTAACCCTTATCTGAAGGAATCCGTCCCGCAGAAGTATGAGGCTGAATAATATACCCCATTTCTTCCAGATCCGCCATCTCGTTACGGATCGTAGCAGAACTTAAGTTCATATCCGTATATTTGGAAATAGTCCTGGATCCTACCGGCTCTCCTGTCTCCAGATAAGTCTGAATGATCGCGTGGAGAATTTTAAGCTTCCGGTCGCTTAACCCATGATCTGCTACCACAACGGCGTCCTCCTTCCCGATTATAGTTTTAGGTCTGTTAGCACTCATTAGTTTCGAGTGCTAATTCCTTCGACTATTAATTTAGCACTCCCCATTTTGTTTGTCAACAGTATTTATGGAAATTTATGAAAAAGTAAATTGGGGACGTAGCTTTTTTACATTTTACTACGTCCCAAATTCACTTTTGCCCTGTACCAAAACGCCGGCAGCCCTGTACCAAAATGAACGGATACAGGGCTGCCGGTTCTTGCTTCTCTAGCTTAATTCTACTTTGACTGCCTCTTCCGGTTTGAATTCATTCTCCAAATCGTAAATGTTATGTCCGGTGGATTCGCTCAACACCCTGCCTTCCAGGGAATAGCAGCGAATGAATCTTCTGCCGTCTACGCTGGACCAGTGTTCCACATCCCAGCTCATGTATCCATCGGCGTCAGTCTTCTTCTCGCTCAGGTACAGATCCACCTGGCGTCCTTCCTTCATTTTCTCGATCAGGCCTTTGGTGCCGTCTACTTCTACTTCGGTTTTGTTTACGGAATCGTAGATTTTCATGATAAGTTCCTCCTGGTATTGCTTGATATGGCTTCATTATACGCTCTGATGTCCGAAAACTCAAGCGGCGCCCGCTCTTTCTTTCTCCAAAGGAGTCAAAATGGCGCTCCTGGCCGCTTTATTCTTTACAAAACCCAGAATTCATTTTTCCGAAACTCTATGATCCCCTCCCGCTTTAATTTTCCTAATTCCGCAGACATCGCGCTTCTGTCCACGCACAGATAGTCTGCCAGTTCCTGTCTGCTGAAGGGTATCTGAAAATGTTTCCGTCCGGTCTTTTTTATCTCATCCGCCAGGTAAGCCAGCAGTTTTTCTCTGGTGCTTCTTTTGGAGATGTGCTGGATCTTCTCACTGAGCGCTACATTTTTCCTTGCCAGCAGATACACCAGATTCTGGATGACCTGCTGATGGCAGGGGCAGGCATTGGGGCACACATGCATCACTTTCTCTATTTTGATCTGAAGGATCCGGACTGGGGTGACCGCCACGACGCTGACCGGGCTTTTCTTTATGCCCGCGCAGGCAAAGGCGGCGCCGTACAATCCTCCCTCCTCGATCTGTTCCAGAATACTTCGGTTCCCCCACACGTCTTCTTCCACCACCTGCACGCAGCCTTCCAGCACAATCCCTATGTGTCCCGCCGGCTCCTCCTCTCTCAGCAGGATTTCCTGTTTCCCACATTCCTTTTCTATCCCTTCCATACAAACCAGCAGCTGTTCCAGTTCTTCTTTTCCAATTCCCTGAAATAAGAAACACCGGGCCAGCCCCGACAGATCCTGCTTCTTTTTCATGCCTTTCTCCTTTTCTATGACAAAATATGATTTTTGTTGGAAAAACAACATATTTTTTCTTATCATTGTAGTAGAATATGTCCTGTAAATCAACCATAGATCAAGGAGGAAGGAAAATGATCCGAAAAATTATTCACATAGACCAGGAGAAATGCAACGGCTGCGGCGCCTGCGCAAAAGCCTGCCACGAAGGCGCGATCCAGATGATCGAGGGCAAAGCCCGGCTTATCCGTGAGGATTACTGCGACGGACTGGGGGACTGCCTGCCAGCCTGCCCCACCGGAGCCATTACTTTTGAAGAGCGGGAGGCGGCCGCCTACGACCACGCCGCCGTACAAAAACATTTAGCCTCTCTTGGAAACGCTGGCCATACCCGCAGCGGCGCTCCGGCCGGCGGCTGTCCAGGCCAAAGAGCACAAGCCATTCAGCCGTCCGCAGGTCAAGCGCCTGCCAGCCAGCTTTCCCAGTGGCCGGTACAGATTAAGCTGGCTCCGGTGACCGCGCCCTATTTTGACAATGCTCATCTGCTTATCGCCGCGGACTGCACCGCTTACGCCTGCGCCTCTTTCCACCAGGATTTCATCCAGGGACGGATCACATTGATCGGCTGCCCTAAGCTGGACAGTATAAACTATACAGAAAAGCTGACCCAGATCTTAACCCAGAACCAGATCATGAGCGTAACCGTCGCACGGATGGAAGTCCCCTGCTGCGGCGGTATAGAACACGCGGTCACAGAAGCCTTAAAGGTCAGCGGACGCTCCATCCCTCTGCAGGTAGTCACCATCGGCATCCAGGGACGGATCCTGAATGCATCTGACGAGCAAAAAACACCTTATATATAGAAAGCAGGGGAGTTTTTACTCCCCTTTCAAAAATTTCATCCATTCTTTGATCTCTTTTTCTTTCCCGTTATCTCCCGGTTCGTAAAATCTGGTTCCCAGGATCTCATCCGGAAGATACTGCTGTCGGACATAGTGATTGGGATAATCGTGGGCATACTGATATCCGATGCTGCGGCCCAGCTTTTTTGCCCCCTGGTAGTGCCCGTCCCGCAAATGAGCAGGCACCGTGGTTTTATGATCCTTCACAGTTTCCATAGCGGCGCTGATGGCCTTTACCGCGGAATTACTCTTTGGCGCCGCAGCCACATAGAGTACCGCCTGGGATAGAATGATCTGGGCCTCCGGCATTCCTACCCGCTCTACGGCCTGGGCCGCCGATACCGCCACCGTAAGGGCCTGAGGATCTGCGTTTCCCACGTCCTCAGAAGCGCAGATCATGATCCTGCGGGCAATAAATTTAATATCCTCTCCAGCATACAGCATCTTGGCCAGATAATAGACTGCCGCATCCGGGTCGGACCCCCGCATACTCTTAATGAACGCGGAAATGGTGTCGTAATGCTCATCTCCCCCTTTGTCGTACCGCACGACCCGCTTTTGGATACACTCAGAAGCTACATCCAGGGTAATATGAATCTTTCCATCCTCAGAGGGCGCGGTAGTCAAAACCGCCAGTTCCACTGCGTTCAACGCGTTTCTCGCGTCCCCGCCTGCCAGGTCCGCCAGGAAATCTGCCGCCTCCTCATCAATCTGGGCCTGATAGCTTCCCATTCCCTTTTTCTCATCATAGACCGCCCGGCGGATCAGTTCCTTAATGTCTTCCTTCTGCAGGGGAAACAGCTCAAAGATCACCGACCGGGACAAAAGCGCCCCGTTCACCTCAAAATAGGGATTTTCTGTGGTTGCCCCGATCAGGATAACGGTGCCGTCCTCCACAAACGGAAGCAGATAATCCTGCTGTCCTTTATTAAACCGATGGATCTCATCCACAAAAAGGATCGTCTTCCTCTGGTACATGCCCAAAGTCTCTTTCGCCTTTTCCACCACTGCCTCCATGTCTTTCTTGCCGGCCACCGTGGCATTGATCTGGGTAAACTCCGCGCTGGTCGTGTTGGCGATCACTTTGGCCAAAGTCGTCTTGCCGGTCCCCGGAGGCCCATAGAAAATGACAGAACTTAATTTATCCGCCTTGATGGCCCGGTACAGCAGCTTGTCCTTCCCAATGATGTGCCGCTGCCCCACCATTTCCTCCAAAGTCTCCGGCCGCATCCGGGAGGCCAAGGGCGATTCCCGGTCTCTATTTTTCTCCCTCGCGTATTCAAACAGGTCCATATGTATCTCCTCCATTTTCTCTATTGCTTCCGGTTTCCAATACCTTTTTCTCTCCTATTTCTCTCCCAAAGCGATCAGATCCCGGATCACTTCCCCGGCGATCAGAAGTCCCGCTACCGGCGGCACAAAGGAAATACTCCCCGGCGCGATCCGGCGGCCCTGCTCTTCTTCCTGCCGTTTTGACGGAATCGGCTTTTCTTTTGAATACAGCACCTTCAAATGCTCAATCCCTCTTGCCCGCAGCTCCCGGCGCATCACCCGGCACAGAGGACACACGGAAGTTTCACTTAGATCCGCGATCTCAAAAAGTTCCCCGTGCAGCTTATTTCCTGTTCCCATGCTGCTGATGATCGGAATCCCCTCTGCCGCCGCCTTTTCCGCCACCGCGATCTTGGCCGAGACCGTGTCGATAGCGTCCACGATATAATCCGGCCGCTGGTCAAACAAGGCTTCTACATTCTCCGGGAGCACAAAGATCTTCCTGCAGTCCACCTGGATCTGGGGGCTGATATCCTGTATCTTTTCCTTCATTACTTCTGTCTTATCCCTTCCTACGGTACTGTGAAAGGCAATGGACTGGCGGTTGATATTAGACAGCGCGACCTGGTCCCCATCTACCAGGGTCAGTTTCCCCACTCCGCTCCTTGCCAGGGCCTCGATACAGTGGGAGCCCACGCCTCCCACTCCCAGCACCATCACGGAAGATCTCCGCAGGATCTGAAAGGTTTCTTCCCCCAGGAGCTGTATTGTTCTGGAAAATTCACTGTTCATGCTTTTATCTCCTACTCTATGATCAATTCATCCACTCTTACGAATTCGAATCCTTCCCCCTGCAGGATATCTATGATCCGCAGGGCCGCTTCCACGGAGGATTCGTAGCAATCGTGCAATAGAATAATATCATTTTCCCCCGCCTGCGTCACTACCCGATCTACAATTTCATCTATGTTTTCTGTCGTCCAGTCCAGAGGATCAATGGTCCACATAGCCGGAAGCACTTCGTAATCCAGCTCCAGGTCCTCTTCCCACGCCCCAAAAGGAGGCCGGATATACGCGGTATGTTTCCCGGTCAGTTCATATACCGCACGATCGGTTTTCTCAATCTCTTCTTTAGCCTCCCCGGCAGGCAGCCCTTTGATCTGCACATGGTTATAGGTGTGATTCCCGATCAGGTGTCCTTCCCTGTCGATCCTCCTGACCACTTCCGGATATTCCTCCGCCGACCTGCCAATGAGGAAAAATGCGGCTTTGACTTCCCTTTCTTTCAGTCCGTCCAGAAGCTGTTCCGTATACACACTGGGACCATCGTCAAAGGTCATGGCGATCTTGAGCATTTCTTTCCCGCTATTCTCTCCCCGCGCCTCCGTCCTGCTTCCATCCGCCGTTTCCTCCGCTGTTCCCTTTTCTGAAAGTTCCGTCATCCTTGCGCTTCCCGTTAGGCAGATCAGATATAGGAACATACATACAATTCCGATTTTTCTATTTCTTTTTGTCATTCTGCTGTGCTCTTTGACTTTTTTCACTTTTATCATATGAAAGAACAGAAAACAGTATGTAATTCCATTGTAATCCTGGCCCGTCAATGTTATAATAGCCCTTGCGCTTATAGGAGGTTTCACTTATGACAAATACAGAAGAACAAAAGATACCCGCACAAGAAAATAAGATGGGGGTTATGCCCATCTCCCGGCTTTTGATCACCATGTCGCTTCCCATGATGCTGTCCATGCTGGTCCAGGCTCTCTATAATATCGTGGACAGCATGTTTGTGGCCCAGCTGAATGAAGAAGCGCTGACCGCCGTATCTTTGGCATTCCCAATCCAGACTTTGATGATCGCTGTGGCGGCCGGAACCGGAGTCGGCATCAATGCCCTGCTCTCCAGAAACTTGGGGGAAAAAGACTTTGAAGGGGCCAATAATGCTGCTAAAAACGGCATTTTCCTTGCTATTATGAGCTGCATTGTCTTTGCCGTTTTAGGCGCCGCAGGCTCTCGGCTTTTTTTTGAACTCCAAACGGAAGATCCTGTCATCTTGGAGTACGGTACCCAGTATCTTTCTATCATTACCATATTTTCTGTGGGTATTTTCCTGCAGATCACTTTTGAACGGCTCCTGCAGTCTACCGGAAGGACCATCTACAATATGATTACCCAAGGCACCGGCGCCATCATCAACATCATCCTGGATCCGATCATGATCTTTGGGCTTTTTGGTTTTCCAAGACTGGAGGTAGTGGGAGCTGCTATCGCCACTGTAGTCGGCCAGATCGTGGCGGTAATCATGTCCTTTTTCTTTAACCACTTTAAAAATGAGGAGATCAACCTGAGTCTGCGTGGATTCCGTCCCCACGGCCGGACCATCGCCTTCATTTATAAGGTAGGCATCCCTTCCATCATCATGCAGTCCATCGGCTCTGTCATGACCTTTGGAATGAATAAGATCCTTCTGATGTTTTCTTCCACAGCCGCGGCTGTATTTGGGGTGTATTACAAACTGCAAAGTTTCATTTTCATGCCGGTATTCGGATTAAACAACGGGATGATCCCGATCATCGCGTACAACTACGGGGCGCAGAACAAAAAGCGGATCATAGAGACAGCCAAGAAAAGTATCTTGATCGCGGTGTGCATCATGATCATAGGATTCCTGCTCTTCCAGATCTTTCCCGCCTTTTTCCTGACCACGCTTTTTGACGCTTCCTCAAATATGCTCTCCATTGGGGTTCCCGCCCTTCGGATCATCAGCTTAAGCTTCCTGCTTGCGGGGTACTGTATCATTGTAGGTTCCATTTTCCAGGCTCTTGGAAATGGGGTGTACAGTCTGATCGTTTCCGCGGCCCGCCAGCTGGTCGTGATCCTGCCTGTTGCCTATCTGTTTGCCCGCCTTTTTGGTCTTTCCATGGTATGGTGGGCCATCCCGATCGCGGAATTAGTATCGGTGACTCTTTCCACACTGCTGCTCAGACGGATCTACCGCAAGATCATCAAACCGCTTCCGGGCTAATGTCCGATCCGAATAGAAAGAAACGCTTTCCGTGAACTAAAAAAGCTGTGAGACGCGGCCCATATCAATTCGGCGCCCCGCTCACAGCTTTCTTATTTCTTTATTTTCCGCTTTTTCTTTACGCTCCATCCAAACCTGCCCAATGATTTTCCCATCGAGAAATATTCCCCATGAGAATAAGTAATGAGCCCGCTGTCGTTCAGCTGAAACTTGCCGCTCTCTTCCATGTATCTGTCGTCCACCTGCACTGCGGATACTTCCGCCAGAAACATATGATGAGAGCCCAGTTCCAGGATTTCTTTCACTTTACACTCAATATTTACCGGGCTTTCCTGGATCAGAGGCGCATAATCCAGCGTCTCCGCCTTTCCTCTGGTCAGTTTCATTTCTTTCCATTTATCTACATCTCTTCCAGAGCGCACTCCGCACCAGTCGGCCGCCCGCGCCAGCCGTTCGTTGGTCAGATTGACCACAAATTCTCCGCTTTCACAGATCATTGGATAAGAATACCGCTCTGGACGGACAGAAATAGAAAGCATTGCCGGATTGGTACACACTGTTCCCGCCCATGCCACCGTCAGGATATTATCGTTCCCTTTCTTGTCAGCGGTACTTACCATGACCGCTGGAAGAGGATAGAGCATATTCCCCGGTTTCCAGATTTGTTTCCCCATGATCCTCCTCCTACTGCTGCAGCGCGGCCACCAGCGTTGGAATCAACTGTTTCTTCCTGGACACTACGCCTTTTAACACGATCTTTCCGGTATCCGCAGGGAGATCAAACGCATCCAGGATATACTCTCTTGCTCCTTTTCCATAGCACAAAAGCTCCGTGGATTCATCCAGGATATCGGTCAGCATAAAATAGACCATCTGAAGCTGGTTCTGCTCCATGGCTTTTGGCAGATAGTCTTCCAGCAGTTCCCGCATCTCCTGAAGTTCTTCTTGGTTCATTGAATTGATCTGGCCCACGCCAAATACACTTTCGTTGACGGTAAACTGCTTGAAATCCTGGAAGCAGATTTCTTCCGCCGTCTTTCCCTTTAAGCTGCTTCCCGCATTGAACATCTCGCGCGCCATCTCTTCCAGATTGATCTGGGCAATCTTGGACAGCTTCCTGGCCGCTTTCTCGTCAATAGCCGTGCAGGTGGGAGATCGGAATAATAAGGTGTCTGAAATGATAGCGGAACAAAGAAGTCCCGCGATCACCGGATTGATCTTGACTCCCGCCTCCTCATACATCTGCCAGATAATGGTAGCGGTACAGCCCACCGGCTGGTTTCGGAAAAATACCGGTCCCATGGTCTCAATATTCCCAAGTCTATGGTGGTCGATGATCTCAATGATATCCGCTTCCTCGATGCCGTCCACCGCTTGAGATTTCTCGTTATGATCCACCAGGATGACCCTCTTTTTGCTCACATCCATGAACCGCCGTCTGGAAATAAATCCTTTGAATCTTCCATGCCGGTCCAGAATCGGGAAATCTCTGAATTTTTTCTTGGTCATCACATCTTTGATATCTTCCACATAATCTGTCATTCGGAAAGTCGTCAGCGGCCCTTTGCTCATAAAATGCTTTACTGGGATACTCTGATTGATCAGCCTGGCCACCGTAAATGTATCGTGAGGCGTCTGGATGATCACGATGCTCTGCTCTTCCGCCTTCTTTAGCAGTTCCGGCGGCACTTCCGCATTTTGACAAAGGATCAGACAGCTGGCATCGATATCCACCGCGCAGGCCTGCGCCTCATACCGATTTCCCAAGATCACCAGATCATCCTTCTCAATGAATTCTTCCATCATGTCCGGATTGGAAGCGCCGATGGCAACTTTCCCTTTTGTAAAGTATCCGTGCTCATTTCCCGTTATCAGTTTCCCATCCAGCGTTTTAATGATATTCTTGTATTGTGTCCGGGCTGTCGAAAGAATCCTGCTGTCATATACCCCCATATAAGAAGTGGCGATATCTCCCGTAGAAATCACTCCTACCAGCTCATCATCTTTTAACACTGGTACTGTTTTGATATTTTCTTCCTTCATCTTCGCCCAAGTATCTCTGATGGACACATTGGGCGCCACTCCTTCTATCTTATGGATGTCGATATCCTTGACCTGCAGTTTTACATTCTGTAAGAGAGACGGCGCCTCCACGCCAAATTTCTTCAGCACATAATGAGTTTCTTCATTGATCTGCCCGGCTCTCCTGGCTGTATATTCATCTCCTGTGATCTTCTTTTTTAATTCCGCATAGGCGATCGCGGAACAAATGGAGTCCGTATCTGGATTTTTATGTCCTACCACATAAATCTTCCCTGTTTTCTTTCCCATGATTTCACTCCCTCGTTTCTAGTCCTGCAACTAGCTTGCCATCTTTTTCCCGTTTCGTCAACCATATTTTTTCTTCCCCCGCATATTTTCTTTGAACAAACCGGATGTTTTATGCTATACTGGAAGAAGCATACAAAATGTATGGATGGCATCAGGATACACTGACGCCGCGAGTATCGAAGAAGGGATGTTTTATACTATGAACGAAGAATTATTGCAGGAAGAAACGAAAAACACAGAAGCCGCTGCGGAAGATGCCGTCGAAGCAGCCAATCCTCCAGCAGACGAGCCTCAGACCATGGCAGATCTGGAAGCGCATTTTGACGACGCCAATCCATGGAATGTAGTATCCTCTTACATGGAAAAAGGAACGGTTCTTCCCGTTAAGGTAGAGGGAATCGTAAATGGCGGAGCCATCGCTATGGTGGAAGGAATCCGTGGATTTATCCCGGCCTCCAAACTTTCTTTATCTTATATTGAAGATTTGGAAACCTATCTGTTGAAAGATATCGAAGTGCAGGTCATTGACGTGGATCAGGCAAATAACCGTCTGGTTCTATCCGCCCGGGAAATCTTAAAAGAGAAAGAGAAAAAAGCCAGAGAAGAAAAAATCGCTAATCTGAAGGTGGGGACCGTCCTGACAGGCAAGGTTGAGAGTCTTCAGAACTACGGAGCATTCGTACGCTTCGAAGACGGCCTTTCCGGTCTGGTCCATGTATCTCAGATCAGCCAGAAACGGGTCAAACTTCCTAAAGACGTACTGAGCGTAGGAGATGAAGTGAATGTCAAAGTCATTGGAATCAAAGACGGCAAGATCAGTCTGAGCATGAAGGCTTTGGAAGAGGTAAAAGAAGAGCCTGAAGAAAAGGTAGAAATTCCCAAGTCTGAGAGCATCGGGACCAGCCTTGGCGATCTGTTCAAAAACATCAAATTGTAAAAAGGGACAGGGCATTTTTCATTAGGGCCGGGGGATTTTTAAAAATCCCCCGGCCCTAATAGTTCATCTGTCAGCTCTGCCGCAGTCTCTACGCACCGTACGCAGCAGTCCAGCGGCTGAGGTCCTTCTTCTGTTTTCAGGTCTCTGCAGTACAGGGAGCCGAGCCGCTCCCGGAACGCTTCCGCCGCTTTCAGGAATTTGGCATAGGTATCCATCTTTGTCGCGTAAGGGTCTTCCAGATCTCCCGCGCTATTGGCCAGGCTGATCGTCAGAAACATTCCCATCACCGCGCCGCAGGTATCTTTCAGTCCTCCCATTCCCGATCCAAAGCCTTCCGTCATGCGGAACATATCGCGCTCACTGACTCCCAGAGCCTCGCAGTATGCGCAGGCTACCGCCTGACAGCAGTTATAATTTTTCCGAAAATTCTCTACCGCCTGTTCTTTTTTTGCTTCCATCCTCTTCTCTCCCTTCCCGCGGAACGCATCTTTTTCCATTCTCTCATGCCGCGTTATTTCGCGACAGCCTTCTCAAGCTCTTATCCTTCTTCCAAATCTGCCAGCCACAGATCCGCGCAGGCATCGCTTGGCATCCGCCAATCTCCTCTCGGCGACAGGGCCACCGTTCCCACCTTCGGGCCGTCTGGCAGACAGGAACGCTTAAACTGCTGGGTAAAAAAGCGCCGGATGAATGTTTTGAGCCACTTTAGGATAGTTTCGTCAGCATACTCGCCGGCAAATGCCCGTCTGGCGATCCGGTAGATCTTTCTGGGAGGGTATCCAAAGCGAAGCAGATAATACAGGAAAAAGTCATGCAGCTCATATGGTCCTACCAGATCTTCTGTCCTCTGAGCGATCTCCCCATCCTTTGGAGGAAGGAGTTCCGGGCTTACCGGTGTGTCCAGCACATCATACAGCACCTCTTTTAATGTATCGTCACCGCAGGTGTCCGCGTAATAATGGACCAGATGGCGCACCAGCGTCTTTGGCACAGAAGCGTTCACCCCATACATAGACATGTGGTCCCCATTATAAGTAGCCCATCCCAACGCCAGTTCCGACATATCTCCAGTGCCAATGACCATTCCCCCGTTTTCATTGGCAATATCCATCAGCACTTGAGTCCTCTCCCTGGCCTGGGCATTCTCATAGGTCACACTGTGATCTTCCGGGTCGTGGCCAATATCTTTAAAATGCTGTTCCACCGATTTGGCGATCGGCACTTCTCTCAATGCCGCTCCCAGTTTTCTGGCCATCTGGCAGGCATTCTGATAAGTCCGGTCTGTAGTCCCAAAACAGGGCATTGTAACTGCCGTAATCTGATTCCTGTCCAATCCCAGCGCATCGAAAGCCTTTGCCGTCACCAGAAGAGCAAGGGTTGAGTCCAGCCCGCCAGAAATCCCCACGACCGCGCTTTTCGCATGGGTATGAGCCAGCCTTTTTTTCAGCCCCATCGCCTGGATCGTCAAGATTTCCTCACAACGCTGACTGCGCTCCGTCTCTTCCGAGGGGACAAACGGGCGTGAATCAAAGAACCGGGTCAATTTTGTCTCCCCATATCCCGCGGCAAATGGAATTCTAGGCAGCGTATGTCCTTTTGAATTCTGGAATGTGGTATTCTTCCGCCGCTCACTTTCCAGTCTCTGGATATCAATTTCTGTATAAATTACGCCTCCCTGGAAACGCTCTGCTTCCTTCAGAACGGCTCCGTTTTCCGCAATGATATTATGTCCTCCAAACACCAGGTCTGTTGTAGACTCTCCCTCTCCCGCATTGGCGTACACATAGCCGCAGATCAGCCGGGCAGACTGGCCCGCGATAAGGCTTCTGCGGTAAGCCGCTTTCCCAATGGTCTCATCACTGGCAGAACAGTTGACAATGATCAAAGCCCCTTCTCTTGCGGCCTGGATGCTGGGCGGCACCGGAGACCATACATCCTCGCAGATCTCCGCCGACACGATCAGAGACGGCAGATCTTCCGCCTGGTAGAGAAGTCCTGGCCCAAACGGAATCTTCTCCCCCTCAAATAATACCGCCTCCGCTTGGAAAGGTCCCTGACGGAACTGACGCATCTCATAGAATTCGCCATAATTAGGAAGAAAGCTTTTGGTAGTCATTCCAAGAACTTTTCCTCGATGCAAAGCCGCCGCCACATTATAAAGTTCTCCGTCTTTCTCAAAAGGAAGTCCTACAAAAATCAAAGCTTCTTTCTCTCTCGTCGCTTCCGCCAGCCTGCCAAGAGCGTTCTTTGCCTGTCTTAGCAAAATCTCCTGGGTAAACAAGTCACCGCAGGTATAACCGGTAATACAAAGTTCTGGAAATACAATGATCTTTGCTCCTTCCTCTGCCGCTTCCTCGATCATGCTCCGGATCTGCTCCGTATTGTAGGCCACATTCGCCACCTGGATCTGCGGAGTCGCGGCCGCCACTTTGATAAATCCATCTTTCATAATCTGATCTCCCTCTATCTGCTCTGTTTTATGATCCGTTTCAGATCCTCTACCGTATACTGATAGGCAGTATTACAGAAATGACATTTCACTTCTATATCCTTTCCTTCTTCGATCATTTCCTGGATCTCTTTCTTTCCAATGCTTGCTACCGCCCGTTCTACACGCTCCTTAGAGCAGCTGCAGTAAAATCTTGCAGGAAGCCGGTCCGTGATCTCCAATCCCACATTCCCAAGCAAAGTCTCTAACAATTCTTCCGGCGTTCCTCCTTCCTTTAAGAAGGCGGTCACAGAAGTCACATTCTTGAGATTCTCTTCAATCTGCCGGATGGTCTCTTCCGTCGCAAAAGGCATCATCTGGATGATAAATCCACCCGCGCAGCGCACGGTATTGTCCTTCTCCATCAGGACTCCAAGTCCTACAGAGGAAGGAACCTGCTCAGAATTAGCGAAATAATAAGTCAGATCTTCCGCGATCTCGCTGGTCACCAGAATCGTCTGCCCACTGTATGGCTCTTTCAGTCCCATATCCTTGATCACCTGCAAAAGGCCGATCCCAACGGCTCCGCCCACATCCAGCTTTCCATTCTTAGGCGGCAGCATCACATCTGGATTCCCCACATAACCTTTGACATTAGCTTTGCTGTCCGCCGTTACCGTGATCCCGTTGATCGGGCCGTCTCCACGGATCTGCAGGGTCAACAAATCTGTCTCGTTCTTCATCATACTGCCCATCATGGCTCCGGCCGTCAAAAGGCGCCCCAGCGCAGCTGTGGCTACTGGGCTTGTTCCATGATGGACTCTTGCCTCTTCCACCGTCTTGGTTGTCAAAGCGGCAAAGGCCCTCACCTGACCCTGTGCCGCCGTAGCTCTTACTATATAATCTTCCATCGATTCCTCCTTATATCTCTTTTATGTTCTATTTTCCACATTCCTGGGCCACCACCAGAATCCTCTCACTGGTATAAGTTGGCGCCCGGTCGGTATAACCGTCAAACGCCTGTACATATTTCATGCCGGAGCGCTGGATCATCTGTTTGATCCTCTCCAATGTATAGGCCCGCTGAAAATGTGTCTCCTGGTATCTGCGGTAAAGCATAGGATCATCCTGCTCCTGGACGAACAGAGTCAGTTCATACTCGTTGATCTTTTCTTCCGGAGCATAATAATTCTCCCAGATAAAACTGCAGGTCTCCCGCTCTTCCGCAAAGGTATTGTCCCCCAAAATCTCACGATACTTGTATTCTGTATTGAAATCAAAGAGAAAAATACCTTCCGGGTCCAGATAATTATTGGCCAGCCGGAAGACTTCCAAAAGCTCCTCTTCCTCGACCATATAATTTACGGAATCACACACGCTCACAATAGCCCCCACAGTGCCGTAAAGCTCAAACTCCTGCATATTCTGCAGCAGATAGAGAATATCATGGCCGCTCTTTAGGCGCTTCTCCATGGCAAGCTCCAGCATATCTTCCGAATTGTCCACACCGATCATATCGTATCCAGCAGTTGCCAGAAGCTCTGTCATTTTCCCGGTACCGCAGCCCAGATCCAGAGCAAGGCCGCTGGTAATATCATACTGTTTGAGAATAGACTGGATTCGCGCGGACCAGTCCTCATATGGGACATTATCCATAAAAGTGTCGTAAACTTGGGCAAAACTGGTATATGGCTGCATGGTGTCTCCTTTCATAAAAAATGTACTGGGGATATTATAGCACAGAGCTGAGGATTAGGGTATTGAAAAATAGATGGGAAACTGGAAAAGGCAATCGCCGTCCCCAGCATATAAAACCCGAACCATCTTTTCAATTCACGCCAAAACCGGACAAGAGGGGCAAAGCCCCTCTTGACTCCCCGCTGAGACGGCCGCGGACACGGAATCTTTACAGGATGATCTTCCTGCGTGCGCAAAATACGTCGCCTACTTTACAGAACCGACGAAGCGTTTCTTTTAACGCAGCATGAAAATTATAAAAAAATTACGGGTGCAAGTGTGAAAGGAGGTACAGAAAAATGTACAGAACAACATTACAGCAGAAAGGACATTCTATGGATAAGGGATACCTAGAAACAGCAATTACCCTTGCCCGTATGTACGGGATAGCGGAAACACTCCACCCGTGGGAGTATCTGGACAACGAGAAATTCCTCTGCAAAATCCAGAATTGGACAGCAGATTTTCTTGAAACCGGAGATACAGATATTGTGAAATTTTTTGAATCCAAAATAATTGAATAAAGAAGAAACAGGGTATTTCTCCATACATAGGGGAATTACCCTGTCCTTAAATATCTTCCGGCGGAATGTATTCTAAAATATCTTCTACCCGGCACTCCAAAATACTGCACAGCGTATCAAGTGTAGTTGTAGTAATCGGCTTCCCGTGTTTCATCCGATGAATCGTATTCGCCGGAATCCCATGTTTAAAAATCAAAGCATATTCTGTAATCCCACGCCGGAAAAGAGTCTCATAAAACGGTTGGTATGAAATCATGTCCGAATCCCTCTTTTCTTTTCCACATGATATCATCCCCAATTCCTTGACTATGACTAATATATTGAGTATAATTTTAGTCGAAAAATCTGTTCATTTATCAACAGAAAAAAACACAAAAGGAGTGAAAAAGAAAAATGAGAAGAAAAATCCTTACGATCCTGCTTATATCATGCATCACTGGCACAATGGCTGCCGGTTGTGGAATGATACCTGCATCTGACAGCGGAAACGATACGGAAGAGACCCAGGAGTCGCAAGAGCAGGAAACCGATTCTGCGCCCGTACAGGAAGACACCGCAAATGAAGCAGAAGAAATCGACACCCAGTCCAGTACGGCAGAAGAAGGATCCGAACCGAAACAGGAAGAAACAACCGCGGAAATCGAACCCGCAGAGAATATGTCCGACGCTCCAGACCTTCCCTTAAATACCAAAGTGGAAAATGAGATTTACAGCGATCAGACACATTGGTATTCTTTCACGACCGGTGAAGAATCCGGTGTAGATTACGGCGTTATATTTGTCAATACCACGCCGGGAGACGAGCCGGGAGACCATACGGTAGAGGGTATGGTCAGAAATGAGTTTGGCGAGGAAGTTGGCGGCGGCTATCATTTCGTGGATGCCGGCGGCTCCGCAATAACGATCACTATCGAGAGAGCGGAAGCCAATACTACCTATTATTTGGGCGTAAAATTGGCATCTTTCAGAAAGGATTCTGGATATACACTTGTTGTAAAGGAAAAATAAAGCAGCGGATGAAATCATCAGATACCGTTCCCCTAACTGACGAAAACAAAAAGACACCGTTTCAAAATACGGGCAGTAAATCTTACTAAAGAATTCAGCGGCGCTAAGGCCGCTGAATTATCTTTTCGTGTTCCATTTTTCTCCTCCATCACTGCCTGCTCTCTACAATTCCAGGTATGATACTTTGCCGCTTTTTATCTCCGATTTCATAAGAGACGCCCGTTTCACCGTCATCTCCGCTTTTGGCAGATGGACCTGGTATGGCTTTTTAGCGGAAACCTTACGGATCAGAGTGATATGAGGGACAAAGGAATCCTCACTGAAAGGGATTCCGGCAGCTTTCAAAGCCTTTCTTAATTCTCTTACGTAAGTTTTCAGTTTCTGGTTTCCTTTTACTCCTGCCCATAGGATATTTCCGAAATTCCCCTTTTCCGAGAGCGCCAGTCTGAAAGACGGAAGAGGGACTGTTTCCAGCACTTGTTTTACTTCTCCCGGATTTTTGTATTCTCCAATAAAGGCCAGCGTCAAATGCAGGTTCTGGGCCGGGACATAGTTGCCCTCCACCCCCTGTTTTTTCAGATCATGCATACAAGTGACCAGCGCTTTCCTCATCTCATCAGAAAGCCGGATCGCAATAAACAGCCTCATTTTCCACACCTTCCTTTTCCCGCCTGACCGCCCATACTGCCGCCCGCAGTGCCAGGATCATAGGGATTCCTACTCGGAAGCGGTTCTTCTTTGATCCTCCATTATCCCAGCAGCGCCCGGACCATTTCCGCGTCAAAGGCCACTGATTTTACATGGTCTACTTCAATCTGGTATAAAGCATTGGCCGCAAGATGTTCAGCCGCCTGCTCCAGGTCCCGGATGCCGCTGGTATCTTTATGCAGTTCAATGACCGCGTTAAGCCCGTCTGGCGTCAGCGTACACTCCTGTTCCTGTATGCCGATCCTTCTGCGGACTTTCGGCAGGGCGTACTCAGCGAAGATCACTTTCTTTTCCTCCGGGGTATAATCCGGGATTTCGATCACCGCAAACCGGGACATGAGCGGCGCGCTGATCTGATCCTTATCATTCGCCGTGGCAATAGGGTAAACGCCTGATGTAGGGATCATACACTCGATATAGTTGTCGGTAAATCCAAGGTTGTCCAAAAGGGTCAGCAGAACATCCGCGGGATTGCCGTTTCCCTTTCCCGCCGCCGCCTTATCTAATTCATTGATGATGAAGACCAGGTTGGATTCTCCCGCCATGGAGAAAGCTTCCATAATGATCCCAGGCTTGGCGTTGGCATAGATCCGGGAACTTCCGGTCAGCTGCTCCGGGTCATTGATGGAACTCATATCCAAAGTAGTCCAGGGCAGTTTCAAAATTCTCGCAACCGCGTAAGCAATCTGAGACTTTCCGGTTCCAGCCGGCCCGATCAGCAGGATTCCATAGGCTGGCAGCGTATGGGTCCGGTTGATCTGGATGATCGTCTCGATGATCCGCTGTTTCACCTGCTCCATCCCATAGAGTTCTTCATCCAGGATCCGCCGCGCCTCCACCGGATCTATGGATGGGAAATAATTATTCTTCCACTGGATGTTCATCATGATCGAGAGGGCGCGCTGGGCGTGGCGCCGCTCTTCCGCGGATACTTCATTGGAACGGGCCACTGCCAGATTCCTTCTGGCCCAGAGGCGGATATTATCCGGCAGGGTCTTTCCCGCGCAGTTCATAAAGTCCGTGATGCTCTGGATGCTGGTCAGCTTCATACTGTCCCCAGTCTCCTCCGCATCCTCGTCTGGGATCTCCTGGGATGGGGCGTCACTGGACAAAAGCCGCTCGATCATAAACTGAAGGAAACCGTCTTCCGCTGAAAGCTTGCCTCCCCAGCCAAAAGAGATCTCCCGGATCTTATAGACCGCGTAACCGCCTTCTGTATCTGCCCCGGAGAGCCGCACATTGATATGATTCTCTCCCAGCCATTTCAAAAGGCTTACAAAGCGGGCATCGATCCGAAGGATATCCACACTGATCATACTGCCCTCTCCTTCTTTAAATTCAAAGGCCGTCTTCCGCATAGGATTGGTAAAGACCCCCGCGGAATGATGCTTTAATTTCCCCTCGCTGTTATCCAGCACCAGCATGGGATGCTCCGGGGATGCCTCCGGCTCGCTGGAATAATAGATTTCATAGGTACACTCTGGCTCCTTCGATGTTTCCGGCGTGTTTTTAAAATCAAATACTGGCATACAATACTCCTTCTTCCTAACAACAGTTTTCCTTATTCTACCATAAAAAGGGACGGAGGAAAAGAAATCCTCCGTCCCAAAAGCTTCTCTCATTAATCGTCATCCCGATCGTCATCCCGGTCATCGTCCCGGTCATCGTCCCAGTCATCATCTCGATCATCGTCCCGATCGTCATCTCGATCATCGTCCCGGTCATCATCTCGGTCATCGTCCCGGTTGTCATCCTGTCCGGCTTCCGGCACGCCGCCCCAGTCATCGTTATGATCATAATCCGCTTCCAACACTTTGCCATTTACCGCGTTTACTTCAAATTCATACTCCACTCCGTCTGCTGTAAACTCCAGCTCATAGATTCCGTCATCCAATTCATATTCTTTGTCCGCGAACTCCGCGGAATCCAGATGCAGCTGGGCAAGCACGATCTCCTGCGCTTTTTCTAAAGTGATGTATCCATTTTCACCATAATCATCGCTGTCTACCGTCATCGGCGAAGATGCGATCCCACAGTGTTCCGCCGTAACCTTTACTTCATCGGCCATTTCTGTGATGAAATCATCATCTGGATATCTGGAGCCTTCTTCCAATTTTAAAACAACATTTTTCGTATTCCCTCCTACAGTCTCCGTGAAATATCCGGATTCGTAAATAGATTCTACCAGCTCGCCTACAACTTCTTTACAGTCTTTTCCCTCATAGTCATCATAAGTTTCCAAAATCGCCGTTCCTTCCTCATTGGCCCCCTCGACTGTTTTTACCTTTCCTTCTCCATCGTAAGCGATCTCTACTTCTGGATTTACGCTGAGAAGAACTGTCCCCATAATCTCATCCGCCTTTTGGAGATTGGCCTCTTCTCCATTTTCCGCCGTCTCCTGCGCGCCGCATCCGGCAAAGAGCATCATTCCACATACCGCCATCGCTGCTGCTTTTCCTTTGAATAAATTTTTCTTCATCATATCCTTTTCTCCTTTTTGTTTTTTAAGGTTGTATTGATAGAATACGAAAGGGTATTTCCCAAACCGGGGTCGATGGATCATTTTTTTATTTTTATCTATGCTCTTTAGTCGTCGCCGTCATCATCGCCGTCATCGCCGTCATCGCCATCGTCGTCATCATCGCTGTCATCGCCATCGTCATCATCGCTGTCATCGCCATCGTCATCATCGCCGTCATCGTCACCATTGCTGTCATCATCGCCGCTGCTGACGTTCTTTCCCTGGCCGCCATCTCCCGCGCTGCCGCCGTCCTCATCTGGAGCTGCGCTGGTCCGTCCTCCGCCGTCATGCTCTGTCTCCCTGTCATCCATATCCTCATAAGTCCGGATCTCGATCTGGGAATCAAAATGAATCGTCAGCTCTGTGATCAGCATATCTTCCGTAGCGGTTTTCCAGTTTTCATGCTCCGATTCCACCGTCAAAGTAATCCTGTCCCCGTCTTCCAGGAATCCCCGGTCCGCCGCCAGATCTGCCAGTTCATCAGACACCTGGTCTACCTTTTTCCCTATAAAATGATAGTCTTCTGTAAGTTCCTCGCCGTCCTCATTGATTCCTTCCACGTCTATGACATAATCCCAGCGGTTGACGGAGATCATTACATCTGGGTTGATCTGCATCCGGACAGTCCCATACGGGGAGAGAAGAAATTGGAAAGCGCCAAGGAGGACCAGACAAAAGCAGGCGGCCGCGGCCAGGATCGAGATAACTTTACGCCCTTTTCTTACTTTCCCGCGTTCCTCTTTAAAAGGAATCACATCTTCCACCAGCTGGCCCACATCATATCCCAGATTCGCCACTTTCAGAAATTTCCCCTGCTGGTCCAGCACAACGGCATAGCTGATCCCACATTCCATCACAAGATATTTCATCTTCTCCCGCCTCCTTTCCCTGAAGAAATCTGACACAAATGTCCCCGGATGATCTCATATCCATTGGTATACGCCAGCAGCAGCGCCGCCATCAGGCCGATGAATCCGCCGATCAGCGCCGAGCCGAATGTTGCCAGCAGCGATGCCACGATCATCGGCAGGATTCCGAACTCGTTGGCCGAGGGCTGCCAGGTCGTGCCGCTGATGAAGTTCCAAAGCCCGATCTCCCGCAGGGCCGGGATGCCCTGGATGAACAGGAAGATCACGATCACCGACAGCGCGATCACCGCCGCGGCTGCGCAGAGGAAGAACACACTCTCCGTGATGCGCTCCAGAACCTTCAAGACTTTTTTCTTGTTTCCCTTTTTCGCGGTGGCGCCTGCCGCCGCCTGTTGGACCTTTGCTTCCATTGTACTCCTCCCCGGTGATCCGCTGGTTGCACATACAAAAGGAATGGTGAACAGCTGCCGGTAAAGCTGCGTTCTGTTCACCATTCCCCCTCTTTCTCTATGGGGTTTCCGCTTTTCCCTCGGTGCTCTTAGGCGACGGGGATGTAGCCCTGCTCAGAGACGACCGCCTGACCATCCGCGGAGAGGATGTAGTCCAGGAACGCGCGGGCCAGATCATCGGTGGCCGGGCCCTGCACCAGCAGGAAGGGGCGGGCGATGGGGTAGGTGCCGGCGACGATGTTCTCCTCGGTGCACTCCACGCCGCCGACGTTGATGGCGTGGACCTGCGTGCTGTCATAGGAGCCCAGGGAGATGTAGCCGATGGCGTTGGTGTGGCTGACGACGTTGGTAGAAACCGCGTTGGTGGAGTCGGCGATCAGCGCCTTGCTCTCATCGACCAGAGAGATCTCGTTGCCCTCTTCGTCCTCGCCCAGCAGGCCGCAGATCTCTTCAAAGGCGCTGCGGGTACCGGAGCCAGCCTCGCGGGAGATGATGAGGATCTCCTCGTCGTTGCCGCCCAGCTCGGACCAGTTGGTGATCTCGCCCTTGAAGATGGAGGCGATCTGGTCGGTGGTCAGGTCCTTGACCGGGTTCTCCAGGTTGACGACCACGGCGATGCCGTCCATGCAGATGGTGGTGCCGGTGACGCCCTCGGCGGCGGCCTCCTCCTCGGTCAGCGCGCGGGAGCTCATGCCCAGCTGCGCGGTGCCGTTGGT
>OGYF01001154.1_pt1 | contig 23531 bp, 36 predicted proteins | sample 1576451 | NCBI WGS metagenome assembly OGYF01 (sample SAMEA3541505, study PRJEB24748) | human gut metagenome | biome: human gut; feature: human-associated habitat; material: faeces | place: China | collected 2012
GGATATGCCAAGGTGTATGACAGAGCACAAATATATGGTAATGCTCAAGTGTATGACAGTGCCTATGTGTATGACGGAGCACAAATATATGGTAATGCTCAAGTGTATGGATATGCCGAAGTGTATGGCGGAGCACAAATATATGGTAATGCTCAAGTCTATGGTGATGCCGAGGTGCATGAAGAAGCTCAAATATATGGGTACGCTAAGGTTTACGATACCGCTAACATACATTGTAATACTGAAGTGTATGGCGATGCCAACATATATGGTGAAGCCTGGGTATATGGATATGTTAGTATATATGAGAACGCCCACGTATATGGCAATGCTCATATATATGGTAATGTTGATATATATGGCAATGCACAGGTGTATGGCTGTTCCTCTGTATGTGGCAAGACTATAATATGCGAGAATGCCCACGTATATGATGCTGAGATAGATGACAACGAATTAGTACACTGCCCTACATGGATACGTGGTAATGCCGAGATAAAGGACAATGAAAGCCATTGTGGGTTCAATCTTTCAGGCCCATTCATTAGCCACATACATGCCTACCGGACTAAAAAAAATGAAGTGGAAATTACTTGTGAAGATTTTCGTGGGAACATGGAAGAATTTGAAAAGGAAGTAGAAGAAACGTATTCAGGAAAAATATCCAAAGAGGAGTGCAATCGGATAATAGAAGAAATCAGGACAAAGCTCGATTAATATGTATCCTCTAAGCAACAGAGGAAGTATCATGATGTAGTCTGGTTTATAGAAATAAAATAAAAAGCGCGACGGAGTACGCCGCGCTAAGATACTAAAAGTGTGAAGCAATTCACAAATGAAAACCTACTGATAGTAGATTTTCGTTTTAATCCACAAGGGACAATCCCTTGACGGCACAAAGATAGTATTTATATCTTAAGTAAATGATCTAAATTATTTATATATATCAGTACTAATATGGTTCATTTTCCGTTTTATAGAAAAAATAGAATTATGAAACCAATAAAAGTACTTGAATTATCAGAGGTTGATCGCCTCAAATTAGAGAAAGGCTATCATAATGGCCCTACTCATAGTTTTCGTATCAGATGCAAATCCATATTGCTGAAGTCAGAAGGTAAATCAGCTCCCCAAATAGCAGAAATGCTTGAGGTAACAGTACCTACTGTCTACACATGGGTAAAACGTTATGAAGAAAATGGCATCAAAGGCTTGGAGACACGTCCTGGTCAGGGGCGAAAGCCTATAATGGATTGTTCTGATGAAGAAGCAGTCCGCAAGGCTATTGAGGAAGACCGTCAGAGTGTGTCCAAAGCACGTGAGGCATGGCAGAATGCGACTGGTAAAGAAGCCAGCGACATTACCTTCAAACGTTTTTTAGAAACATTGGTGCAAGATATAAGCGTATAAGAAAACGCCCAAGGGGCAAACCCTCACCGCAGCTCTACGCATACAAGAAAGAGAAGTTGCAAGAACTTGAAGAACTTGATTCCAAAGGAGAACTTGTGCTATATTATGCCGACGAAAGCCATGTTTGTACAAATGGTTATGTTCCATATGGCTGGCAATTCAAGAATGAGGATATTTACATCCCATCCGAGAAGGCAGCCCGGCTTAATATCTTTGGCATGATTACCAAAAGGAACCAATATAAAGGTTTTACCACACAAGAGTCCATCAACGCAGACAAGATTGTGGACTATCTTGACAGATTCTCTTTCAATGTCACGAAGAAGACTGTAATTGTCTTGGACAATGCTTCTGTTCATAGAAATCGGAAAGTGAAAGAACTGAGGAAAATTTGGGAGAAAAGAGGATTGTTCCTCTTCTATCTTCCACCTTATTCTCCAGAACTTAATCCTGCCGAGATTCTTTGGCGTATACTTAAGGGCAAATGGATAAGACCGATAGATTACGAGACTACGGACTCGCTTTTCTATTGTACGAACAGGGCCTTGGCATCTGTGGGTACGAACTTATTCGTGAATTATTCATATTTACAAAATTAATTTTGAACAGTTACTTATATCAAAAAAAATCATCATAATTCCTATATCTGTTTTATAACTGAATTATTATTTTAAAAGTAAAATCAATGAAAACACAAATAGAAAAACTTAGAGAGCTTTCAGACAAAAAGAAAAGTGTAGTAATGAATCAATATGTAGATGATTTATTACGCAATGGGAAAGCATATACTGTACGGAGCCGGTATAGTGGAGGTTACTATTATAAAAAGAGTTATACCGAAGAACTGGATAAACTTCTTACAGAGCATGGCATAAGCCATGAAATAGGGAACGACGCCCCTCGCGGTGGAATGAATGGTGAGTTTGTATCACTTAAAGGAACTGTGTTAAAGTATGTGCTGAAGTGTAAAAGAGAAAGAGAGGAATTATGGGAAGCAGAACAAGAGCGCAAGGATAAGCAAAGAGCATTGGCTTATGAAAGATATAAACAGGAATGCGAAAAAACTTATAAGTTCTGCGTGGAGAATAATATAGAAATTGATTTTTCTTACTTTACTGAAAAAGATAATGAAAGGTTTTTTCATCTTGATTATGACGATATAAAGAAGAAAAAATTAGGATATAAAATATCTATTCCTAAACGCTTTTACGGTATAGCATCGAGGTATTCAGGCGTACAGTCGAATGAAGGCTTTCGTAGATACGTTAAAGAAAAACTGTTGTCTTCGGGTTTATCGCATGAAGGGTGCAAGATTACTGAAGTTTATGGCTGTGGCGTTGGTGATGGTTAATTTATATCCAAAAATATTTATCATAATTCCTGCCGCTGTGAAGCGAAGTTTTAAGTTAGATCAAAGTCCGACGGAGAGTAATACTCCGCCGGCCTTCTTCATTTTTAAATTATAAACGTATGAATAAGAAAAGAAGAAAAGAAATCGAAGACGTAAGAGAGTCGTTGAGAAAAGTATATGAGGAACTTGAAGAACTCAAAGACGAAGAACAGGAAGCCTTTGACAATCTACCTGAGTCTTTCCAGGAATCCGAAAAAGGAGAGCGGATGCAAGAGTACATAGAATACATGGAAGAAGCTCTCTCAAGCATTGAAGAATCAATTGAAAGTTTAAATGAAATAGAGTAAAATTATGGACGGAACAACAATTTTCTCAGTTATCTGCGTCCTGCTTTGTGCAGGCTATCTGGTGGTAAGATACCGCCGTTACAACATTCATCGTGCACTGAATCTGCCGAAAAATCCTCCGCGTTACCCGGACAGTGCCATTAAATCGGCCAAGGAAATAGGTAAATTCCTGTTCACCCGTGCGGAGATTTGCGGAGTTCACTTCATGACGGCCGACAAAGATACGGGCGTTTCCTACGAAGCTATCCGCGACATCTCTCGGGGGAAAGACACGCACATAGTGAACTTCCTGCGCATGGCTTACTTCCTGGGCTGTGAGGTGGTGATAAGGCAAATCGGTACGACCGACACCGAAGACCCGGCAACCACTCCGCAAGTGTATGAAGAAATGATTGCCAACATTGAAGAAGAGAACAGACGGTAAGTATTTACCGTCTGTAAATAAAAAATTATATTTGTGAATCGTCATTTTAAAAGTGGGGGCAACACAATAAATACTGCTATTTTATCATGAGAAAAGAAGAAGTTTTATGCTTGTTAGAAGCAATGTCCGGATGCGATACACCTGCATACATCTGTGATAATCAAGGTAACAATGAATCATATAATGATTTTCTTGTAGATGATTTCTTTAATGAAGACTACGCCAATTATCTTCCTGGACAAGATTGGGATTTTTTGGGAATGGAGGAAGCTGATCCTGATAATGTAGACATGGATATATGGGCTCAAGAATTTCCGAAAGAAGATATTGAGATGTTTAAAAACATGCTGAATGATGGAAGGCTATATATAGCTACATTCCACAATGACAATCATGGTACATTGAAAATAATAATTTGCGAATAATGTTGCAAACTTTAATCTTGAATAATACATGCAAATATTCCTACCATCGCCAAGCTGCCTGCAAACCGACAGGCAGCTTGACAAACGGCGGCTCAACAAACAGATAATAGAAGCCGCACAGATACTACGTGCCATCGACGGAGAAGGGAAAGGATGGAAAAATCATCCTGCCACCCGGAAGTATCGTCCTCACAAGTCATGGCTTCATCTTTACCGTTTCTGCCTGATGGCTTTCAAAAACGGAGATATAAAATTAGCTGAAGTTATCAGCCGTCAGGCCGATGCAGTCCTTCCTCCCTTCGTAACGGAAGAGCTCTGCCGTCAGCATGCCAAAAGGCTCTTTACAAAATCTCCGGACCTTTATCCGCAGTTTGCATCGCTTGGAACCAGCATGGAAAACTGGTACGTGATAGACGGTGCAATAATTCGTTATGTCAACGGAAAGAAATTAACCTCTAAATGAAGCATAAAGACAGTTTGCTTTGCAAACAGAAAACATACACTTCAATTAATTGATATTCAGCACCTGTTCAGGCGTGAATCGGTGGTTTTTTGAATTTTAGATACAATTTTAATGCGATTCTTGCTTAAAATTGTTACATTTGCCATGCGAAAGAAAAACAATGAATTAACCATAAAAGCAGGGCAAATGATCTACACTAACCAACGACGCAGGGAGCTTAACAAAGCTCTGTTTTCTAAACTGCAAAATCCCCTTATTACTACGCTCGCCGAGGAAGGCGACTCACACATTTTTCTTGAACATCTGCCAAAGGATGCCGAGGAAATTCCCACAGACGACTGTCTGATGCGTAATGTGCCGCGAGGTGTGCTGCCGTGGAACCAGGTGATGCCGGTATTCATTCCTGCTATGTACAACGGGAAGAAAGCTTATCTGGTGAACTACGTGAACAATTCACAGAAAAGCATCCAGACGGCACTCGAAAAACTGAACACCTGCGGAATGTATTACATTCCCGGCATGACGCTGGAGAAAGGAGTGGATTATGAATGAATTTAAGAAGATGGCCATGCAGGGATGCCTTATCCTGATTGGCATGGTACTGGTAGTAGGATTCTGCCTGTATGGAATCATTAGTCTTATTAAACAATTTATCTGAAAACGGCATGGAAGAAAAAAGATATTACTACAAGGTGTCGCTATCGAACACGCATCGCGGACGCTGCATTCAGGAACTGATTGAGAAAGGGAATAGAGCGGTGGAAGCGGCCAACGAACTGGCTGCCAGTCTGGGTGCTGAATCGCGAACGGACCGTCCGGAGCGACTGTTCCCGGGAGTAGGAATCGGAAGCCTGAAGTTCCATAGAGTTCCCAACCTTTTTGCCTACCAGTTTATCGGTAAGGGAGAATATATCCCGAATATGCAGAACGAGAAAGGGAAGGAGATAGCACGTAAAATCATGGACCTGCCTGACGTGACCTCCGACGATTTCCGGGTAGCGTTTGGCATTCCCATAAACCGCCAGCACACTCCTCAGTGGTTTATCTACAACGGAAAGGCGTACCTGTGCAGCCGCTATCCGCTGGGCGAGGAATACGAAACCATCCTCCAGCAGGAGTTTGAATCAAAACGGAAGAAAGTATGAGCTACCAGGTGAATCTTTTCCGAAAGCCTCCGGTAATTGGTGAAGTAGTTTCGCGTGCGGAATACCGCGAGATACTTCTGGCACGCATGGCTGCCGGCGACCTCTATGCGTCGGAAACGCTGGCCATGGTGCGAAAGGCCGACATGGCGCTGGATGTGCTTCGTGAAAAACCTATATACAAAAGAAATAATGAATCCGTTTAATATTTTTCTGGTTGTTATATTATGTGTAGCTTTTGGATGGAGTATTCTTTTTGCAATAGGAATAACTATTTCTGCATTTAAAGAACTACTGAAAATGATAAAACAAATGATGGAGGATTGACATGGGATGTTTTATTTGTGCAAAATGCGGGTGCGTGGACAACACCGCCACTTCGGAATACTGGAGCATTGTGACAAGACTTGCGCCAGATGCAGAATGGGACGAAAGTCTTCTGCCGTACAAATGGAAACCGCTTTGTTCGGAATGCTGTAAAATAGAGTTTGACGAAACCGGAAATCACGCAAGATATATTCCAGGAAAATGGCACGGAAGATTTCCGAAAGAAAAAGCTACGGAAGACCAGAAACGCCGTGTGGGTAAAGGCGGACTGATTCAACATAAATGAAAGATTATGGGAGAGAAGAAATTCAAGCATGTAATGATAGATACGGAAACGCTGGGAAGGACACCTGGAAGCGTGGTCCGTTCGGTGGCTGCCGTAGAGTTTGACCCTCAAACGGGTGAAACCGGACGACAAAAGGTGTGGAAAATTGACCTTGCAGACTCCATCCGCTATGGGTTTAAGGTAGAAGCATCCACGCTGAAATGGTGGATGATGCAGTCGGACGAAGCACGACGCGAATTTGTGGAAGGAGCAGAAACACCACTGGAGGATTTCCTGGAGGATTTCATGCAATTTATAGCTGCTACGGACGAAGGGAACGACTTCACGTTATGGTGTCTTCAGCTTGATTTCGACGTGGCTATGCTTCGTTCCATGTATTCATGGTATAACCTGAACGTGTACAGATGCGACGAAGAAGTGCTTCCGTGGAACTTCCGGAAAGTGCGCGATGTGCGTCCGTATATGGATGCTCTGGATAGTGCAGGTCTTCTTCCTCCGAAGGTGGCGGACAGACACACTCCGCTGGCCGACTGTCTGGCTCAAATAAACTATGTGTATCTGGTTGAAAAGAATAATCTTGTAGTGAGATAGGAGTATGAACGTCACCACCGATACAATAAACCACATATACCAGTATGCCACATACCGCACAAACGAGCGATGCGGAGAAACCGTAACCGTTCCGGGACTTACGGAAGGTGCGCATACCTTTTGCCGTAGCCGTCTGGAAGAAAAATATATGTTTGTGCTTTCGGCTGTGAAGGGTCTTCCTCGCGTGATGCGTTACAGCAATCGTCCGGAAGGCGCTCCATGGATTCTGGCACGCGGTCACGGAAGCCGATACGAAGGGGCCACGCTCGATTCAGCCGAGCGCCTGCTGGTAATGGCCGTCGCGCTCGGTATTGTGCGTGTGATGAAACCATCCTGCGACTCGTGCGATGTGCCGAATGTGGTGATTGACGACGAACGACTGCGGAAAATGGAAATGCTGCATCCCAAACATTCCAGACGTTTTTCATTACTGAACTGGTAAACCTTACTCTATACTCACACTCGCCAACCGGACCTACGTTCTATGCTTCGAACAGTCGTACACAGCGGCCGCACTCATGGAGTGGATTGAAGCAGGAAAAGAGCCCGAAATATCTATCCGGAATGCCAAAAAAGGAGTAGAACGAAGCGTCGTTTTTACCATAAAAGACAAAGACGGCATTTATCTATCACTTATTCAGCGTATTGCATCTGTTACATCAGCAAGAATCCATGTAAAATCGGAGGTTTTATGAAATTTAGCAACAATTTTAATGCGATTTCGGTTGAAAATTGTTACATTTGCCATGTCATACAATGACATGTTGGGTGATAAAAGGTATTTGTAAATTCAGGGTTCCGCATCCGTGCGGAGCCCTTTGTAAACCTGAAATACATGGCAAAGAAAAACATAAAATGCTATAACTCCGGTAAAATAGGCGGTCTTTCCTACCTGCAGGCATACAAGAACTTTGATAATGCAGATCAGGAGATTGCCGAGATGGGTTTCACTCCCGTGAATCCTATCATTCTCGGACTGAAACCATCGCGCCCGTACTGGATGCACATGGTGTGGGACATTCTGCTGCTTTCCCGTTGCGGGCATATCTATCTGCAGACGAACTGGAAGGAAAGCCGCGGAGCACGCATAGAGTTCCGCGTGGCGAAGTTCCTGGGGATTCAGATATGGTTTCAGGGAAATCCGGGGGAAGACGATTCGTTCAGTGAAAATTTTGGTGATGTAATGAAAGTGAAATAGCCTATATATAGAATGGCTCCCACGCAACGTGCGACGGCGCATATTTTCCATACAAAAGTTTAAAGGTTTGACAATTCGCTTATCAGGGGGTTCGACTCCCCCGCGCGGGACTAAATCTTAAAAGAAATGACACTAGATGAAAAAATAGAATACTCCATTAACCTTCTTCGCAAAAGTGAAGAGATGGCATTGAGAATGGACCCAGAAAACGGATTTTATCTGGCGTTTTCTGGTGGGAAAGACTCTCAGGTCCTCTATCACCTTGCCGTACAGGGGGGGTGAAATTCAAGGCTCACATGAACCTTACAAGCGTGGACCCACCTGAAGTTATACGTTTCGTAAAAAAGAACTATCCCGATGTGGAACTGATAAAACCACGCATGAGCATCTACGAAATGGCAAAGAAGAAAGGATGTCTTCCGACCCGGCTTGTGAGATGGTGCTGCGAAGAGTTTAAGGAAATGTCCGGTGCTGGGAAAGTCACTCTGATTGGAATACGCAAATCGGAGAGCACGAACCGGAAGAAAAGAAATGAAATTGAAACGGGAGACCGTAAATTCTCCGGAACATTTGACCAGTGGAGCGAGCATCAGGAAAAAATGGTGACATGTGTAGGAGGGAAAGACAAAATTCTGGTTTCTCCTATCCTTTACTGGACTGAAAAGGATGTATGGGACTACTTGAAACGAATGCACATTCCCTATTGCGAGTTGTATGACAAGGGGTATAAACGGATAGGATGTATCATGTGTCCCATGTCGAACTACAAACAGAATGTGCGAGAAATGAAAGATTTCCCGCATGTTGGGAAAAACTGGAGAAAAACAATTGAATGGCTGATCGAAAACAAATGGAAGGACAAACCGCTTTTGCAAGATCCTGATATGGCCCTGAAATGGTGGATAAGCAAGAAGTCATTCAAAGAATTTTATGCAGACGAAGTGATGCAACAGAAATTAGAGTTTAAAGATTAAAAGAAACGATATGATAAACAAATGTACATTCATCGGTAATCTGGGGAAAGACCCCGATTATAAAGTGCTGGAAAGCGGACACAAGGTAGCAAGTTTCTCCATCGCCTGCAGCCGGAAAGTGAAAAACAAGGAAAATGGAGAGACAAAGGAATATACGGAATGGATTCCCATTGTGGCCTGGGACAATCTGGCCGAAATTATCAGCCAGCTGGCCCGCAAAGGTTCGCAGGTATATGTGGAAGGGGAGTTCCGCACACGAAGCTACGAGGCAGAAGGAACCGGAGAAAAACGCTATGTGTCCGAAATATGGGCACGCGATTTCCGTCTGCTCGGACGGAAGGCAGAATCATCGTCTGCTCCGCTTCCTACTTCGCCCGACGATTTCGGCAGCCAGCCCGCACCGGCTTCTGCTCCTTCACCCGCTCAGCCGGCACAAGCGGCCCCACAGCAGCCTACGCAGGGAACGCTTAATATGACTGACGAAAAGGATGATCTTCCTTTTTAATACGAACAGATTAATCATTTAGCGATATGAACGAATTTACAAACCCGGCAGGGAATCTGGGAAACAATCCTTTCTTGCAGGCTCCCTCCACCATTTTACCCATGAAGGGGAAAAGCTCTGAAACAGAGCTTGCGGCTTCTATCAGCCGTCCGAAATCCATGATTCCCGTCAAACGAAACCGGTTTGACCGCTACACTGCACAGCAGCGCATGGCCAGTGCAGACATTCTGAACGCCCACCTGCTCATGGTGGAAATCATGATGACAAATATCACTCAGAAATACATCTACGAAGTGGTTTCCTGCCTGAAGGAACGCGGACTGATGCGTCACAACATGAAGCGCAGGGCCAACGAACTGGTAAATCTGTCTAGTGGCCTTATGAAGCGATGCAATGCGCACGATGCCATGCAGGTTCGTACCTTTACAGAAACCATCCACCCCGGGCTGTCCGGAAGTTTTATTAGGGGGGGCGGCACACTGACACAGAAGCTTCAGAACATCTTCTGGAAAACCTACGGAGAAAAAATCAACCTCATTTATTTTGCTACAAAGAATGCGCTCGACAAGTGCAACGTGCGCCAGAGCGACCTTGTATCGAACATGGAGATGGTGGCCATGATGTGTACCACCGGAATCGAGTTCTACGACTGCATGTGCCGGAAGGTGGACGGACTGCTCAACGGAGTAGGTAAGGTGAACCGGCAGAAAAGCCAGCACAACGAAAAGATGATGGCTGCGGTGAAAGATATGCTGCGTGAGATGGTGGGAAACATTGAAATACCCGATAAGGAGGGAACGGATGTGCGCACCTTGACCGCACAGTTCCAGATGGAGCTGGTGAAAGACGACCTGCTGAAACTGGTGGAGAGCGGAATCGTTTCGCTACAGGTAGAGTTTATAGAATACGTCATCGCCAGTCTGCGCATGAAGATGGCCGGAGAAGGGCTCTGCTTTCAGGACTACCGCACACTGATGGCACGCATGGGCACTAAGAACAACGTGCGTATGCTGCTGAATGAAATCGCTTCGATCCCTCTTCCTGAATCGGACGACTATGAGGTGTACGATGTCATGGAAATGCTGCCCGATGCAAAGGCAGAAGGCGAAAGCGTGATTGACAAGTTCCGTCACCTATGCCTGGAAGACCATATCCGCACAGTACCTGAAACAAACGAATCCATTACTCTCAGAAAGCTTCGTCAGGAAGTCTACCGCAATCACGGCACACTGAGTATGCTTACCCTACGCTATCTGTACAACGTGTTTGGCACAAAGAAGGCTATGGCAGAATACATAGCGCGTGCGGATGCCGACGTAATGGCGCGTACACTCCGTATGCTGAAAACGGTCAAAGTGAGTCAGCTCGCACTGAAAGACGGATGCCGATACGAACTCAACCTCGGTCAGGGCGTGCGTGCCATGTATGAGATGCACGGTTATACCCGCGAAAAGTTTGCTTCCATGGCAGGTGTAGGAACAGACCGGCTGCTGGAACTGGAGGCCATGGGCGACCTGGCATCCTATCCCCATGCGGAGAAAGCCGTCGGTCCGCTTGTAATGGACGTGGGTAAGATGCTGGGTGCAGACCCCCGTTACGTGCTGTTTGCTTCCCTACGTGATACAAAAGAGAAAGGCACACTCCCGGAGGTTTATAAACGCCTTTTCCGCGAAATGGAGAAAGTATATAACGATAACAACGATAAATCAGAAGAAGATGGGAAAGAAGAAAAAAAGGAATAAAAAACAAATAAATCCGCTTGAAATAAATAAAAGTATACTATGCGATTTCCTTGATATGGAATCGGGTGCGGGAAATATGATGGAGCTATTCGGAGGTTTCTGGCCATTAATTGAGAAAAAAGAACAGGATATTTTAAACATCCGAGATAGAACTAAAGTTCCACAGCTTGATTTCAGAAAAATTATAAGCAATAAACAGCCATCAGGAACTAAAATAGCAAAATATATGGACGGAGAAATTAAAGTATCAAAATTCAGTGTCGGTCAGGTAGTAAAGCTGAAAGACTACGACTCGCTTAAATTGGCAAATGAGAACCTGACGTATCAGATGGGGGAATTTGATTTGAAACATATCTCAAATGCTCAGGTTGCAATCTACAAAGTGCATAATACCCGTCAGCTCCGCAAGGACGGGAAGCCAGTGTTCTGGTATGAGGTAGGTCAGTGGGGTCGGAACATAGTCGACGTTCCGGAAGATTTTCTAGAAGAGCTGCCTGAACCGGTAAATATACCTGATGATAACGAAGAAGGAGAGAAACAACCGGAGAATCCTGTAGAAGAAACTATGGATGAAATGGTTGAGAAGTTTGAAGAGGTGCTGAATGAACTTAAACCTTACGATGCGCTGGCAGATGGGACTTTAAGATTCAAGCATGATAGAATAAATGCTCTGTATAAAGATTGTTTTAAGAAGACCGCATCCGATTTATATTGTACAGAAAGTTTACTTCATATTGCTGGTTTAGCTCGTTCCGCTTATAAGAACAGAACTTTGGATAGATTGTCTATGGCTGAAATTAGCGAACTACAGCTTGACACCTATCGCAAAAAGAACGCCGACTATGGAAACGCCTTTGAAAAGTCAATGGACGAAGACGGAATACTGGTAGCCAAAATCCGCATCGGTGACAAAATTCGGAGAATAAATTCCCTGATTAAAAATAATGGTGAAGGGCAGGTGAAGGACGAAAGGCTGGAAGATACTTATCTGGACCTGGCCAACTATTGCGTGATGACAATTCTTTGGATCAGAAAACAACAATCTAAATAAAATAACTATGGCAGGAAGTAATATCAGCAGAGACCACATCGCTATGGAAGCGATGAAGGTATTGATGCAGAAAAATGTATCAGAATACATGACTTTTAAAAATAAGATTAAAAAATTATTTGGTTTGGAATATAAATCAGTGATAGCATACGACGAGGAATGGTTGGCTAAGATGGCCTATGATTTTGCCGATGCCATGATTTCCCAACGCGAAAAAATAATGGAGGACAAATTATGATGCACACATGGTTTGAAGGAAAAATCCGCTACGAAAAGGTAGCGGAAAACGGGATGAACAAGAAAGTGACAGAGCCCTATCTGGTAGATGCACTCAGCTTTACCGAAGCCGAAGCACGTCTCATTGAAGAAGTAACCCATTTTATTACAGGAGAGTTCACAGTGACCGACATCAAACGGGCCAACTACAGCGAGATATTCCCGTCCGACGAGGAAGGAGCCGGCATCTGGTACAAATGCAAACTGTACTTTATCACCATCGACGAGAAAAGCGGTGCGGAGAAGAAGACAGCCACCAACATTCTGGTACAGGCTGCCGATCTTCGCGATGCGGTGAAGAAACTGGACGAAGGCATGAAAGGTACTATGGCCGATTACGTGATAGCTTCCGTAGCCGAAACCGCCATCATGGACGTATATCCGTATCAGGCCGAAGCTGAAGTACAGCCTGAGTTCGAGGAATACGACTATGAGAAATTGTCTGCGGCCGCACGTGTATGTCATAACTTAGGAATCACAGAAAAGGGCGGAAAGAAATGTATCAATACTGGCCCGATAAACGTGCTGAATATTCATTACGGCTACGGAAGCGGTCTGAAACTCATTCAGCAGCTTATCAACAAAGGCGTTCTGAAACGGGAGAAAGACTATATTTCTGTGGTGGACAAACCGCTGGAAGAGTTCGACTGGTACATCAAACAGAAGGAAGGCGATGGAAAAGTGGAATAAGGCACTGGACATTCCGGTAGAGATACTTTTCAAGTACCTCTGCCGGGACTACCGGCGCGAACAGGCACGCACAGCGGAGCTGGAGAAAAAGGTGGAAAAGCTTCAGGCAGAGTTGAACTATGAGCGAAACAACACGCCCACGGTGGAGAAATTGCAACGTCGGGTTTCATCGCTCCAAACAAAAGTCCGCGAGCAGGAAGGAACCATCAAGGCAAGAAACCTTGCCATTAAGCGGTTGAAAGGTGAAATAGGTGGATAATTTATGTGGAACAGAAATAAAAAATATAGGGACTGGTTGCGTGCGCAGCTTGGATTCAAATATAAGGAAAGTATGTTCCCTGATGAAGAAGAATATCCGGAACTGAACGAAGAAAAAGTTCTGGAGGCCATACATATTATTTCCGTTGCAAGCAAACTACCGGAGAATAGGATAAAAGAGGCTGTTATAAAACTTATCAATGAACAGCAAATTCTATTTATGGAATCCGTAAATAGTGTGGCTCAAGCGGTAAGTAACCTTACTGACGCAAGTATTTTATCCGCAGAAGCACTTTCAAAGTGTGCCGATAGTATTCTTAATACCCAGAAAGAATGGCCGGGAAATTCACGCACTAATAATGTGCCGGTATTCTTTATGAGTGATAAGCCGATAGCTGTTGATCTGTGTTCCGACGAGATATTTAAAGAAAAGGATATTTATCTGGACAGTAATACATACGGGAAAGAATCGTACACTGCTACAATAGAAATTCCATATACCACAGAGTTTGAGCGTTTCAGACAAAACATTGTAGACTCACAGATTCTTGTTGTCAGAAGAAATTATTACGACCAGGAAAGATATGAGAGCCAGCATGAGATAGCCAACCGCAACCGCCACACCTCACGCCATGTGCCGTTCTATTTCAGTATTGTCGGCCAGAACCGTCACGTACCCCGGAAGAACGGTAAGAAGTACCATACAAAGTTTAACCGGAATGTGCGTCCGAAGGGTACACACTCACATTCCAAATTTTACAGATAAAATGATAAATTTATTATACATCGACCTTTTTTGTGGAGCCGGAGGAACTTCTACCGGTGTAGAAAATGCACGTGTCAACGAATCACAATGCGCAAAAGTAATAGCCTGTGTAAATCACGATGCTAATGCCATCGCCAGCCATGCAGCGAATCATCCGGAAGCGCTTCATTTCACTGAAGACATCCGAACGCTGGAGCTTTCAGGACTGGTAGCGCATGTAGAGAAGATGAAAATGCAATATCCGGATGCGTATGTAGTTCTATGGGCTTCGCTGGAATGTACCAATTTCAGCAAGGCAAAAGGCGGACAACCTCGCGATGCAGACAGCCGGACACTGGCCGAACATCTTTTCCGCTACATTGAAGCCATAAACCCTGACTATATTCAAATCGAAAACGTGGAAGAATTTATGAGCTGGGGAGACATGGACGAAAAAGGCCATCCGGTAAGCAAAGATAAAGGTCGTTGTTATGAGAAGTGGAAACGAAACGTAAAGAAATACGGATATGACTTCGATTGGAAGATATTGAATGCGGCTAATTATGGAGCATATACTACCCGTAAGAGATTTTTCGGCATTTTTGCTAAGCGTGGTCTTCCTATAGTATTCCCGGATGCTACACACTGTAAGGATGGTAAAACGGATATGATGGGAAGACTTGAAAAGTGGAATCCTGTAAAGGATGTGCTGGACTTTACGGACGAAGGTAAAAGTATATTCGCCAGGAAGAAACCATTGGCAGAGAAGACGCTTGAACGTATTTATGCCGGTCTGATTAAGTTTGTGGCCGGTGGGAAAGATGCTTTTATAGTAAAATACAACTCTATGAGCCGGACAGGTAAATATCAATCTCCAAGCATTGACGAGCCATGCCCAACTGTGGCTACGCAGGGTCGCTTGGCTTTGGCAAAAGTAAGTTTCCTATCAAAGCAGTACAGCGGACATCCTGGGAGTAAGAATATTTCTGTAGAAGAGCCAGCAGGAACAATTACCTGCAAGGACCATCATGCTTTCGTTTCGGCTTATTATGGTAACGGGAATAATCATTCAGTAGATAGTCCTGCTCCTACCGTAACCACAAAGGATCGTCTTGATTTAGTTACTCCATTCTTTATGAACTATTATTCAGGAGGTGGCCAGTTAGGTAGTGTTAACGAGCCATGTCCTGCAGTAACAACCGTACCAAAACAAAGAATGATTACACCCGTTTTTATCGACCAGCAGTTTGGTGCTTCGAGTGCAGCTTCCATAGAAAAACCGTTAGGAGCTATTACCACCAATCCCAAATACAGCATGGTTACTTGTAAAACGAAAAACTTTCTGATGAACCCGCAATTTTGCAGTGCAGGAGGTTCAGTAGATGATCCATGCTTCACGCTTATAGCAAGAATGGATAAAATGCCTCCTTACCTTGTCAACACAAAAGATGGCATAGGTATCTGCATAGAAAATGGAGACAGCCCGATGACTGTAAAAATCAAGCAATTTATGCTTGTGTATGGATTGGCAGACATAAAGATGCGTATGCTTCGCATAGACGAGCTGAAAAAGATTATGGGTTTCCCTGAAAACTATATTCTTGTCGGTACACAAGCTGACCAGAAGAAGTTTATCGGAAATGCCGTAGAGGTAAATATGGCTCGCGTCCTTTGTGAATGCTTATGTCTAAGATTATCAGAAAAACATTTTAAAGTAGCATAATAACCAAAACCACAAAAAGAAGAAAAATGAAAACAATCAAGACACACACAGGAAAGATTTATGTAGATTCAGAAAAGAAGCTGGAATTTCTTACCGTGGGAGACTACGGAAAGGAAAACAATATTAAGGCCGATTTCTTGGGCCTGACGAAAGAAATAAACGGTGTGGCCAACACAGAAGTCGACTTGAGCAAGAAATGGGTGGCAACCATCTCTACGCAGAAAGGATGCCCGATGAAATGTAAGTTCTGCGACGTACCCCGTTTCGGATTCCATGGTAACGCTTCGCTGGAAGAACTTGCCTATCAGATTAGAACTATCATTGAAAATGAATCGGAACTCCACACAGAAAGATTCAACGTACATTTCGCCAGAATGGGAGAGCCTACCTGGAATGAAAACGTGCCTTCCTTTGCTCTGCAGCTGAAATGGATAGTAAAGAGATGCGGACTAATGGCAGACACCGTTCATCCGGTTGTATCCACCATGCTGCCAAAAGCCAACAAACGACTGAAAGATTTTATTCTTACCTGGTGCGACATCAAGAACGAGTTCTACCACGGAGAAGCCGGACTGCAGTTCTCTATCAATTCTACCGACGAAGCACAGCGAAACGAATTGTTTGACGGGAAAAGCCTTTCGCTTCAGGAGATTTCCGCATTGGCAAAAGAACTTCCTATGCCGAAAGGAAGAAAATACACTCTGAACTTCCCAGTTACGGCACAAACCATTCTCGATGCAAAGGAGCTATCTGCGCTGTTTGACAAAAAGAAGTTTATCGTAAAAATCACTCCGATTCATGAAACCAGCTCGGCCATTGAAAACGGTTTTGAAGTAACCGGATATTCCGATTACGATGTGTACCGCAAGTTCGAACAGCCGCTGCTGGAAGAAGGATGGGATGTCATCGTATTTGTTCCGTCGAAAGAAGAAGACTCCGATAGAATCACCTGCGGAAACGCATTAATCAGTGACAAGGAATGATACGCATATTGGTAGTAAATGGAAGCCCGCATGAGAATCGCTCATGCGGAAATGTGGCAAGGTTTATCAAACGTTTTGCCAAAGGGATGCAGGTAGATATTTTCTGGCTTGGAGAGCAGGTTGCACAGTGCGATGCGTGCCGGTCATGCAAGCGCGGAGGATTCTGCAAGACGGAAGACAGCGTGAACAACTTCGTTCGCATAGCCGGCAATTACGACGGATACATCTTTGTGAGTCCGGTTTATTACGCAAGCATAAGCGGCCAGATGGATGCGTTTCTTACCCGTCTGTTCTATTCCAATCCAAAGCTGATGATGTATAAGCCGGTGGCCGGAATCACCGTGTCCAGAAGAAGCGGAAACACGTCTGCATTCAGCCGGATGAACATGTATTTTCTCATGCACTCCATGATTGTGGTCGGCTCGCAATACTGGAACGAGCTTTACAGCGACGAGACTGGAGATACAAAACAGGATGCAGAAGGTATGGAAACGGTTGCTTCCTTGGTGGAGAATATGAAATATGTCATTGAAGGTCTTTCTAACGTAGAAAAACCGATGAAAAGGATACATGTTCACACCAATTTTATCAGATAATACGGGATGATATAATTTTGACATAAACCTAATTATGTTTAATTTGACAAATTTGTTAAATTAAACATTATGACAAAAATACTGTTATGACAAATACATCTTCTCCTATTGATTTTCAAATATATCTCATATTAGGAATTTTACTATTTGACCTAGTAAAGAACCTAGTAAAACACTAATTAAAATAAGAGTAATAAACTCCTTTATATCTACCATATTATCTTTTTTCATGAAGCTTACAATTATTACATTTAAAGATAGAAATAATTCATAAATTATTGAATGACAAAGATAAATAAATCGAATATCTTTTAGTATATTTATTGTAGTTATTCAGTAAAATACGAGTTGAATGAAAAATATGTTTGATATTATTTAAACAAATTAAAGACAAAACAGATAAATGGGAATCAAAAAAGTCGGCAGCAATCGTCCGGTAGTTGCGGTAAATCCTAATGGAACCGTTGCTGGATTTTTCGGGTCTATAAAACTGGCAGCCAGTATTAGTAATATAGACAGAAATTCTATAACTGACAGTTGCTTACGAGGAGCGATATGTAGAGGTCTGAGGTTTTATTATGAAAAAGATTTCAGAAAAATATATGAAGAGCAACGGTTGGATGATTTGAAATTTTCAATAAATCCTAATATTGATATTGCTACAGGACGCTTTGTGAAAGGGAATAAAGCAAACAAAGGCTTTAACAGCTGGCCTAAAGAGAGACAGGAAAAACAAAGGGAATTATCAAGGGAGAAGTGTTTACGTCTTATCAATGATCCTGAAAGTAACTTTGGTCCTCATATAAAGTCTTCTAAACCTTTAGGTAAAAAAGTAATTTGTCTGGAAACGAAAGAAGTCTTTTTATCTGCGGTCGAATGTGCAAGAAAAATGAACTTAAATGTTGATGGGCTATATTCTTCCATCAGAAGAATGAAGAAGTATAACGGGAAGAAATACATGTATCTGTCAGTTTATGAAGAAATTGATAAAAGAGTGAATAACAACATGTCAAAATTAGGCTATTCAATATAAGCCATGGGAAAACGGAATAAAATATGTACTGAGAAAATCTGTAAAAAATGTGGAGAAACACTTCCAATTGACAGATTCAAGGTAAAGCATGGGGAACCACAATCCATCTGCAAGAAATGTGCAAGTGCTCAGGAAAGGGAAAGATACAGAAAAAAGCATCACAGAGAAACTGGCATTTTCTTGGATAAAAATACCGGAAGGATTGTCGAACGTACTAAATATAATATAAAGATATTCTGGAGTCCTTCTATGATTGAGGAACTAAAGAAATATTACCCTACTACTACTAACAAAGAAATTCAGGAAATATTGGGAGTCACAGCATGGGAACTAAGGGTAAAGTCAAAAGAACTTGGATTGAAGAAAGACCAGGAATATACAAAAGCACACGCTACTGATAATCTTATGATAGCTCATGTGGTAAGTAAAGAAAAAGGATACCCGGGAAGTTATAAGAAAGGGAATCAGTCTGGGAAGCCATATTGGTTTAAAAGAAAAACTACTTTTGTATAAAAACATAAAAGTATAAATGTATGAAAAAGCAATCAAATAAAAATGGTTACGCCAAAGTATTGAAAGATAAGGTGGATGAAATTGCACTGGAATGTGGATTCTATAAAGAGTCAAACAACCCGGCAAACCTTTCGTCAAATTACCGTGACCCTGTGCTCCCGCTTCTAATTTCGTTTTATGCTATAACCGGAACCATCGGTATCAGTTACTGCAAAGAACCTTTCAAATGGTTCAAAGGATGCAAACAGGAAATGATAAAAGATATTTTTGAAAATCCATTAAACTACGTATAAGCCATGTCAGAACAGAAAACCATCAGTCAGGCGGTCAAAGAGGAGTTTCTGGACCTGACGCACTGGGCCAACAACATGATCCGGCAGCTTCAGACCAACTTCGAGACACAGCATGTATGGCCGGGGGGATTCCCCGGTCCGTACATCGGGTACCGCAATACGCCGGCAGCTAAAAAAAGCACCGGACAGGCTTACCGTCGCATGTATGCCAAGGTTTTCAATGGGGCCGGAGGTGACACAAAGAAGATTTCCTTCTTCTTCAACTATTACCTGTATTTCGTGGATATGGGTGTCGGTGCGGGACAGCCCATCGAAGATGTGGAACGCAGCAAGGATGCCCGTTTCAACCAGCTTTATCAGATATGGAAAGAAGAAGGCGACCGACAGTCACGACCTATCATTGCCATGGAGGTGCGTCACCAGCTCCGGCGACTGGAAGTGCTCGTGTCTTCCTATTATCAGGACTTCATCGAAAACGGCGTACTGGTTTCTTTCCAGGACGAGTTTAAACGAAGTGATTATAAATTCCGGATGAAATGAAAACGATAATTAGAATATTGTCGAACACGTTCTTGCTGGTAGGGATGTATTTTCTCCAGCAGATAAGAATAGAACTGGCTATCCTTCTTCTGGGTGTCTTCCTCATGTTCCAAAAAGAATCGGAGCTGACTAATCTTCTGGGAGGAATTATCACAGCAGCTATGATAGTCATGCTACTTTATGCTGAATTAGGGAAATTGGGAATATGGCTTTCGTTACTGGCTTTTGCTTTTATCGGATTTATAATGTTACTGGATAAAGAAATAAGAAAACCCACAAAATTTTAATTATGACAGAATTAAAAGAAATCATTGAAGAATGGGCCACGAAGTACAAGCCCATGCTTCATACGCCCGGAGAAACCGGAAAGAACAAACGGTTTTTCCTTTTCGACAACATTGTAGCTATTCCTTCGTTCATGAGCAAGCTGCCCGACTTGAAATCGCCTTGTGTGGGCTACGAATTTGCCCAGGACGGAACAATCAAAGGAGGGTTGGACAAACCTGTGCACGTGGTTTATTTTCTCGTTAAAACGGGAAATATGAATCCTACCGACAAGCAGCAGTCATACGAAGCCATTCAGGAAGCGAAGATGCACATGCAGAAGTTTCTGGCTTGGCTCCGTGAGCAGCAGGAAAAACGAAATATTTTCCGGAACATAAATCTTGAAACGGAGGAGCTTCACTATTCTACCTACGGCCCATTCCTGAACAACTGGTATGCGGTCTTCGTCGAACTGACCGATGTACAAAAAGTAGAGCTTTGCGTCGACACGAAGGACTATGTGGAGTGAAAATAAAATCCCGGGACGGTGCTTTCCGTTCCGGGATTTTTATTTTGTTATTCATTCTCGTGATATTTCACCAAACTTACATTTAGACTCATCCCAAGTATATTCCTTACTACGTTTAAATCTTTGTTTTTCATCCCATACTCTAAATTCCTCTACGTCAATAGATAAAACAAATCCATTCGGCTTTAAAGTGATTGAAGTATAAACTTCGTCAAGAGAAACAGTAGGACTACTTTTATATTCACTAAATTCTTTGAGAACCCTTTCAAATTCTCTCAAGAATCTATCGGCATTTTCCATAGGATAAAGAATATCTGATCCGTCATCATCTTCATCTCCGTCACACAAAACAATGTCTTTATCTTTTATTTTATAAAAATATACATTAGCATTTAAATCTGGTAAATCTACGTCATCATCCGGATCATACCAACTAGAAGCTACAACCAGTCGTATTCCATCCTCCATCAAAGTGATATGGTAGTAGTTATCCCATCCAAAATAATAAGTTTTTAATTCATAAGAAGCTATTATCTTCTTCAACTTCAGAATAAAATCACAAGCTCTAATTGTATTGTGTTCCTTACATTTCATGTGTTCTTTTTTTTATTTCCTGACTTCATAAAGCAGTTTTGCGCCTTTACCAAAACAATAATCTGAATTTCATAATCAGATGTTTTAAAGTTTATCCTATTTTGTAACTTAATTCAGTATGCTCTCCAAAAACTTCTTTTACGCAAGCCCTGATAGCATCTATATAATTAGCTTCAAGATACTCATATACATAGTGAGTCGGAACTAATACAGTAAGATTTTTTTCTGATATAAAATACAGCTTCATGCAGGAAAACCATGTGTGGAAAGCGATATTCCCTACCCTATCTTTTATCCCGGCCATGAAGCTCTCCCATTTATCCATGTCTTCATTACTAGGGTCAGGAACCTTAATTATATACTGCGTATTTTCAGTCGAGCCTTCCGACAATGGATCAGCAGATTCAGCAACAGTATTTTCAGGCTTGTTCTGCATTATATAGTTACGCAAAGATGTTATTGCGTATGCTTTCTTATTGTTTACCTTCAATTTCTTCATCCTCTCAATTAAGGTCATAATTTCAAGACGAAAGGCATCTGTCATATCGGATGGAAGCATATCAGACAAAGCCTTTATATCCGAGTCAGTAAACTTAAACTCTCCACGTAGCAGATTCCAGATGTCCGCAGGAGCCTGCAACAACTTGCGTTGTTTGCGCAGTTCCTCTCCCAGTCCGCTAAGCTTTATTTTAAACAGAATTTCTTTCGGATCTCCACGTTTTACAGCAGTTTTATATACAGGCTCGTACTCAAACGAGAACTCTACCTGATTGTCGTTTGCAAGGCGGTCTAGGTCTTTCTTTATCGGGTCCATTACTTCTTTACGGAATTTACTGAACTTAGGATACTTGTCAACCTCTTTCTTTTCAGCTTTCCCTCCCTCTGACTTTTCAACGATCTGAGTAATTATTCCGAGAAACTTTTTAAGTTCCACATAGTCAACAGCTTTTTTACTGAAGTCTTTTGCCCACCTTGCCAGATAGATATAAATACCGGGAGTACGCTTGCATTTGCTTATACGTGCTATGCGATATATATGGTCTATATACCCCTGTCCGTTATTAAGATTACACAAATACTCCAACACCTTAATATCCATACGGGCTACAATATAGTTTGAGCGTCGTCTTTTCCCTTTATCCGGATCGTTTTCATCCTTGTGCTCATACTTGTATTTGTATTCCGAATTAAGCATAACAGGCATAGAAATTGTTGAAAACAGATTGGCATATGTCCTCATAAACGTACCGGTACTTTTATCATATTCCAGATATGAAAAATGAATTTTATACAGATTATCGCACGCTTCCTGCAATTCTCCGTACTGATTAGGTTTTACACCTAATGAAGCGGCACTGATTTTAAACGTCATCATTTCCTTATGCCGTTCTTCTTCTGTAAAAAGAGAAAGCTGCCCGGTTTCATCCGCACACTTCTGATGCTTCAGGAAAGCATTGAATCGTGTTTGAAGAGAGTTCATTATTTCAATCATAATACTTCTCTGAACCAAAGTAAAGTCCGCTCCAATCATAGCATATAGATATGGTTGTTTAATAAACTCCACATCACGGAGTTCTTTTACGAGAGCATTATCCGATTCAGGGTTTACTTTCTTAGCCATGTTTCATAAGTTTTAAGGTGCAAATTTTCATTATTTATTTGTCGTGCGCCTTACTTCGTATGTATATCCGTCCGCATTGTAGGTTGCGACACATTCAGACGCATCATCATCCATAAGAGATACAACAGATATGTTCAAAGCTTTTGCAAGGCTTTCAAGAAACTGGACATCTATCTTTGCCTGACGGTTCAGTCGTTTCGCCAAACTCGAAGCCGACATACCTAATTTCTCGGCAAGTTCATACTTTGTTATTCCAGCTTCTTTTATACGTTCATTTATCAATAATCTCATATATTCTATATTTTGACGCAAATATACTAATAATTTCCAAAATAGGAAATATAAAACAATAAAATTTCCAAAATTGGAAATTATTACTGACTTCATTCAATTCATAAAGTTCGGTAAATTTGCACCACATATATAAAAAGTTCGGTTGTTTCCCCATTTAAGTTCGGTATTTTAGTACCTCAAGTTCGGTACTTCTTCCCCGGAAGTTCGGAATGTTCCCACCTAAAGTTCGGTAGTTTTTCACCTTTACATTTTTAATTAGTTGATATTCATTGATATAATAAAACGTATATCTATATATCATAATATCTTATATCATTAATAGTCCGATATTATTCTATTTATA
>OGYF01001193.1_pt1 | contig 23003 bp, 17 predicted proteins | sample 1576451 | NCBI WGS metagenome assembly OGYF01 (sample SAMEA3541505, study PRJEB24748) | human gut metagenome | biome: human gut; feature: human-associated habitat; material: faeces | place: China | collected 2012
TACTTAAGACGTACCATAAGGGGATCATCGCCTTAAGCGCCTGTCTGGCCGGAGAGGTGCCCAGGTTCCTGGCGCGGGGGCTTTACGAGGAGGCGAAGGAGGCCGTCTTAAAATACCAGGAGATCTTTGGACGGGGAAATTATTTCCTGGAGCTCCAGGATCACGGGATCCCCATGCAGCGCCAGGTGAACCAGGGGATCATCCGCCTTTCCAGAGAGCTGGATATCCCCCTGGCAGCCACCAATGACTGCCACTATATCAACGCCGAGGACTGGGAGGCCCACGATATCCTGTTATGTATCCAGACGGGAAAAAAGGTGGCCGATGAAAACCGGATGCGGTATGAGGGCGGCCAGTATTATGTGAAATCCGAGGAGGAGATGCGGGAGCTGTTTTCCTACATCCCCGAGGCCATTGACAATACGGCAAAGATCGCAGAGCGGTGCAACGTGGAGATCGAGTTCGGCGTCACAAAGCTGCCGCGCTATGAGGTGCCGGAGGGCTACGATTCCTGGGGCTATTTAAACCATCTGTGCAGCGAAGGCTTTAAGGAGCGGTATCCGGAGGACGACGGGACCTTAAAGGAGCGGCTGGAATATGAGCTGGGCGTCATAAAGAGCATGGGCTATGTGGATTACTTCCTTATTGTATGGGATTTCATAAACTTTGCCAGATCCCATGGGATCGCCGTGGGCCCTGGCCGCGGCTCCGCAGCCGGCAGCATCGTTTCCTACTGCTTAAAGATCACCAACATCGATCCCATCCGCTACCAGCTTCTGTTCGAGCGGTTCCTGAACCCGGAGCGGGTGTCCATGCCGGATATTGACGTGGATTTCTGCTATGAACGCCGCCAGGAGGTCATCGACTACGTGGTGGAGAAATACGGAAAAGACCAGGTGGCCCAGATCGTCACCTTTGGTACCCTGGCGGCCCGGGGCGTGATCCGGGACGTGGGAAGGGTCATGGACCTGCCGTACAGCCTCTGCGACCAGGTCTCCAAAATGGTCCCGGCGGAGTTAAACATCACCCTGGACCTGGCCTTAAAGAAAAATCCGGAGCTCAAGGGCCTTTACGATACCGACGAGCAGGTCCATAAGCTCATCGACATGTCCAGACGGCTGGAGGGGCTTCCCAGGCATACGTCCATGCATGCGGCCGGAGTGGTCATCAGCCGGACGAACATCGATGAATACGTCCCCCTGTCCCGGGGCTCCGACGGCACCATCACCACCCAGTTTACAATGACCACACTGGAGGAGCTGGGACTTTTGAAAATGGATTTCCTGGGGCTCAGGACCCTGACCGTGCTCCAGGACGCCGTGGCCATGATCCAGAAGGACCACGGAGTAAAGCTGGATCTGGACCACATTGATTTCAATGATAAAAAGGTCATGGAGTCCATCGGAACAGGAAAGGATGACGGTGTGTTCCAGCTGGAGAGCGGCGGAATGAAGAGCTTCATGAAGGAGCTGAAGCCGGAGAGCCTGGAGGACATCATCGCCGGGATCTCCCTGTACCGCCCGGGCCCCATGGATTTCATCCCCAAATATTTAAAGGGAAAGAACGATCCAGCGGCCATCACCTATACCTGCCCCCAGCTGGAGCATATCTTAAAGCCCACCTACGGCTGTATCGTGTACCAGGAGCAGGTCATGCAGATCGTCCGGGACCTGGCCGGGTATACCCTGGGAAGGAGCGACCTGGTGCGCCGTGCCATGTCCAAGAAAAAGGCGGACGTTATGGCCAGGGAGCGGAAGAATTTCGTTTACGGCAACGAGGAAGAGGGAGTAAAGGGCTGTGCGGCCAACGGCATCGACGAAAAGACGGCCAACCAGATCTTTGACGACATGACGGATTTCGCCAAATACGCCTTCAATAAGTCCCATGCGGCGGCCTACGCCGTGGTGGCCTATCAGACGGCCTATTTAAAATACTACTATCCCAGGGAATTCATGGCCGCCCTTATGACCTCCATCATGGATAATGTCACAAAGGTGTCAGAATATATCCTGGCCTGCCGGAACATGGGGATCGGGATCCTGCCCCCGGATATCAACGAGGGCGTGAGCGGCTTTTCCGTTTCCGGGAACAGCATCCGCTACGGGCTTTCGGCCATTAAGAGCGTGGGCCGGGCTGTGGTGGACGTGATCATCTCCGAGCGGGAGACGGGCGGGCCGTTTTCCACCCTGGAGGATTTTGTATCCAGGATGTCCAACCGGGAGGTCAATAAGAGGACCCTGGAGAGCTTCATAAAATCCGGTTCCCTGGATTCCCTTCCAGGCACCAGGAAGCAGAAGCTGTACGTTTCATCGGAGCTCCTGGAAAACAAGGCACGGGAGAAAAAGACAGTGATGGAGGGGCAGATGAGCTTCTTCGACATTGCGCCGGAGGAAGACAAAGGCAATTTCCAGGTGTCCTTCCCGGATGTGGGGGAATTTGATAAGGAGACACTTCTGGCCTTTGAAAAGGAGACCCTGGGGATCTACGTCAGCGGCCATCCCATGGAGGCATACCAGGAGCTGTGGCAGAAGAACGTGACGGCCCGGACCTCAGATTTCATCGTGGATGAGGACGGCCATACGGTGGTGGAGGACAATTCCATTGTGGTGGTGGGAGGCATGATCACGGCCAAAAAGGTAAAGACCACCCGCACCAGCCAGCTGATGGCCTTTGTGTCCCTGGAGGACATGGTGGGGACCGTGGAGGCCCTGGTCTTTCCGAAGATCTATGAGAAAAACAAGCAGTATCTGACGGAGGATTCCAAGGTCTTTTTACGGGGCCGGGCTTCCATTGGAGACGATCCGGTGGGAAAGCTGGTATGTGAGGAAGTGATCCCGTTTTCCGCCATTCCCAACGAGCTGTGGCTCCAGTTTGAGGACCAGGAGTTTTATGAAAGGACCGTGGACAGCGTCATGGCGGTCCTTCGGGAATCCGAGGGGAAGGACCGGGTGGTCATGTATCTGAAGAAGGAGAGAAAGCTCAGACGGCTGTCTCCCAGCTGGGCCATCAACGCCCAGGGAAGGCTTTTGGAGGAACTGTACACTTTACTTGGTGAAAAAAATGTCAAAGTTGTGCAAAAAACCATTGAAAAGCGGGATAAAATAGATTAAACTAGGGATTAGGCATCAATGAGCATGCAGGTAATTTGGAGGAATGAACATATGGCAAAAAAAGAGGTTAAGACCATCGGCGTACTGACAAGCGGCGGCGACGCGCCCGGAATGAACGCGGCGATCCGTGCAGTCGTAAGGACGGCCATCAATAAAGGCCTCAAGGTAAAGGGCATCATGAGAGGATATGCGGGACTTCTCCAGGAAGAGATCGTGGATATGGACAGCGTCAGCGTTGCCGATACCATCAACCGGGGAGGCACGATCCTTTATACAGCGCGTTGTGAAGAGTTCCAGACGGAGGAAGGCCAGAAGATGGGTGCAGAGATCTGCAGGAAGCATGGCATCGACGGAGTCGTTGTCATCGGCGGTGACGGTTCCTTCCGGGGAGCGGGAAAACTTTCTGCCCTGGGGATCAATACCATCGGACTTCCGGGAACCATTGACCTTGACATCGCATGTACCGATTATACCATCGGTTTTGATACAGCTGTCAACACAGCCATGGAGGCTATTGATAAGGTAAGGGATACGTCCACCTCCCATGAGCGGTGCAGCATCATCGAGGTAATGGGCCGCCGTGCGGGATACATTGCCTTGTGGTGCGGGATCGCCAACGGAGCCGAGGATATCCTGCTTCCAGAGCGGTATGATGGCAATGAGCAGTATCTCATCAACCGCATCATTGAAAACAGAAAGCGCGGCAAAAAACACCACATCATCATCAACGCCGAGGGGATCGGCCACTCCACGTCCATGGCAAGACGGATCGAGGCGGCCACAGGGATCGAGACCCGGGCCACCATCATCGGCCACATCCAGCGGGGCGGCACCCCTACCTGTAAGGATCGTGTCTACGCCTCCATTATGGGAGCCAAGGCGGCGGAGCTTTTATGGGAAGGAAAGAGCAACCGGATCGTAGCGTACAGAGGCGGCCGGTTTGTGGATTACGATATCCAGGAAGCGCTGAACATGACGAAGGATATCTCAGAGGAGCAGTTCGAGATCAGTAAGCTTCTGGTCCGCTAAAAGAGGGAAGAGAATGGGAAGAAAAGAGGACGAAAAAATAGCCCCCCACTGTGATTTTATCCACGTCCACGAGCAGGTGGTAAAGCAGGTCATGGACGTGATGCCCCAGGGAGACGAGCTCCAGCAGCTGGCGGAATTTTTCCGTGTGTTCGGGGATTCCACCAGGATCCGGATCCTTTATGCCTTAAGCCAGTCGGAGCTGTGCGTCTGCGACATCGCCAGCCTTTTAAATATGGGCCAGTCGGCGATCTCCCACCAGCTCCGGATCCTGAAGCAGATGCGTCTGGTAAAATTCCGCAGGGATGGCCGGAGCGTTCTTTATTCCCTGGCAGACAGCCACATAGAAACAATCCTCGCCCAGGGGATGGAGGTGTAAAATGACACAGTAACGAAAAAGTTTGAGGGAGAAGTCAAAATGAAATTTACAAAAATGCAGGGACTGGGAAACGACTATGTCTATGTAAACTGCTTTGAGGAGACAGTGGAACATCCGGAGGAGACGGCCAGGTTCGTCAGCAGCCGGAATTTCGGGATCGGCTCTGACGGACTGATCCTCATAAAGCCGTCAGAGAAGGCAGACTGCCAGATGGATATGTATAATCTGGACGGTTCCCAGGGGACCATGTGCGGCAACGGCATCCGCTGTGTGGGGAAGTACGTTTACGATCATGGCATTGTGGATAAAACAGAGATCGACGTGGAAACTCTGGCGGGGATCCGCCATTTAAGCCTTCATGTCAGAGACGGAAAAGTGGAGACGGTGACCGTGGATATGGGCCGTCCGGAGCAGACCTCAGAGATCGGGGAAGCCATCACGGTCCTGGGAAAGGAATATGCGTTTACAGGAGTTTCCATGGGAAATCCCCACGCAGTGGTGTTCATGGACGGAGTGAAGGAGATGGATCTGAAGGAGATCGGACCGGCCTTTGAGTCCCATGAGCGCTTTCCGGGAAGGACTAACACAGAGTTCGTCCAGGTAGTGGATGAGAGCCATGTGATCATGCGGGTCTGGGAGCGGGGCTCGGGAGAGACCCTGGCCTGCGGCACCGGAGCCTGCGCCGTGGCTGTGGCCTGCGCCTTAAACGGAAAGACCGGAAGCCAGGTGGATGTGGAGCTTCTGGGAGGCGTTTTAAATATCCGCTGGGACCGGGAGAACGACCGGGTCTATATGACTGGTCCGGCCGTGGAGGTGTACCATGGCGAGATCGGTTTAAAGGAGAATAACGTATGATCGACCGTGTAGATAAGGAGATCCTGAAGCTTCTGCAGCAGAATGGACGGCTTTCCTTAAAGACCATTGCAGAAAAAACATTTTTATCCTCTCCGGCAGTATCCGCCAGGATCGAGCGGATGGAGAACGACGGGATCATCCTGGGCTATGAGGCAAAGGTGAGCCCTATCCGGATGGGATACCATATCCTGGCGTACATCAATCTGAACGTCCAGCCGGAGGACAAGAATAAATTTTACAAATATGCAGAGTCCATACCGAATATACTGGAATGCAGCAGTGTGACCGGTGAATATTCGGTGATCATGAAAGCAGCCTTTGAAAGTACCATGAAGCTGGATACCTTTCTGGGACAGCTTCAGAAATTTGGAAAGACCAGTACCCAGATCGTATTTGCGACTCATGTAGGTCCCAGAGGGATCCAGATCCAGGAATAATCCGTATATTTTAAGCCCCGGAACAGTCAGTTATGCAGGAAAATGCAGAAAAGACTGTTCCGGGGCTATTATATTTATAAAATGTGCTTGCATTTTTATTCATATAGTCGTATAATAGCATGCATAAACATTCAGACAGTGACATAAGGAGGAGAGCAGATATGAAAAAGAAGGTCCTTTCAGCCGTTCTTGCGGCTTCCATGTGTATGAGTTTTCTGGCCGGATGCGGAAACAGCGGCTCCGGTGATTCCGGAAGCTCCCAGTCCGGAGAGACATCAAAAGAAGCATCCAAAGAAACATCCAAAGAGGCAGATACCTCTGCGGCAGAAAAGGGAGACGGAGAGCCGGTTTCCATTACCGTCGGCGTTGGCCAGCAGTTTACGACTCTGGATCCGGGCCTTTCCACGGAGACAGTCAATCGGTATGCCCTGGCTCATATGTATGCCGGTCTGTATAAAAAATTAGAGGACGGCAGCGTGGTGCCGGATCTGGCAGCCGGAGAGCCGGAGGTCAGCGAGGACGGCCTTACCTATACAATCAAATTAAAGGACGGCCTGGTATGGAGCGATGGTGAGCCCATTACAGCCCACGATTTTGTTTTTGGGATCAACAGGAACCTGACCTACGGTGCAGAAAACGGCTTCGTTACAGATAAGATGGTCCGCTATCTGGAAGGCGCAGAAGAGTATCTGGCAGATACAGAGGTGGATCTGGAGACCTTCTCCTTTGCCGGTGTGGAGGCTCTGGATGATACAACGGTGGTGTATCATTTAAAAACACCCTGTGCATTCTTCACAGGCCTTTTATGCGGCGGCGGCTTCCTTCCTTTAAGAGAGGATGTGGCAGAGGCCGGATTTTCTGAGTGGGCTGTGGAGCCGGGATACCCGGTGACTGGCGCCTATGTGCTGGACTACTGCAATGAGAATGAGAAGGTGGTCCTTACAAAAAATGAAAGCTTCTACGATGCAGAGAATGTAACGGTGGATGAGATCACCTTCCAGGTAATGCCCGATATGGATGCCCAGGCGGCAGCCTTCAAGACCGGCGATCTGGATGCGGCCCTGGCCATCAGCGCCTCCATCGTTTCCACCTATGAGAACCAGAATGAGCTGTGGAACCGTCCCCAGCAGTCGGTATACTCCATCGACTTAAACTCCGGGGAAAAGGGACCGGAGGCATTAAAGGATGTGAATGTGCGCCGCGCCCTGGCTATTTCCATTAACCGGGACGAGATCGTGAAGGCCATCAATGCCGGCAACTTCTATACGCCCCTTTACGGATACGTTCCTTTTGGAATGAAGGGAGCAGAGGACGATTTCCGTAAAGAAGGAGATGCAAAGCAGCTTTACCAGGCATACGATCCGGAAAAGGCCAAGGAGCTCTTAAAGGAAGCCGGCTATGACGAATCCAATCCCCTGACTTTAAAGTATAAATATTCCAACAACTCCATCCACGCCGATGTGGCCCAGATGTTAGAGCAGATGTGGAAGGCCGTGGGCGTCAATGTGGAGCTGGAAGTGGTTGAGTCCGGCGTGTTCTACGACCAGATCGACCAGGGCGACTTTGAGATGGCCCGTTATGCGCTTATGTGCACCAACGATCCGTCCGAGTTCTTAAACCAGTGGACCCAGGCCATGCAGCCGGTGGCGGCCGTGGCGGACGATACCTACGACCAGATGATGACAGACGTGACAAAGATCGTTGACAGGACTGAATATATGAACAAGCTCCATGAGATCGAAACGTATCTGGTGGAGGAGCAGGTATATGTGATCCCGTTATTTGATTTCAACGAGCCGGCATTAAAGAAAGAGAACCTGAAGGGCGTTTACATGACGCCGGGCGATGTTCCGATCTACTCTTACGGATATTTTGAATAGGAGGACTAAAAAACGGTCATGGAAAAGTTAAAAATCAGCGATTTACTGGATTATAAGTTTCTGTCGGGGATCGTGGCATCCCCGTCGGGGAAAAAGGCGGCTTTCCTGGCAAGGCAGGCCAATAAGGAAAAGAACAGCTATGATTCATGGGCATATATCGCGGATTTTTGCACAGGGGAAGTCAGGAAACTGACTTCCTTTGGCGCGGAATCCCATCTTTTATTTGACAGCGAGGATACGCTTTTGTTCTCCTCAGTGAGAAAACACGAGGACAAGGCAAAGGACGGAAAGGAAAAGACGGTGTTCTACCGCCTTTCCTTAAAGGGAGGAGAGGCAGAACGGGCCTTTGATATCCCATATTCCGTCAATGACATGAAAAAAATGGCCGATGGCTCCTACGTATTTTCCGCCACAGTGGATCTTAATAAGCCGGAGGACGAGGACGGCCTGAAGGAATACCAGGACTACCATATCATCGAGGAGCTTCCCTACTGGGAGAACGGCGCATATTTTGTGTCCAGGTTCAGAAATACCCTGTTTACTTACCAGGAAGCAGAAGGAGTCTGTGAGCGGGTGACAGCTCCCCTGTTTGCCGTAAGCGGCTTTGAGATTTCCGGGGAGACCATTGTGTACACCGGCGTTTCCTATGACCAGGTGCTGCCCATGAAGAACGGCATGTACGGCTACGACTGCCGGACAAAGACCACTACGGAATACGTGAAGGACGGAGACATGCACATCGGTCTTTTCGGCTGCTGCGGAGAGGGCCGGGACTTGAAGGTGTTCTTTGCCGGAAGCACCATGGACAAATACGGCAGCGGCCAGTATCCGGATCTTTACGTATGGGAAAATGGAAAAGCAGCGCTTTTTGCAAAGCACGGAAATTCTGTGGGCTCTGTTCCCACTGGGGATATCTCCCTGGGAGGAGGAAAAAAATTCCTGGTGAAGGAAGGTATCCCGTACTTTACCTCCTGCGCCCGCACCAGGGGACCGGTGCTTTCCGCAAAGGACGGCTGTGTTTCCACGGCAGTGGACTTTGACGGCTCCGTGGAATGCTTCTGCCAGGTGGAGGGCGGCTTCGCCATGGTGGGAAGAACGCCCGGAAAGCTCCAGGAGATCTACCTCTATGATTCTGTCTCTCATACATACCGCCAGATTTCTGATCTTAACGGTGCGGCCTTAAAGGACCGGTATGTGGGTGAGCTCCATCCGGCGGGCTTTACGGATTCCGACGGCGTGGACATCGACGGCTGGGTGATCCTTCCCAAGGATTACGATCCCTCAAAGAAGTACCCGGCGATCCTGGATATGCACGGCGGCCCCAGAGTGGCCTTTGGAAATACCATGTTCCATGAGATGCAGGTATTCGCCAACAATGGATATTTCGTCATGCTCTGCAACCCCAGGGGCGGCGACGGCCGCGGCGACGAGTTCGCGGATCTGAGAGAAAAATACGGCACCATCGACTTCCAGGATTTCATGGAGTTTGTGGATCACGTATGTGAACAGTATCCTGCCATCGATCCGGCCCGGATCGGTGTCACCGGCGGCAGCTACGGCGGCTGGATGACCAACTGGATCATCGGCCACACGGACCGGTTCGCGGCTGCCGTAAGCCAGAGGAGCTTCTCCAACTGGCTCAGTGATTTTGGCTGCAGCGAGATCGGATTTTCCTTTGACGTCAACGAAAACGGAGGAAAGACGCCGTGGACGGCTCCCAAGGAGCTGTGGGAGCGCTCTCCGGTGGCTTACGCAGACCGGGTAAAGACGCCGACCATGTTCATCCATTCCTTAAAGGATTATAACTGCCCCCTGTCAGAGGGAATGCAGATGTTCGCGGCCATCAAATACCACGGAGTACCCTCTAAGGCCGTGCTGTTCGAGGGAGAGAACCATGAGCTCTCCAGAAGCGGAAAGCCCCTGCACCGGATGCGCCGCTTACAGGAGATGAACGGCTGGTTTGATCTGTATCTTAAAGGAGAAAAAAGCGAATGTTAAAGTATATTGCAAAGCGCCTGGCAGTGGGCGCTTTCACCCTGTTCCTTCTGGCCACTGTCACCTTTTTCCTGATGCATGTGATCCCCGGCTCACCCTTTGCCGGAGAGACCAGCAAGCTTCCGGCCAAGGTGAAGGAGCGGCTTTATGAAAAATATGGACTGGATAAGCCTGTGTCTGAGCAGTACGTGATGTATTTAAAAAATGCCGCCAAGGGCGATTTCGGCGTATCCATTTACAGAAAGGGAAAGAGCATCGATAAGATCATTAAAAACGGCCTTCCCTATACCATGCGCCTGGGTGCGGTCAGCATCACCTTTGCCCTGGTGACAGGGATCTTTCTGGGGACTGTGGCGGCGTTTACGAAGAAAAAATGGCTGGCGAACCTGGTACTGGTCATCGCCACGGCGGGAGTCAGCATGCCCGGCTTCCTATTGTCGGTGCTGCTGCTCCTTCTGTTCGGCGTGGTGCTCCAGTGGCTTCCCTTTGTGGGACTGGACAGTCCCCTCCACTATATCCTTCCGGCCGTGGGTATGTCCTTTGCCCCCATCTCCATGATCGCCAGGCTGGTGCGCTCCAGCCTGCGTGAAGTGATGAAGCAGGACTACATGGTTCTGGCCCGGTCCAAGGGTACGCCGGAAAAGCTGGTGATCCTGCGCCATGGTTTAAAAAATGCCATGCTCCCGGTGATCACCTATGCGGGCCCCATGATCGCCACCCTGCTTACGGGCAGCTTCGTTATTGAGAGCCTGTATTCCATTCCCGGCATCGGCGCGGAGTTCGTCACCAGCATCACCAACCGTGACTATACCATGATCATGGCCCTGACGATCCTTTACGGAGCGTTCATTATTATTGCAAACATCATCACAGACATAGCCAACGCGATGATCGACCCGCGGATCAAGCTTGGCAGATAGGAGGCGGTAAAATGGAAGAGACAAAGGTACTCCTGGACGATTCCATGTTTGAAAAACTGGACGACAGCGAGAAGAATACGGAATTTATCGCCATGGAGAGCAAGACCTATCTGCAGGACGCCTGGCGGTGCTTTAAAAAGAATAAGCTGGCCCTGGGAGGTCTGGTATTTTTATCCATCATGATCCTTCTGGCCATTTTTGTACCCATGGTATCCCCTTATACATATGACGCCCAGGATCTGGACCTGCGCAACGCCCTTCCGTCGGCGTCCCACCTTCTGGGGACCGATAAGCTGGGCCGGGATATCCTGGTACGCCTGATGTTCGGAGCCAGGATCAGCCTGGCTGTGGGCTTTGTGGCTGCATTTTTAAACCTGATCATCGGCGTGGTATACGGCGGCATCTCCGGCTTTGTGGGAGGAAAGGTGGACATGGTCATGATGCGGATCATCGACTGTATTTATTCCATCCCGTCCATGCTCTACGTGATCCTTATCATGATGGTATTCGGCTCCAACATCGGCTCTGTGCTTTTAGGCATCTGCGTATCCTCCTGGATCGGAATGGCCAGGCAGGTGCGTACCCAGGTGCAGACCTTAAAGCAGCAGGAGTTTGCCCTGGCGGCCTATGTCATCGGCGCCGGAAAGCTCCGGATCCTGTTTAAGCATCTGATCATCAACTGTATGGGCCCCATCATCGTTTCCACCACCTTAATGGTGCCAGAGGCCATTTTCACCGAGTCCTTCCTGGCCTTCATCGGAATCGGCATCTCCCTGCCCCAGGCCAGCTGGGGAACCCTGGCCAGCGAGGCCAGATCGGTGATCCAGAGCTATCCCTTACAGATCGTGTGGCCGGTGCTTGCCATCTGCCTCACCGTGCTTTCCTTAAACTTTATCGGCGACGGCGTGGGAGAAGCGCTGGATCCCAAGAACCGTTAGGAGGTGTACCATGGCATTATTGGACGTAAAAAATTTGTGTGTAGACTTTCATACCGACCAGGGTACGGTCCATGCGGTGCGGGACATCAGCTTCTCTGTGGGAGAATCGGAGGCTGTGGGCATTGTAGGTGAATCCGGAAGCGGAAAGAGCGTGACCATGTATTCGGTCATGGGCCTTCTGGCCGGAAACGGCTCCATCACTGGCGGCAGCGTTTCCTTAAATGGACAGGAGATCACAGAAAGCGCCTTCCCGGACCATAAGGCCTATGAGGCGGCCATGGATCAGATCCGCGGCAATCAGATGGCCATGATCTTCCAGGATCCCATGACCTTTTTAAATCCTGTGGTGAAGATCGGAAAGCAGATCACAGAGGTCATTAAAAATCACCAGAAGGTGACGGATGCCGAAGCCCGTGCCCGTGCCATTGAACTTATGGGGCAGGTGGGGATCCCGTCTCCGGAAAAGCGGCTGAACCAGTATCCCCATGAATTTTCCGGCGGCATGCGCCAGAGGATCATCATTGCCATTGCCCTGGCCAACAATCCGAAGCTCATCATTGCCGACGAGCCCACCACGGCCCTGGACGTGACTATCCAGGCCCAGGTGCTGGATCTGATCCGGGATATGAAGGAAAAAATGAATTCCTCGGTGATCATGATCACCCACGATCTGGGTGTGGTGGCCAGTCTCTGTGACCGGATCCTTATTATGTACGGAGGAAAGATCGTGGAATCCGGCAGCGACCGGGAGATCTTCTACGATCCGAAGCACCCCTATACCAGGGGACTTTTACAGTGTGTCCACAATCCGGAAAAGAAGGAGAAGCTGAAGCCCATTGCAGGCTCTCCGCCGGATCTTTTAAAGCCGCCGGCCGGATGTCCCTTTGTGGACCGGTGCCCGGAGGCCATGAAGGTATGTAAGCTCTATATGCCGGAGGTGACTACATATTCCGCCACCCACCAGTGCGCCTGCTGGCTGGAGGAGGCCAACAGGAGAAAGGGGGAGAACCATGGCTGATGCAGAGATCAGAAAGGAAGCGGCAGGAGAGAAGGCCCCGCTTCTTCAGGTTGACCATTTAAAGACGCATTTTGACGTGACCAAGGGCCTGTTTTCCCCGAAGCAGATCGTAAAGGCTGTGGACGACGTGAGCTTTTATGTGGGCGAGGGAGAGACCTACGGCCTGGTAGGAGAATCGGGCTGCGGAAAGTCCACTCTGGGCCGCACCCTGGTAAAGATCTACCCGGCCACCGGAGGGAAGATCCTTTATAAGGGCCAGGATATCGCAAGGCTGGGGAAGGAGGAGGAAAAGCACTTCCGGAAAGAGGTGCAGATGATCTTCCAGGATCCCTACGCATCCTTAAATCCCAGAATGACCGTGGGCGAGATCATTAAAGAGCCCATGGAGATCCACGGGATCTTAGATTCCTCCAAGGACCGGGAGGACCGGGCCGCAGAGCTTTTAAAGACCGTGGGCTTAAAGCCGGACCATATCCGCCGGTATCCCCACGAGTTTTCCGGAGGCCAGAGGCAGAGGATCTCCATTGCCAGGACCCTGGCCCTGAATCCCAGATTCATCATCTGTGACGAGCCCATTTCAGCTCTGGACGTTTCCATCCAGGCCCAGATCATCAATCTCTTAAAGGAGATACAGAACGAGCTGGGGATCTCCTACCTGTTCGTGGCCCATGATCTGAGCATGGTCAACTATATTTCCCATCGGATCGGCGTCATGTATCTGGGCCATCTGGTGGAGGAGGGGCCGGCGGACCAGGTATACGAGCATCCGATCCATCCGTATACAAAGGCCCTTCTGTCGGCAATTCCCATTCCGGATCCTGACGTGGCCAAGTCCCGGTCCCGGATCAAGCTGGAGGGCGAGCTGCCCACGCCCATCAATCCCCCGGCGGGCTGTCCCTTCAAGGGGCGCTGTCCCATGGCCACGGAGGAGTGCGGAAAGTCCCGGCCGGAAATGCGGGACTTTGGCGGACATAAGGCGGCATGCTTTTATGCGGAGGCTGGGAAGTAGAGAAAATTGAAGAAGCAGTGAGCTGGAAAACACCGGCTCCGCAAGCCCTTTTAAAGGGAGCGGAGCCGGTGTTTTTTCTATAAGAGTCCATATTTGGAAAGCTTGTTTAAAAGGGTCTGACGGGTGATGCCCAGTTCCCGGGCCAGGCGGGAGCGGTTGCCGCAGGCAGCCATGCGCCGGCTTAAGAGATTTGCTTCATACTGCTCCATCAGAGTTTTAAGACTGGCAGAGGATGGGGCCGGGCCAGCGGTACATCCGGCGCTGTCTGCGGGAGCAGTACGGGTGATATAGCTGGGAAGATCTTTTGGAGTGATCTCAGAGGACTCTGCAAAAATACAGGCGTACTCAATGGCATTTTTCAGCTCGCGGACATTGCCGGGCCAGTGGTAGCCGGATAACAGGGCGGCAGTGTCCTGGGACAGTGTTTTGCCGGGACCCTGGGGACAGAATTTTTTTAAAAAATATTCAGCCAGCAGGGGGATATCGTCCCGGCGCTGGCGGAGCGGGGGGACCTCCAGGATCACTGTGCTCAGGCGGAAAAACAGGTCATTGCGTATTTTCCCGGATCTCATGCAGGCGAAGGGGTCCTCGTTCATGGCTGAAACAATACGGAAATCACTCTGGATCTCCCTGGTGCCTCCCAGACGGCGGAGCTTTTTGGTCTCCAGGGCCCGCAGGATCTTTCCCTGGACGGCCGGATCGAGGGAGTTGATCTCATCCAGAAAAACGGTGCCTCCATCGGCCTGCTCCAGGATCCCTTTGGAGTGTACGGAGCCTGTGTATGCCCCTTTTTCTGAACCAAAAAAGGTGCTTTCCAGAAGAGATGAGGGGATGGCCGCACAGTTCTGCGGGTAGAAAAGGCGTTTACACCTGGGACTGGCCGTGTGGACCGCATGGGCCACCAACTCCTTTCCTGTCCCTGTTTCCCCGCAGATCAGAACATTTGCGTCGGTACGGGCAACCCGGAGGATCTGTCTTTTCAGAGTCTGCATGGCGGGAGAATTGCCGATCATATCCGGGATTTCTGCCAGGTCTGGAGAGACGGACGGATCGTCCTTCACATCAAGGAAGCGGTTGGGACTGCTTAAAAAGCGGCTTACACTGATGGAGCCGATGATCGAATCCCCCATACGGATCGGGAAGATCGATTCAATGCCGCTGGATCGCTGACCATTGAACAGCAGGTGGGTATATGCCCTGCTGATAGTAGATTCTCCATGGAGAGCCCTCAGCACTCCGCTGTCCGCAGGATCCACATCCAGAAACGTTGAACGGAAATGCGTTCCGACCACATCTGAAGCAGTAAAGGGGACTATATCTGGATTGAAGGGCTGGAAGTGGCGGATGATCTGCTGATCGTCAATGATCGTAACAGAATCCGCCAGAGTGCCCATGGTGATGATCTGGTCAATATAGTTCTCAAGCATGAAAAAACCTCCCGGAAATATGATTCCATGGCTGTCTGCCTTCGCTTGTAAAAATATTTATACAGTAGATATCAAATATATTATACATATATCACAAAAAAGTCAATGACGGGAGTGAAAAATTGTCTATTTTGAGCGAAAAAATGGTAAATGTATGGCTTTTTTTGTTTGGCATGGAAGTTGCTTTATATGTATGGCATCAAGACTGTTACAGTAAGCCGGGGAAATAAAAACGAGAGGAGAGGGAGAATGAAAAAGAGTACGCTTTATGTAAATGGAAGGATCTATACCATGGATCCGGACAATACTGTTTACGAGGCCATGGCCGTAGAGGACGGACGGATCGTCAGGCTGGGGACAACAAAAGAGCTGATGGAGGAGATGGCTCCGGACCAGGAGCTGGAGGATCTGAAGGGCTGTCCGGTGCTGCCTGGAATGTGCGACTGCCATGTACATATGGATATGACGGGCGCGATCATGGTAGCCATCGATGCGGCAGGAAAAGGAAAGGAAGAGCTTCTGGAAGAGGTAAGGATGAGAGCCCAGAGCCTGGAAAAGGGAAAATGGATCACAGGCATGGGATGGAACCAGGACAGCTGGGATGGAAAATTCCCGACAAAGGAAGATCTGGATGCGGTATGTCCGGATCATCCGGTCAAGCTGACCCGCTGCTGTGGTCATGCGTTCTGGTGCAACAGCCTGGCGCTGGAGCTGGCTGGATTTCATCTGGATGAAGTGAGCAAGCTGGATCCCAAGGAATACCCGGTCAATGAAGAAGGAAAGCTTCTGGGGGTTCTCATTGACGGCGGGTGCAAGTCGATCGAAGGTGTACTGCCGGAGGATACCAGGGAGGATACAGTCTCTCATTTCAAAATGGCAGAGGAAGAAGCCCTCCGGTTCGGCATCACCGCTGTGATGAATAAAGGAGCGGGCCTTGTCACGGCATCCAGCACTGACTGCGGACGCAGCGCAGTGGCGCTTGAAAAGGAATTGTTTGAGAAGGAAGAACTTAAGATCCGTTATTATGAGGCCCTCGCCGGACAGGATGAATATTTTGACGATTGCTTTAAGGATGGCCTGCACATTGATCTCTGCCATGGAAAGTTCACGCTCCGCAGCATAAAGCTGTTCGGAGACGGCGCATTTGGAGCAAGAAGTGCATGGATATCCAGGGATTACAGAGACCAGCCGGGAAAGCGCGGTTTTGGGATCCTTACGGATGAAGAAATGATCCGGCTGTTTAAGCGGGCAGACGAAAAGAATGTCCAGATCAGTATCCACAGCATCGGGGACGTATCCATCAAGCAGATCCTGGACTGCTATGAGACCGCTTTTGCAGACAGCCTGCATAAGGACCGGAGGTTCTGCATCGAGCACTGCCATCTGCCGTCGGATGAGGATCTGGCAAGGATCGTGAGCTATGGGATCATTTTCTCCACCCAGTTCCTCCAGTTATCCCTGGATATGGATGTGATTCCTGGGATCCTTCCGGACGCACTGTTAAAACGCCTTTACATCTGGCGCACTGTGGTGGAAAAAGGCGTGATCGTGACCAACGGTTCGGATTCTCCGTGCTCTACCATGAACCCCTTTGAATCCATGCATACGGCTGTAACGCGGCTCAGTGAGCGCGGGACCAATACATTTGAGGAAAAGCCTTATAAAGAGGCCCTTACCAGGCTCCAGGCCCTTAGGGCGTATACAACGACAGCGGCGTACAGTATGTTTAAAGAGAAGGAACTGGGGTCTCTGGAATGCGGGAAGCTGGCAGATTTCGTGGTGACGGATAAGGACTACTTTACCTGTGTGGAGGAAGAGATCCCGAAGATCCGCGTACTGAAGACCTATATTGGCGGAGAACTGTGTTACAGCGCAGAATAAAGGACAGGAGGGGTTATGTTTATGAAAAAGGGTAATTTATTACTGGATGCCGGGATCGTCGGCCTGGCTTTATTTGCAACGATCTTTGGAGCTGGAAACCTTGTTTTTCCGCCGATCCTGGGATTGACGGCGGGAACAGACTGGGTTCCGGCGACCCTGGGGCTCCTTCTTTCGGGAATCGTTCTTCCGGTTCTAGGAACATGGGCGGTAAACTGTGTGGGGGATCATGCCAAATTCCTGACCTACCATGTATCTCCGAATTTTTATACGATCCTTACGTGCTGTTCAGTGCTTCTCGTATGCGTGGGATCCACACTTCCCCGTGTAGGAGCCACAACCCATGAAGTGGGCGTACAGAGCATTTTCCCTAATTGCCCGATCTGGGTTACAGTGACGATCTTCTTTGCTGTGACGTATTATTTTGCAAGAGAAAGGGAGTCAGTCATCGACAAGGTTGGAAAATATCTGACACCGGCGCTGGTAGTTATCATCGGCATCATCCTTGTGAAGGGAATCATCACGCCGATCGGTGAGATCGCGGATCCTGTGCTTGCAAAACCGTTTGTCTCCTCGATCCTGGAGGGATACAAGGTTGGAGATCTGACCACGACCTTAATGCTGGCGCATGTTTTTATCTATGCACTGGAAGAGAAGGGATACATAGGCGCTGATCTGAAAAAAGGCGTATTTATGGCTGGTATCGTCTGTATTGTCGTAATGTCAGCGATCTATGTGGCGCTCACCTATATTGGAGCCACTGGCGGATCCTTATATCCGGCTGATATATCCAGGACGGCACTGTTATCCGGTATTGCATTAAATATTTTTGGAAAGACCGGTCAGGTCGGCCTTGGGATCGTAGTTGCCCTGGCCTGCCTTACCACCTCTGTGACTCTGGCTGCCTCTGCCGCTGCATTCTTTGTGGACTTATGCCGTACAAAGTTTGGCGTCCAGATCTCCTATAAGTGGCTGATCCGCGGGATCTGTGTATTCTGCGCAGTGGCAGGAACCTTTGGTGTTACCAATATCATTAATTACGTGACCCCGATCTTCCTTACCATATATCCGCCGCTGATCGTCCTGACAGTGCTTGGTTTTGTGGATAAGTGGATTCCCAATGATGGAATTTACAAGGGGGCTGTATATACATCCACATTTTTCGGATTCTTAGACGGCGTGATCGCAGTATTTCCGAATTTCACGGGACTGTATGACGTGTTATCCTATATCCCGCTGTTCACAGATGGATTTGGCTGGGTCATCCCGTCACTGGCAATGGGTGTGATCATGGGAATCGTATACCGCGGAAAGCCCAGGAATTACTGTCCAAAGACAGAAGATCGTCTGGCGCTTTAAAGGGATAAGAGAAAAGGAAAACAGACCTGGTTTAACAGGGGGCAGGAGTGATGGATATGGATCGCTCCTGCCCTCTGTCGGCGGCTTTTTGTATTCAAAAACCAGTCTACGCCAGCTCCTTCACCACCCGAGCCGCCAGGGTCCGCGGGAGAAGCACGGATTTTCCGGTGAGGGCCTGGACCCGTTCCTTCATTTCCACGGTGTAGCCGATGCAGTCCAGGACGATGAGATCGGCGTCGGAGGGGATGCTGCGGGCAGCCGCAGCCACGGCCTCTATGCCATCATAGGGAGAGGCGGCCAGGCCATAGACAGAATCGGCGCAGCCTGCCCATTTGGTCTGCATCTGGGGCAGCTGCTCTTTTACTGGAGCAATGACGGCCAGACGGTGCGGATGGATGGCAGAAACGATGGATGTCAGGATCTTACTGGGGAAGATTAACGGCACGTCTGCCTGGAATGTGTCGGGAAATTCTCCGGTGCAGAGGAAGAGGATCAGGGAGACCTGGTCCTTTTTCAGCTGGTCCATGCAGGCCTCAAGCCTTGGCAGGATATGGGACTCTCCAAAGGAAACGGAGCTTCCGTCCTTTAAGCGGGATACGAGCACATGATCGCCGGGAGCCGGAGTCATGGTCTGGATCTCCTCCTTTGTCAGTCCGTCCAGTCCGCCCATCTGGATGATCTCGATGGAGTCACCGAGGATGGGAGCGATCTCAGGGATCAGATCTGTGCGCGGCGTCTGGCCGACGGTGATGGCACCTATTTTTTTCATGGGTTACCTCCTGTGGTTCTTTATTTATGATCTTCGATTCTGGCCTTCTGGCCTGCCAGCATCATTATACTATGTCCTCCGGACATGGTATCCCTCTGGGGGAATTGGGCGCCTGGTTTTCTGCGGTGAACGCAGAAACCAGATGCGCGATGGTATAATGTCTGCTTTGCAGACATTATACCATGTCCTCCGGACATGGTACCCCTCCGGGAGATTTGAGCGCCTGGATTTTCGCGGTGAACGCGAAAACCAGATGCGCCATGGTATCCCTCCGGGGGAATTGAGCGCCTGGTTTCCTGCGGTGAACGCAGAAACCAGATGCGCGATGGTATAATGTCTGTTTTACAGACATTATACCACAGACAGCTGCGGATTGGCATGTATACAGACAGATTTTTCCTTCTTTCCTCCCGGTCCCCAGGCCTGTTCCGGGTCTGGCGGATCCACTTTTCCCCTTTTATCATAGAATAATCTTACAGAAACGAAAAAGGGGAGATTTTATGAATGAGAACAGAAAGGTCATCATTGACGCCGGTCATGGAGGACCGGAGCCGGGAGCCGTATATAATGGAAGGAAGGAAAAAAACGATACCTTAAGACTGGCCTTTGACCTGGGAAGCGCTCTGGAGCGCCGGGGGATCCAGGTATCCTACACCCGGGTGGAGGATGTATACGACACCCCCTATGAGAAGGCCGCCATGGGAAACCAATCGGGCGCAGACTTTTTTGTGTCCATCCACAGGAATGCCATGCCGGTGCCGGGATCGAAAATCTGGTGTTTTCTTCTTCCGGCACAGCCGGACTGCTGGGAAAAAACATCGGTCGGCAGCTGGCGGCTGTGGGCTGGACAGATCTGGGTGTCAAGGAGAGACCAGGCCTGGTGGTCCTACGCCGGACGAAAATGCCGGCGGTGCTGGTGGAAGCCGGATTTCTTGACAATGAAAAGGACAACGCCTTTTTTGACGCCAATCTGGCGGCCACAGCCGATGCCATCGCCGACGGCATCCTTGAGACCTTTGAGGAGCTGGAGGCCCGGGAGGACCAGGCGGCCAGCGGGGAGGTCCCTGGATTTTATATGGTGCAGACCGGGGTATTCCGGCTGCGCTCCAATGCCGAGGCCCAGCTTCAGGAGCTGAAGGACCAGGGCTTTCCAGCCTTTATGACCGTAAAGGACGGCCTTTTCTATGTGCGGGCCGGGGCGTTCCGGGAGATGGACAACGCGGTGCAGATGGAGCGCCGTCTGAGGCGGCTGGGCTACGGGACTCTGATCACAAGATCCTGAAAAAGGGCTTAAAATCCAGTGGGGAATGTGGTATGATAAAGCTGTCAGAAACAGATGTAAACACGTTGAAATTTTCATGAAAAACAACAGAAGGGGGCGCTTTTATGGAAAAACAGAATCTGATCATCACCATCGGCCGCCAGTACGGCAGCGGCGGAGCGGAAGTCGGGAAGAAGCTGGGCCAGAGGATGGGCCTGGACGTTTATGACAAAGAGATACTGAAGATGACTTCCGATGAGAGCGGGATCCGGGAAAGCTATTTTCACCTGGCCGACGAGCGGGCGGGAAAAAAGCTGCTTTATAAGATCGTCCAGTCCCTGATCCCGGAAAATACGTCCCCTTCCACAGGCTCCGACCTGGTATCCGCCGACAATCTGTTTCGGTTCCAGTCTGCGGTCATCCGGCGTCTGGCCCAGGAGGAATCCTGTATTTTCATTGGCCGCTGCGCCGACCATGTGCTGGCGGGAACCGAGCGGCTGGTGAGGATCTTCATCTACGCGGACATGGAGGCCAGGATCCAGAGGATCCGGGAAAAGGGCTATTATGAGGAACATGAGATCGCCAGAAATATCCGGCGCATGGACCGGGAACGGCGGGATTATCACCGGTATTACACAGGAAAAGAATGGGAGAACGTGGAAAACTATGATATGATGCTGAATTCCGGGGTCCTGGGTACGGACGGCTGCGTGGAATGTATTTTGTCCTACCTTAAGATCCGCGGCCTGTATCCGGCATAGGCCGGGAGGGGCGGTTTTTTTTGGAGGCCAGGAAGTCCAGGCTCCGGGAAACCCGCTCTTGCAGTTTGGCCTTCCAGTTGCTATAATATCGGAAGCCATCATAGTTGGAAACAAGGAGATAGAAAACAATGGAGCATAAGAAGATAAGCGCCGTGATCTTTGACATGGACGGCGTGATCGTGGACAGCGAGTTTGTATATATGGATTACCTTCTGGAGTTTGCCAGGAAAAAGAATCCGGAGGTGACCATGGACCAGTTAAACCCCATGGTGGGCCTCAGCCGGAAGGACAGCTGGACGGTAATGAAAAATGCAGTGGACAACGGCCAGACCTGGGAGGAGCTGCGGGATGAATTTGCGGTCCTGGATATTTACAGCCAGGTGGACTATAAAAAGATCTTCCGGCCCGAGGCCTACACGACGGCCATGGAATTAAAAAAACGCGGCTACAAGGTGGCCCTGGCCTCCTCCACAGGCCCGAAGCTGATCGCCCGGATCATGGAGGAGACGGGGATGCGTCCCGTATTTGATCTGATCGTCAGCGGCGGCCAGTTTAAGCAGAGCAAGCCCAATCCGGAGATCTATCATTATACGGCCAAGACCCTGGGGATCCCGGAAGAGGAGTGCTTTGTGGTGGAGGATTCCACGGTGGGGATCCAGGCAGGAAAGGCGGCCGGGATGACCGTGGCAGCCCTGGAGGATGACCGGTTCGGCTTTGACCAGAGCCAGGCGGATATCCAGATCCGGCAGATCTCTGAGATCTTAAAATTTCTTCCGGGGACAGAAAATATAGTCCTCTGCGGAGCCAGCTCCTATGAGCAGAAGTATTATTTCAACCAGGATTTTAAGGCGCTGCCGGATCATATAAAAAAAGAGCTGCAGATCATGTGCGTGCTGTTCACCGAGGACATCGGCGGCGTCCTGACCATGGAGTTTACGCCGGAGGGGGAGCTGGAGTTTAAGGTCCAGGCTGACGATAAGGACTATTTATTTGATGAGATCGGCAGCGGCTTAAAGATCCGCCAGTACCAGAGGGAGAAAAAGGAACTTCTGGAGTCCCTGGAGCTGTATTACCGGGTGGTATTCCTGGGAGACAGCCTGGCGGACCTGGAAACAGAGGAGGAGACGGATGCGTGATCGGAAGAATGGAATGGGAAGGCAGGCGGTCCTGGCTGCGGTCCTTGCGGGGGCCCTGTCCATGGGGACCGTATCCGCCGATGCCCTTGCCTTTAATTTTGGTCCCGGCATGGAGGACCATGAGGTGATCATATATAACGGCCAGACAGCCAACAATCCGGCCTATGACAACGGCTGGAGCGGCGGGGCCGGTCCCGGAGAGGTGGGAAATAATCCCATGGGGAACCAGGGACAGACAGAGGAAGAGGCCCTGTCCGGCGGCCCCAACTCCGAGGCGGCGAAAAAATACCTGGAGGATCAGGAACGTTCCCTCTACATATTCAGCACCTACCGGGGAGGGACCTGGGAAAAGCTGGAGGATGGGAAATGGAGGCTGCTGGCATCTGACGGGCAGCCTGTTTCCAGCCAGTGGGGCTATGTGGACGGGAAAACGTATCTGCTGGACATGTACGGGATCATGCAGACGGGCTGGCAGATGGTCAATGGAAAATGGTATTATTTAAACAGCGTGGGAGCCATGCAGACGGGCTGGCTTCTGAAGGAGGGAAAATATTATTTCCTCAATGCCGACGGCAGTATGGCCATCGGCTGGGTCAATTCCCAGGGGATCTGGTATTATTTTGACCAGCAGACCGGCGTCATGCAGACCAATACGTATGTGGACGATGGCCGCTATGTGAACGCGGAAGGAGCCCTGGTACCATGAAGCTGACGATCGGAAATGTGACCCTGGACAACAACGTGATCCTGGCTCCCATGGCCGGGGTGACGGACCTTCCCTACCGGGTGCTGTGCCGGGAGCAGGGCTGCGGTCTGGTATGTATGGAGATGGTCAGCGCCAAGGC
>OGYF01001196.1_pt1 | contig 22989 bp, 20 predicted proteins | sample 1576451 | NCBI WGS metagenome assembly OGYF01 (sample SAMEA3541505, study PRJEB24748) | human gut metagenome | biome: human gut; feature: human-associated habitat; material: faeces | place: China | collected 2012
CCCCCCCCGGCCGCACCCGACAGGACGAGAGCGCCGTGACCTTCGCCCCCATGCTGAGCCGGGAACTGTCCCCCATGGACTTCACCCGCCCCGCCCGCAGTCTCCACGATCAGGTCCGTGGCCTCCAACCCTGGCCCTGCGCCGTGACGGAGCTGTCCGGCGCCACGGTGAAGGTGTACCGTACCGCTGTGGGCGGCGCCGCCAAAGCCGCCCCCGGAACGATCGTCCGGGCCGATAAGACCGGCATCGAGATCGCCTGCGGCGACGGCCGGACGCTCCGTATTCTGGAGCTTCAGCCGCAAAACGGCAAGCGGATGGCGGTGGCCAGCTATCTGGCGGGCCACCCGGTGCAGGTGACGGTATGAACGACGTGAGAAAGCCGGACGCCAGAGAGACCGCTCTGGAGGTCCTGATGCAGGTGGACAGCGCCAACGCATGGTCCGACGGCGGCCTGAAGCGCACCATCGCCAAAAATAAGCTGGACAGCCGGGATGCGGCGCTGGCCACCCGCTTGTGCTACGGGGTGATCCAGAACCGGATGCTGCTGGACTACTATATCGGCTGCTGGTGCAGCCAGCGCCCGGAGCGGCTGGAGTCCGTCATCCGCAACATCCTGCGGCTGGGTGGCTACCAGATCCTGTTTTTGGATAAGGTGCCGCCCCGTGCCGCCGTCAACGAGGCCGTGGAGATGACTAAGCGCCACCGCCGGGAAAAGGCGGCGGGTATGGTCAACGCCATCCTGCGGAAATTTGCCGCCAATCGGGAGAATATGCCGCCCCTGCCCAAGGGCAGCCCGGCACAGACTCTCTCCCTGCGATACAGCCACCCCCGGTGGCTGGTGGAGCGTCTGCTTTCCCTCATCGGCGAGGAGGAGACGGAGGCATACCTCCGTATGAACAATCAGGTAGTACCTACTACCATCCAGACAAACCCCCTAAAGGGTACCCCGGAGGAGCTGGAGAAGCTGCTGCGCCAGACCGGCGCACAGGTGGAGCCCCACCCGTGGCTGGCGGGATGCTTTTCCGTCAGCGGCACCGGCGATTTGGAGCAGCTGTCCGCCTTCCGGGAGGGACGCTTCACCGTACAGGACGCCGCCGCCCGTCTGGTGGCCACCGTGGCCGCTCCGGCCCCGGAGGATCGGGTGCTGGACGTGTGCGCCGCTCCCGGCGGCAAGTCCTTCGCCATGGCCATGGACCGCCGGGATCGGGGCCAGATCCTCTCCTGCGACGTCCACCCTCACAAGCTGAAGCTCATCGACAGCGGCGCCCAGCGTCTGGGCATCACCAGCATCCGCACGGCGCTGGCCGATGCACGGGAGGAGCACGCCGCATGGCTGGAGCAGGCGGATGTGGTAGTGGCGGACGTCCCCTGTTCGGGTCTCGGCATCATCCGTAAAAAGCCGGATATCCGGTATAAAAACCCCCGTGATCTGGCCCAGCTTCCGGCTATTCAGGGGGATATTCTGGAAAATGCCTGCCGCTATGTGTGTCCCGGCGGCGTGCTGGTGTACTCCACCTGCACGGTGCTGCCGGAGGAAAATCAGGAGATCATCCACGTGTTCCTCTCCCGCCACCCGGAGTTCCGACGGGAGACCTTCACCCTGCCGGGTCCCGTGGGTCTGTGTGACGGGGAGGCGACCCTTTGGCCCCAGCGGCTGGGGACCGACGGCTTTTACATCTGCCGAATGCGGAGGAAAGCATGACTGACATCAAATCCATGACGATGGAGGAGCTGACCCACACCCTGCGGGAGATGGGACAGCCCGCCTTCCGGGGCGGTCAGGTCTTTACCTGGCTGCACCGGGGCGTCACCTCCTTTGAAGAGATGAGCGATCTGCCCCGTGCGCTGCGGGAGCAGCTGGCGCAGACGTTCCATATCACCGCCCCCACCGTGGCCCGCAAGCAGGAGTCCCGTCTGGACGGCACCGTCAAGTACCTGTGGGAGCTGGCGGACGGCAACTGCATCGAGACGGTGCTCATGCAGTATCACCACGGCAACACCGTGTGCATCTCCTCTCAGGTGGGCTGCCGCATGGGCTGCGCCTTCTGCGCCAGCACCATCGCCGGAAAGGTCCGTGACCTGACCCCCTCGGAGATGCTGGATCAGGTGCTGTTCACCCAGCTGGATTCCGGCCGGGAGATCTCCAATATCGTGCTGATGGGCATTGGAGAGCCTCTGGACAACATGGATACCGTGCTGCGGTTTCTGACGCTGGTGAACCACCCCAAGGGGCTGAACATCGGGATGCGGCACATCAGCCTGTCCACCTGCGGCGTGATACCGGGCATCCGGCGTCTGGCGGAGCTTCAGCTCCAGCTGACGCTCTCGGTGTCCCTCCACGCCCCGGACAGCGAGACTCGTTCCCGCATCATGCCCGTGAACCGGGCCTATGACGTGGAGGAGCTGTTCGCCGCCTGCCACGATTACTTCCAAAAGACGGGCCGCCGCATCTCCTTTGAGTACGCTATGATCGACGGCGTCAACGACCATGACTGGCAGGCGGACCTCATCGCCCGGCGCATCGCCGGGATGCCGGGCCACGTGAACCTCATCCCCCTGAACGATGTGGTGGAGAGCCCCTTCAAGCCCAGCCGCCGCATAGCGGCATTTCAAAAGAGATTACAGTCCCATGGCGTCACCGCCACCGTGCGGCGGAGCCTTGGCGGCGATATCGACGCCTCCTGCGGCCAGCTGCGCCGCAAGGCCATGGAGGAAGGGAGAGACCTGCAATGAGAACATGGAGCGTAACGGACCGTGGTCTGGTACGCAGCGAGAATCAGGATGCCTGCGCCGTGCTGACACCGGACGGCTACACCGTGGCGGTGGTCTGCGACGGCATGGGCGGCACGCAGGGGGGACGGATGGCCAGCGCCATAGCGGTGGAGACCTTCACCCGTGAGCTGAGCCGGAGCCTGCGCCCCGGCATGAGCGCCGGACAGCTGGAGCAGGCGGCGGGCTACGCCGTGGCTCTCTCCAACGATGCCGTTCGGGAGTACGGGCTGGCCCATCCGGGCTTTGAGCGTATGGGGACGACTCTGGTCTCCGCCGTGGTCCGGGACGATCTGGCGCTGGTGAGCAACGTGGGCGACAGCCGGGCCTACCACATCACCCGTGAGGGCATCCGGCAGGTGAGCCGGGACCACTCCGTGGTGGAGGACATGGTGGAAAAGGGCGACCTGACCCGTGACGAGGCCCGGCACCATCCCCGCCGCAACCTCATCACACGGGCGCTGGGGACGGAACCCGGTGTGGCGGCGGATGCCTTCCCGCTGAAATGGCAGCAGGGGGACTTCCTGCTGCTGTGCTCCGACGGACTGATAAACACCGTGTCCGATCAGGAGCTTCTCTTCGAGGTGATTCACAGCGAGCCGCTGGACACGTGTCTGGATCGGCTGCTGGCCCTCTCCCGTCAGCGGGGAGCGCCGGATAACGTCACTGCTGTGCTGCTTATGAATATCTGAAGGAGATGACATCTATGGATCAATATATCGGAAAAATGCTGGATAACCGCTATGAGATATTGGAGCTCATCGGCAGCGGCGGTATGGCCAACGTCTACAAGGCCAAGTGCCACCGCCTGAACCGAATGGTGGCGGTGAAGATCCTGAAAAACGATCTGGCGGAGAACGCCGACTTCCGCCGCCGCTTCCGGGACGAGTCTCTGGCGGTGGCCCAGCTGTCCCACGCCAACATCGTGTCGGTGTACGACGTGTCCCGCAGCGGCGACACGGAGTATATCGTCATGGAGCTGGTGGACGGCATCACCCTGAAGCAGTACATGGAGCGCCGTGGCAAGATGGACTGGCGGGAGGCACTGCACTTCATCACCCAGATCATGCGGGCGCTGAGCCATGCCCACAGCCGGGGCATCATCCACCGGGACATCAAGCCCCAGAACATCATGGTCCTGCGGGACGGCAGCGTCAAGGTGACGGACTTCGGCATCGCCTGTTTGGCCAGCGCCAGCCAGACCCTGACGCAGGAGGCGCTGGGCTCCGTCCACTACATCTCCCCGGAGCAGGCCAGAGGTGACCGCACCGACGCCCGCAGCGATATCTACTCCGCCGGCGTGGTGCTCTATGAGATGCTTACCGGCCGTCTGCCCTTCGAGGGGGAGTCCGCCGTGTCCGTGGCCATCCAGCACCTGAGCTCCGTCCCACTGGCCCCCCGTGAGATCGATCCCGATATCCCGGAGGCGCTGGAGCTGATCTGCATGAAGGCCATGTGCGCCAATCTGGAGAAGCGCTACCCCTCGGCGGATGCCATGCTGGAGGATCTGGAGAAGTTCCGCAAGAATAACTCCGTGGACCTTGGCTATATCCGTGCCGATCTGGAGGAGCCGGAGGATCGCGAGCCTACGCAGGCCATCCCCACCGCCGCCATTCAGGCCGCCCGCAAGGAGCGCACCCCGGCGGAGGAGAAAAAGCGGGATAAAAAGCTCATCGCCATCGTGGTGGGCGGCTTTGCCGCAGCGCTGCTGGTGGTGTTCCTGCTGTTCAAGTTCGTGTTCAGCGGCATCAACGATAACCCCGCCGCCCAGTCCTATAAGGTTCCCGATGTTCTGGGCAAGACCGTGGAGGAGGCCCAGCAGATGGAGGGCATCAAGGGCGTGTTCCAGATCGAGGTGGCCGGCAGCAAGGCCGACAGCAACTATCAGCCTGGCCAGATCATCGAGCAGGACCCCAAGTCCGGCCATGTCCGCAAGAATAACCTGAAGATCACCGTCTGGATCTGCGCCAAGGAGGAGACCAACCTCATGGTGAAGGTTCAGGGCGAGGATGTGCAGGACGCCAAGGTGGAGCTGACGAACCTGAATCTGAACCTGAACGTCCAGATCCGGGAGGTGTACTCCGACGAGTATGCCGCCGGTAAGGTCATCAGCAGTACCCCCGCCGCCGGTGAGAGCATCAAGAAGGGCGACAGCATCCTGCTGACCGTCAGCAAGGGGCCGGAGACCAAGCCCGTCACCGTGCAGAATTACGCCGGTCTCAGCGTGGACGATGCCGCCCTGCAGGCCGAGAACGCCGGTCTCACCGTGGGCGCTCACCAGTATGAGTACGATGCCACCGTGCCGGAGGGCAGCGTCATCCGCCAGAGCCTCGCTCCCAAAACGGAGGTAGCCCCCGGCACCGAGATCGTCTTTACCGTCAGCAAGGGCCCCGAGCCGTCTCAGACCACGGAGCAGACGGTGACGTTCGATATCCCCGGCGAGTACCTGAATCCGGAGCTGGGCATCCTGAACGTGGAGATCCGTCAGGATACCACCGTCGTCTACTCCACCACGGTGGATACCACGGACCCCGCCGCCGCCCGTTCCGTCAGCCATACCTTCACCGGTGACAAGGGAACCAGCATCACGGTGTACCTGTATATCAACGGCACCGAGGTGGCCTCTCAGGTGGTCAGCTTTTGAGCCGGGGCCGCATTGAAAAGGCCCTCAGCGGCTTCTACTACGTCCGCACGCCGGAGGGGCTGCTGCAATGCCGGGCCAGAGGAAAATTCCGCCGGGAGGGCATCAGTCCGCTGGTGGGGGACTGGGTACAGGTCCGTGATCTGGGAGGCGGCGAGGGCTTCGTGGAGGCCATCGAGCCCCGGCAGAATCGGTTTGCCCGCCCCGCCGCCGCCAACATCGACCAGATGGTCATCATCGGCTCACAGGCCATCCCCACCACGGATCCCTACCTTATCGATCGCATCGCCTCCATTGCTGCCCTGAAGGGCTGCCGGGTGCTGCTGTGCCTGAATAAATGCGATCTGGACCCGGCGCAGGAGCTATACGACAGCTACGCTGCCTCCGCCATTCCGGTGCTGCGGGTCAGTGCCGCCACCGGAGAGGGCCTGCCGGAGCTGCGCCGGGCCATGAAGGGAAAGCTGAACGCCCTCACCGGCAACTCCGGCGTGGGCAAGTCCAGCATCCTCAACGCCATGGAGCCGGTGTTCGGCCTGCCGGTGGGGGAGGTCAGCAAGGCCCTGGGCCGTGGCCGCCACACCACCCGTCATGTGGAGATGTTCCCGCTGGACGAGGATACCTACGTTATCGACACACCGGGCTTCTCCTCCTTCGACACGGAGGAGTTGGATCTGGAGCTGAAGGCCCGCCTGCCGGAGACCTTCCCGGAGTTTGCCCCCTATCTGGGCCAGTGCCGGTTCGTGGGGTGCAGCCATGTGAAGGAAAAGGGCTGCGCCGTGCTGCAGGCGGTGAAGGACGGTAAGATCCCCGCCAGCCGCCACCGCAGCTATGTGCGGCTGCATGACGAACTGAAAGACCTGCGGGACTGGCAGCACAAATAGAGAACGCTCAGAGAGGGCGGAAGCATCGCTTCCGCCCTCTCTTTGTGCGCCGCCGCTGTCACGCCCGCCCCTCCCGGCATATACTGCCATAGAAGCGAAACGGAGAGGGAGGGACGTCACATGAGACACGGAGACGGCTGCGGGAGATTTCTGGGCATCTGCGCACTGGGGCTGGGACTGGGTATCCTCATTGCCGCCATCTTTCCGGTGGGCGTGCTGATGTTTCTGGTGTCGTTCCTGCTGATCGCCTGTGGGATCGTCTGCTTGAAGGATAGGAGGTAGCTGCTGTGAAGATCGTGGTTTGGAAGTCGCCCCGTCTGCTGCGTGGGGTTCTGCGGATGCTCTTCGGCATCCGGGAATAAACGGCGGAAACGGCTCATAGAGTAGTCCTGCGCAGTAAGAAATTACGGGAGGACGAAAACATGGAGCTGGAACTGCAATATACGGAGCTGTCCTGCTGCGAGGCGGGGGAGAGCGTTACCCTGACGCAGGAGGAGGCGCTGGAGGCGGCGATCCCGGAGTACTGCCCGGAGGTCACCCGCATCGTGGACGCCGTAGGACAGCTGTGCCTGCGGGAATATACGAGCCGGCAGATCAGCGGCTCGGTGCTGGTCACGGTGCTCTATACATCGGAGGAGAGCCCCGGCCTGCGGAGCCTGACGCTGCCGGTGCCGTTTCTGACCCAAGCGGACGACAAGCGCCTCACCGGCTGCGACACCGTCTGCATGGCGGGCCGCCTGCTGCTGACGGAGGCCAGAGCCGTCACCGGCCGAAAGCTGTACCTGCGGGTCATGCCGGAGCTGACTCTCACCGGCTACACCTGCCGCCGCCACCGCATCTGCACCGGCGTAGGGGAGGAGCCTACCCTGCGCCTGCACCGTCAGGAGCAGTCCCTTACCCTGCTGACCTCGGTGACGCAGCGGCAGAGCAGCGTGACTCAGGAGCTCCAGCCCCAGGACTGGGGCGAGCCGCCGGAGGAACTGCTGGCCCAGCGCATCTGCCCCCGCATCACCGGCAGCCAGCCGGTGGGGAGCCGCCTGCTGGCAAAGGGCGAGGCCCGCATCTGCCTGCTGTACCGCACGCAGGACGGCTCCCTCCACACATGGGAGGACACCCTGCCCTTTTCCTGCCTTCTGGACGGCCTTACCGTCCCGGAGGAGGCGCAGGTCACGGTCACCGGCTCCTGCGGCACGGCCCGGCTCATCCGCAGCGACGGCGCAGCCGCCATCGGGGTGGAGCTGACCCTGAGCCTACTGGTGCGGACCTATGAGACGGTCACCGTCGCCCCGGTGACGGACCTGTACAGCACCCGCTGGGACACCGCTCTCCAGCGCCAGAGCCTGACCTTGACAGAGACCTGGCCCCCGGAGACGGTACAGCCGGAGGTACATCAGGAGCTGGAGAGCCGCCCCTTCCTGTATGTGACGGCGGCGGACTGCGGTGCCGTCACCACAGGGCAGGAGGGGGATCATACCACCCTCCGCACCCCTCTGCGGCTGCGGCTGCTGTATCTGGATGAATCCGGCGCACCGGTCACGGCGGAGCGCACCGACGAGGCCGCCGCCCCCGTGCCTGGGGATGTGACCACCGCCCGTGCCGCCTGCCTGTCTCCCAGCCTGCGCCCCTCCGGCACGGGACTGGAGCTGACGGTCCCGGTGGAGCTGACGGTGGAGCGCAGCCGCCGATGCACATGGGACGCCATTACCGCCGCAGAGCTGACGGAGCCGGAGCCGGGACGGCGTCCCTCTCTGGTGCTGTGCCGGCCGAAGAAAGGGGAGAGCCTGTGGGAGCTGGCCAAGCGCTACCGCACGGATGAGCAGGCCATCTGCGCCGCCAACGGATTGGAGCAGGAGACTCCGCTGCCGTCGGGGCTGCTGCTGATCCCCCGTGTAAGATAGCAGAAAAAGAGCGTAGGCGATGCCTGCGCTCTTTTTTCGTAGAAAGCCTTATCCCTGTGCGTACCGGGCCAGAAACTGCCGGGTGCGCTCCTCCTTGGGGTGATCCATCACCATGCGTGGCTCCCCCTGCTCCACGATGACGCCCCCGTCCATGAAGATGACCTGATCCGCCACATCACGGGCAAAGACCATCTCGTGGGTGACGATGACCATGGTGGTGCGCTGCCGGGCCAGCTGCCGGATGACCTTCAGCACCTCACCGGTAAGCTCCGGGTCCAGCGCCGAGGTGGGCTCATCGAAGCACAGAATGTCCGGCTTCATGGCCAGCGCACGGGCAATGGCCACCCGCTGCTTCTGTCCGCCGGAGAGCTGGTGGGGATAGTGTCCCATCCGATCCTCCAGCCCCATCTGCTCCAGCAGGGCTTCGCCCTCCCGGCGGATGGCCTCCGGGGTCTCCCCGGTTCTCTCGGAGTTGGCCAGCAGCCGCCGGGCCAGCGTTACATTCTCCAGCGCCGTATATTGGGGAAACAGATTAAAATCCTGAAACACCAGCCCGAAGTGCAGCCGGTTCCGCCGCCGCTCCTGAGGGGACAGGCTCCCGTCCAGCAGATTCCGTCCCCGGACGGCGATGCGGCCGCTGTCGGGTGTCTCCAAAAAGTTCAGGCACCGCAGCAGCGTGGTCTTTCCGCTGCCGGAGGAGCCGATGATGGACAGAGCCTGTCCCTCCTCCAGCGAAAAGCTGATGTCCCGCAGGACCTTGGTACCGCCGAAGCTTTTCTCCAGCTGCGCCACCTCCAGGATCGCCATAGTACCCCCTCCTTACCGAAAATAGCTGAGCCTGCGCTCGATGTACCGGAACAGCAGTGTCAGCAGCCCCACAAAGGCCAGATAGAATACCCCCGTGTAAAACAGGGGCCATGTGATGCCCTGCGCCTTGATGTAGCTCTCGCCCACCTTGGTCAGCTCCATGATGGAGATGATGCGGGCCAGCGAGGTGTCCTTCACCAGCGTGATGATCTCATTGGACATAGGCGGCACAATGCGCTTCACCATCTGCAGCAGGGTGATCTTAAAGAAGATCTGCCTGCGGGTGAGGCCCAGTACCTCTCCCGCCTCCCGCTGCCCGGCAGGCACGCCCTCAATGCCGCCCCGGTAGATGACGGAGAAGTAGCAGGCGTAGTTCAGCACGAAGGCCACGGTACACGCCAGCATCCGCTGGCTGCCCCAGATGTTGTGGCCCAGCCAGATGCCGGGGCCGTAGAAAATCAGGATCAGCTGCAGCATCAGGGGTGTTCCCCGGACGATCCACACCAGAACGTTAAAAAACCAGCTGACCGGACGGCACTTGCTCATGGAGCCGAAGGTCACCGCCAGCCCCAGCGGCAGAGAGAATACCAGCGTCAGGGCGAACAGCTTCACCACCTCACGCAGCCCCTCCAGCAGGGACAGTGTCACAGACCAGAACATGGGAAGAACTCCTTACACTCAGATTTCACAGGCCGCCCTTTTCACGGGCCGCCATAAAAAATGCCGCTGCGGCGGACAGCCCCCGCAGCGGCATTCTGGCCGTTATTTACTGACCACGCACCACCACGACCTGTGCGTTCTTGCAGTAGGCGTTGGTGCAGGCCATGGCGCTCATAACGCCGTCGGTGAGGGTCATGCCGTTCCACACCAAGTCGATGGCCTTGCTGTCCAGCTCATTGATCTTCTGGCCCCAGTCGATGACCACGAACTGAATTTCCACACCCAGACGCTCCGCCACCAGCTTGGCAAGGTCTGCGTCAAAGCCGATCCACTGGCCATTTTCATCCTTATAGTCCATGGGGGCGAACTCCGTGATGCCCACCACCAGCGTACCCTTCTGCTGGATATAGCTGACGTCACTGTCCTCTCCGGTGGTGAAGGTGCTCTCCTGTTGTGGGACCAGCAGCTCCTCGGTGATGCCGTACTGCTGGGCCAGCTTCTGCATGGTTCCGCTCTGATAGGCATCGCCCAGCACGCAGTTGATGTACTGCGCCAGATCGGAGCCCTTGCGGCAGCCGATGCCGTACTCCTCCTCGGTGAGCCTGTCGGTGTAGGTGAGATCGGGGTAGCTGGTACCCTCACCGATCATGGCCCCGGCCATCAGCAGATCGATGATGGCGGCGTCAGAGGTGCCGGAGGCCACCTCCATCAGGGCGGCGGCCTGATCCTCCAGCGTGGTGACCTTCCAGCCCTTCTCCAGAGCGATCTCTTCACCGGCGGAGCCGCCCTCCACGGCGTAGGTCAGAACCTTTTCGTCGGAATCCTTGCTTCCGCCGTTGTCCTTTTGGCCGCAGGCGGCCAGCAGGGAGGCGCTGATGGTCAGTGCCAGCGCCAGACACAGAAGCTGCTTGAACTTTTTCATGGGAATATCCTCCTTGATATGGTACACGGATGTGTTGTAACAGATGTATTGTGTTTGTTTTGTGTTAGATGGTGATGCACTACGTTTGGTCACGTTGGCCTGCATGGTCCGGATCGAGGCGCGATAGGCTGCAATACACTGTGCCGTGCAGCACAAGCCCTACGCTGAGTGGCATAAGCCCTGCCGCTATTATCGCTTACTTTTCCGGAACTTGCAAGCCCCGCTGCCGATTTCCACCGCCGTTTTCTGCTGCTTTCGACCGTCCTCACCGCAGTCCTATGGGACCTTTCACCGTTGGTTTCCACCGCCGTTTTCCGTGGACCGCAACGCTATCGGGCCTTTTGCCGTTGTTTTTCGTCGGCAGATCCCAGCCGCCTTCGCCGTCGCCCGATTGGGATTTTCGCAGGTTTCCTCTCTGCGGGCCTTTATCAAGAACCGCCGCCGAGAGTTTCACCGGTTCCCTTGGGGCATCGAGGGTGCTATGGAAGCTGCCCCGCCGGAGGCTGCCCCACTTTTGGGGCGCCTGTGCTTTCTATCTGTTATCGATGGTGTCGCTCCATACTAAAACCTCATTTCTGACGAAACCGCATGGATCAAAGCTGTCTCTCTCTCTCGTCTTTCTACGGTCTATCGCATGGCACCGGGCAGCCGCTCCCGTAGTTTGCGGTTCCGATTGACCATATGCTCCCGGTCGCTTATTCACAGCGACTGGTTGTCCCGCTGACGATGGATATATTTTAACACTTTAGCGAAGTAGTGTAAAGATGCACATATGTAAAAATAAGTTGATAGATGCAGATGAATTTTATGCAGAATAGACATATCCTGCCCATGCGTCCTAAGAAGAGATGTCTGTTCCCAAAGGGAGATGGTACCCCGGAAGCAACCGGGGCGTCCAGAGGAGAAAAACGGACGGAAAACGGCTCCCTTGCAGGTCCATACGATGTCCACAGACTGTCAGGAAAATGGGGGAGGTGTCCAATTTTTGCGTATTTTCTCTAAAAGTTCAGAGATTGTCCATTGATAATCCGGAATCGGAATTGTATAATAAAAGAAACATTCTGGAGAAGCGAGGAGGTCACAATGGCTTTTGTAGAATTTGAAAAGGTCAGCAAGATCTACCACACCGGAGCGGTGGAGATCCCGGCGCTGCGGGATGCCACCTTTCAGGTGGAGAAGGGGGAGATCTGCGTCATTGTAGGGGCCTCCGGTGCCGGAAAGACCACGCTGCTGAATATTTTGGGGGGTATGGATACCCTCACCGGCGGCACGGTGAAGTTGGATGGCCGGGATATCTCCCGCTACGACCGGCGGCAGCTGACGGAGTACCGACGCCGCGACGTGGGCTTTGTGTTCCAGTTTTATAACCTCATTCAGAACCTCACGGCGCTGGAGAACGTGGAGATCGCCGCCCAGCTCTGCCCCCATCCGCTGGATGCGGCAGAGGTGCTGCGGGAGGTGGGACTGGGGGAGCGGATGAAAAACTTCCCGGCCCAGCTCTCCGGCGGCGAGCAGCAGCGGGTGGCCATTGCACGGGCGCTGGCCAAGAACCCCAAGCTGCTGCTGTGCGACGAGCCAACCGGTGCGCTGGACTATGTTACCGGCAAGAACATTCTGAAGCTGCTGCAGGATACCTGCCGCCGGACGGGAATGACGGTGGTCATCATCACCCACAACTCCGCTCTGACGGCCATGGCGGATCGGGTCATCTCCATCAAGAGCGGCACCATCCAGTCCGTGCGGAAGAATGAACACGTCACCCCTGTGGAAGAGATCGAGTGGTGAGGATATGCTGCTGAAAACTGCTTTTCGGGAGATCAAAACCAGCTTGGGCCGGTATCTGGCCATTCTGGCCATTATTGCGCTGGGTGTGGGCTTTTTTGCCGGACTGCGGGTGACCCGCACCGCTATGATCTCCACCGCCAATCACTATTTGAAGGATCTGGCCATGTTCGATGACCGGATCCTCTCCACTCTGGGCTGGACGGAGGAGGATGTGGATGCTTTCCGGAAGCTGGATGGCGTATCCGCCGCCGAGGGCGCCCGTTCCGCCGACGTGCTGTGCGTGGGGGAGGACGGCTCCGACATGGTGCTGAAGGCCCACTCCCTGACGCAGCAGGTGAACCGCCTGAGCTTACAGGCGGGACGGCTGCCGGAGAAGGCTGACGAGTGCGTGGTGGACGCATGGCGCTACGATGAGAGCGCACTGGGCAGCGTCATCCGGCTGTCGGACAACAACTCCGCCGATACGATGGATACCTTCGCCAGCCGGGAATATACGGTGGTGGGCGTGGCTGCCAGTCCTATGTACATCAACTATGAGCGGGGCGGCACGGCGCTGGGAAACGGCACCGTGGCGGCGTTTGTCTATCTACTGCCGGAGGGCTTTGCGATGGACTACTACACGGAGATCGACGTGACCCTCACCGGGGCAGATGGCCGCATCTATACGGCGGCCTATGACGATGCCGTGGAGGCCATGGAGCAGCCCCTGAAGGATCTGGCAGCCCAGCGGGCGCAGCTGCGGTACGACTCTCTCCGCAGTGAGGCGCAGGAAAAGCTGGCGGATGCCCAGCAGCAGCTGGACGACGCCCGGAAGCAGCTGGAAACGGGCTGGGCGGAATACTACGACGGCCTTGCCCAGTACAAGGACGGACATGCATCCTATATAGAGGGCGCCGGCCAGTACCGGGATGGGCTGGCAGAATACGACAGTGGCCGGGCGGCCTATGAGACGGCCCGGAAGGACTATGAAAACGGCGTGAGCCAATATAATCAGGGGCAGGCGGCCTATGAGGAGGGCCAGAGGCAGTATCAGGAGGCACAGGCGCAGTATCAGGAGGCGCTGGCGCAGTATCAGCTGCTGGAGCAGCAGGCGGCGGCCCTGCCGGAGGATAGCCCGGAGCTGCCGGTCCTGCAGGCCAAGCTGGCGGCCATGAAGGAACAGCTGGACGCCACAGCGGCGCAGCTTTCTCAGAATCAGGCGCAGCTGGAGGCAACGGCGGCGCAGCTGGCCCAGAGCAAGGCCCAGCTGGATGCGGCGGGTGCGGTACTGGATACCACGGAGCAGCAGCTGACACAGGCGCAGGAAAAGCTGGAGGAATCGGCCCGTCAGTTGGCGGCAGCCAAGGCCCAGCTGGAGGAGACAGGTCCCAAGCTGGAGAGCGCCCGGCAGGAGCTGGAGGACGGCGAAAGGGAATTGTCCGACCATGAGGGGGAACTGGACGATGCCCGGCAGAAGCTGGAGGATCTGAAAGAGCCGGACACCTATGTGCTGGGCCGGGACACCAACGTGGGCTATGTATGCTTCGAGAGCGACACCAACATTGTGGCGGGAGTTTCCCGTGTGTTCCCGCTGTTCTTCTTCCTGCTGGCGGCGCTGGTGTGCATCACCACCATGACCCGCATGGTGGAGGAGCAGCGCACCCAACTGGGCGTACTGATGGCCATGGGCTATGGCCGGGGGGCCATCCTGTTCAAGTACCTCTTTTACTCCGGCAGCGCTTCGCTGCTGGGGTGCGCCATCGGCTTTGTGGGAGGCTCCTACATCTTTCCCAAGATCCTCTGGCACGCCTATAACATCATGTACGGCTTCGGGATCCCCATTGAATTTGTGCTGGATGGGAAGCTGGCGGCCATCTCCGTAGCCACCTATCTGCTGTGCGCTCTGGGGGCCACCTATCTGGTGTGCCGTGGCTTCTTGCGGGAGGTGCCGGCGGAACTGATCCGGCCCAAGGCCCCCAAGGAGGGCAAGCGGGTGCTGCTGGAGCGCATCACCTTCCTGTGGAAGCGGCTGGGCTTTTTGACCAAGGTATCCCTGCGGAACGTGCTGCGGTACAAGCAGCGGTTCTTCATGATGGTGCTGGGCATCGGCGGCTGCACGGCGCTGCTGCTGACGGGCTTCGGCATCAAGGACTCCATCGCCAATGTGGTGGACTATCAGTTCGAGGAAATTACCCTGTACGATGCGGCGGTGTCCTTCACAGAGGAGATGGATGCGCAGACGCAGCAGGCGTTTTCCCGGCAGGCCGCCGATGTGTCGGCGGTGGTGTTCCTCCACGACGGCTCCGTGACGGTGGAGGCAGGCGGCGGGGCCAAGACGGTGAATCTGCTGGTGCCTCAGAGCAGTCTGGAGGGCATGATGGACCTCCACCGGGGCGGCGAGAAGCTGTCCATGCCCGGAACGGGGGAGACGCTGCTCAACGACGCTCTGGCGGAGGCGCTGGACGTGTCCGTGGGGGACACCGTGACCCTGCGGGACAGCGACATGAACACCCTGACGGTGACGGTCAGCGGCATCTTTGACAACTACGTATCCAACTACGCCATCGTGTCAGCGGACACCTGCCGGGATCAGTGGGGCAGCGTGCCGCCGGTGAAAACCGCCTTCATCCGGGTGACGGACAACTCCGACGCAGGTGTCCACGCCGCCTCGGCCCGGATTTTGGATATGGAGAACGTCTCGGCGGTATCGGTGAATCTGGATACCCGCCAGCGGGTGGGAACCATGATGTCGGTGCTGGATTACATCGTGTGGATGGTGACGGTGTGCGCCGGGGCACTGGCCTTTATCGTGCTGTATAACCTCACCAATATCAATATCAACGAGCGCATCCGGGAGATCGCCACCATCAAGGTGCTTGGCTTCTATCCCGGAGAGACATCGGCCTATGTGTTCCGGGAGAACAACACCCTGACATTTTTGGGGATGCTGGTGGGTCTGCCGCTGGGCAAGTGGCTCCACGCCTATGTGATGAGCCAGATCCGCATCGACACCATCGCCTTCGACGTGCGGATCGCATGGCAGAGCGTGATGTTCTCCATACTGCTGACGGCGGTGTTTGCCGCCATCGTGAACGTGGTGATGTACTTCAAGCTGCGGCGCATCAGCATGGCGGAGTCGCTGAAATCCATCGAATAAAGGAAAATGTGCGAAAAGCGCCCCTGCTTCACTGTGAAGCAGGGGCGCTTTATGTATTCTGTTATCAGAGGAGCAGCAGCTGGGCGATCTGCACGGCGTTGGTGGCGGCGCCCTTGCGGACCTGATCGCCGCAGCACCAGATATTCAGACCGTTGTCACAGGTCAGATCCTCCCGGATGCGGCCCACGAACACGGTGTCCTGATCGCTGGTGTCCAGCGGCATGGGGTACTGTCGGTTGGCCAGATCGTCCACCAGACGGCAGCCGGGGGCGGCGGCGATGAGCTCTCTGGCCCGCTGGACGGAGATCTTCTCACGGGTGCGGACCACCAGCGAGACGCTGTGGCTCCGCACCACAGGTACCCGGACGCAGGTGCAGCTGACTTGCAGGTCCGGCAGGTGCATGATCTTGCGGCCCTCGTTCTGCATCTTCATCTCCTCAGAGGTGTAGCCCTCATAGGCCTCGCCGCCGATCTGGGGGATGACGTTGTAGGCGATCTGGTACTGGAACACCTGCGGGTGGACGGGCTTGCCCTCCCGCAGCAGCTCCACCTCCTCCATAAGCTCACGGGGACCGCCGGCTCCGGCACCGGACACCGCCTGATAGGAGGAGGCGATGATGCTCTGGATGGGACTGTCCTGATTCAGGGCGTTGATGGCCACCAGCGAGACGATGGTGGTGCAGTTGGGGTTGGCGATGATGCCCTTGTGGCGGCGGACGTCCTCCGGGTTGATCTCCGGGATCACCAGCGGCACATTGGGGTCCATGCGGAAGGCACTGGAATTATCCACGAACACGGCACCTGCCTTAACGATGGCCGGGGCGAAACGCTTGGCGATGTCGTTCTCCGCAGCGCCAAGCACGACGTCCATGCCCTCAAAGGCGCTGTCCTCGGCGGGCTGCACCGTCAGCTCCCGGCCCTGCCAGAGCAGCTTCTGCCCGGCGGAGCGGGGGGAGGCCAGCAACCGCAGTTCCTCCACGGGAAAGCTGCGCTCGGCCAGTATTTTCATCATTTCACGGCCCACCGCACCGGTGGCGCCCAGAATGGCAACGTTCATAGTTTGGTTCCTCCTTATTTTACAAAGCTGTCGTACAGGACACGGATGGCACGCTCAAAGTCGCTTCCGTCCACGCCAACGATGATATTCAGTTCCTCCGGGCCTTGGGTGATCATGCGGATGTTGATGCCGTTTTCACCCAGCTTGGCGAAGATGCGGCCGGAGGTGCCGGGCTTATAGGCCATTTTCCGGCCCACGGCGGCCACGATGGCCATATTGTCTGTCACATGGATGCTGTCGGGCTTCAACTCCTTTTGCAGGTCGCCCAGCATGGGATACAGGCACGGGGTCACCTTTTGGGCCGACACCACCAGCGATACCGTGTCGATGCCGGAGGGCAGGTAGTCCACGTTGATGCCGTAGCGCTCCAGCACCTCCAGGATCTGCCGCAGGACACCGGCCTGTGAGGACATCCCATTTTTGGTGATGGTGATGACGGAGAAATCCTTGCGGCCGGCGATGCCGGTGATGAGGTTCTCGTCCGCCAGCTCCGGCTCGTCGAAGCGCTCCCGGATCATGGTGCCGGGGTGGTCGGGCTGGTTGGTGTTGCGGATGTTCAGGGGGATGTTCTTCTCCCGCACCGGGGAGACGGTCCCCTCGTGGAGCACCTGCGCTCCGATATAGCTGAGCTCCCGCAGCTCGGCGTAGGTGATGCGCTCGATGGGGCGGGGGTCCTGCACGATCTTGGGGTCGGCCATGAGGAAGCCGGAGACGTCGGTCCAGTTCTCGTAGACGTCGGCGTCCAGCGCCGCCGCCGCCAGAGCGCCGGTGATGTCGCTGCCGCCGCGGGTGAAGGTCTTGACGCTGCCGTCGGGCATGGCCCCGTAGAAGCCGGGGATCACCACCCGGCGGCCGGAGGCGGTGCGGCGCAGGGCCTCGTAGCTGGCGGGCTGATCCACGGTACCGTCCAGCCGGAAGCGGAGCCAGCAGATGCTGTCCAGAAAATCGTAGCCCAGATAGTCCGCCATGAGGCGGGGAAGTACTCGCCCCGGCTCACCAGCTCGTCCTGACTGATGCCACGGTCCATTTTCTCCCGCAGGGCGGCGAACTCCGCCTCCAGCGGTGTGGACAGGTGCAGCTCGTCCCGGATGGAGAGATAGCGGCTGCGGATCATGTCGAACACGGCGTCGCAGCTGACGCCGTATTGCAGGTGGGCGTAGCACAGATACAGCAGGTCCGTCAGTTTGTGGTCGTCCCGACTGCGCTTTCCGGCGGCGCTGACCACCACCACACGGCGGCTGGGGTCAGAGTCCACAATGGCCTTCACCTTGGCAAACTGATGGGCGTCGGCCATAGAGGAGCCGCCGAATTTCAATACCTTTAACATAGGAGAATCGCCTTTCTTTCATGGATGCAGTGCCGTTTGTTCCGCAACGGACAGAGAATTTATGTCCTCGGAATAAAAACACTTGCTTTTTTCTTGGAGACAGTGTATCATACTGTTTCAGAAAAAGCAAGTGGCAAAAGGAGCGTTTTTTATGATCTACCACAGCACGAGGGATGAAAAGCTGACGGCGGCCCCGGCCAGAGCCGTTTTAGAGGGCATCGCACCGGACGGAGGACTGTATGTCTGCGATCCGGGGAAGCTGGATTTTGACTGGCAGGGGACCTTGCAGAAGGATACCATGTCCATGGCGGCGGACATTCTGGGTGTACTGCTGCCGGACTTTCAGGATATGAACGGGCTGGTGCGGGCCAGCTATGCCGGAAAATTCGCCAGCGATGACCTGACGCCGCTGGTGCCGGTGGGGGAGCGGTATGTGCTGGAGCTGTACCACGGCCCCACCAGCGCCTTCAAGGATGTGGCCCTGTCGGTGCTGCCCCGGCTGGTGAGCGCCGCCGCCAAGCAGGAGGGGGCCGGGGATGTGGTGATCCTTACCGCCACCTCCGGCGATACCGGTAAGGCAGCGCTGGAGGGCTTTCACGACGTACCCGGCACCCGGATCATGGTGTTCTATCCCGCCGGGGGCGTGTCGCCGGTGCAGGAGGCACAGATGGTGACGCAGGAGGGCGGCAACGTCCGGGTATGCGCCATCCGGGGGAACTTCGATGATGCGCAGACCGGCGTGAAGAATGTCTTTGCAGCCTGTAAAGGGAAAGACCTTCACGGTGCGATACTGTCCTCCGCCAACTCCATCAACATCGGGCGGCTGGCCCCGCAGGTGGTGTACTACTTCCGGGCCTATGCCGATCTGGTGCAGGCGGGGCGCATCCGGGTGGGGGAGAAGGTCCACTTCGTGGTGCCTACCGGCAACTTCGGGGACATTCTGGCAGGGTATTTCGCCAAGCGCATGGGTCTGCCGGTGGGGCGGCTGGTGTGCGCCAGCAACGCCAACGATGTACTGACGGAGTTCATCTCCACCGGTGTATACGACCGGCGGCGGCCCTTCTATAAGACCACGTCGCCCTCCATGGACATTCTGGTGTCCAGCAATCTGGAGCGGCTGCTGTACCTGCTGTCGGAGGGGGACTGCGGCTATGTGGCGGGGCTGATGGAGCAGCTGAACCGGGAGGGACACTATCAGGTGTCGTCCCGGCTGTTGGAACGCTTGCAGGCGGAGTTCGACTGTGCCTGCTGCGACGATGCCGGGGCGGCGGAGGTCATCCGCCGGCTGTGGCAGGAGCAGCACTATCTCTGCGACCCCCACACGGCGGTGGCGTGGTCGGCGGCAGAGCAGGTGCGGCTGGAGGACGGGGCTCCGGTGGTGGTGCTCTCCACGGCATCACCCTACAAGTTCCCGGCGGCGGTGCTGGGGGCGCTGGAGGGCGGCTGCGACGGCGACGAGTTCGCCATGATGGAGCGGCTGCACCGGCTCACCGGCACAGAGGTGCCGAGGAATCTCGCCGGTTTGCAGGGCCGGACGGTGCGCCATCGGGACGTCATCGACAAGGAGCAGATGCTGGACTATGTGCTGGCAGAGGTCATGAGGAGCTGAAAGGAGCGGACTATGAACATCGTTTGTTTGGATATGGAGGGGGTGCTGGTGCCGGAGATCTGGATCGCCTTCGCAGAGGAGAGCGGTATCCCGGAGCTGCGGCGCACCACCCGTGACGAGCCGGACTATGACAAGCTGATGCGCTGGCGCATTGACATTCTGCGCCAGCATGGACTGGGGCTGAAGGACATTCAGAACACCATCCGCCGCATTGACCCGCTGCCGGGAGCCAGAGAGTTTCTGGACCGGCTGCGGACTAAGGCGCAGGTGGTGATCCTCAGCGACACCTTCGAGCAGTTCGGTCTGCCGCTGATGGAGAAGCTCAACTGGCCCACCCTGCTGTGCAACACGCTGGAGGTGGGGGAGGACGGTATGATCTCCGGCTTCCGGATGCGGTGCAGTCACTCCAAGCTCACCACCGTCCGGGCCTTCCAGTCCATGGGCTACGATACCATCGCCTCCGGCGACAGCTACAACGATCTGGAGATGATCCGGGCCAGCAAGGCGGGCTTCCTGTTCCGCACCACGGAGCAGATCAGGGCGGACTATCCCCAGTATCCGGCCTTCGAGGAGTATGACGACCTGCTGGCGGCCATTGAACAGGCACTGTAAAGGGGAAACGCATGACAGAGAGAGCCTCCGCAGGAGGGCGGTTCCGCTGTCAGAATAAGAAAAGGACAGGGCAGGGCCGACATTTTGTCGGCCCTGCCCTATCCTTTATGGTGGTTACTGCTCCTGTACCACGGCGATGTCCTCACCGACGGTGCAGATGTGGTATGGGGCATCGGCGGAGACGCCGGTGTCGTGGGTCTCTCCGGTGCGGAGGTTTGTCACCCGGAGGGTTCCGTTCTGCCGGTAGGTGGCATAGGCGGCACCGGTATAGAATTGCAGGCCGTCCTCCTGCCGCTGGGGGATGTAGGCGGCGGCACGGGACACGGTCTGCCGGGCCAGTTCTGTGGCGCAGTCGTAGACATAGACATCCGTCAGGCGGGATTCCTGACTTCCGTCATCCGTGGCTGTCACGAGGATATCCGCTCCCAGCCAGCGGGCGGTGAGCATGGGAGAGGCACCCTCCGCTATGCCGCAGGCGGAGGCCAGATCCACCACCTGCTGTCCGTCGCAGTAGAAAGCGCCCTGACGATCCGCCTGCCTGGTCAGGAAGATGGCTTGCTGCAAATCCGGGGAGACCTCCAACTGCCAGATGCCGTAGGGGGTCAGCAGGTCGGGCAGCAGCCACGTCAGTTGGCTGCTCTCCAGCCACGCCAGAGCGTACCGGCCCTGATCCAGCTGCTCCGGGTCACGCAGGCGGCACAGGACGGCGTCCATGGAGCCGGAGATGGGCTCGGCAGACCAGTCCTCCTGCTGGTTCTGGAGGAAGATCTGCCCATCATATTGGCACCAGAGGAAGGTGAGCTGTCCCTCCGGCAGGGTACCGGAGAAGGTCTCGGTGGGCAGGGCCTGACCGTCTGCGTAAAAACGGAGAGTGGGTGTATTGACTTTGCTGTGGGGGTATGGTAAAAGTAAGAAAACAGACAGTGGTTGGATGGGCGATGAAGGGAGGCTCTATCATGAAAACGGGAAGGAACATAGCGGTGCTTGCGGTATCCTTGCTGGCAGGGCTTGTGCTGGTGCTGCTCTGGATAGGTCGGGGCGGCAGAGAACCGGAGAAGACGGAGGTATCCGTGACGGAAAAGCAGGCCATGACCTTCGCGGAGGGTGAAATCCGCCGCATCGCCGGGGAGGGCGGGCCGGACTGCACATGGGACGATACCACGGCGATCCTCCAAGGCAGGCCCCTTTACGGCCCCGACGACCGGTGCAACGGGTATGTGTGCAGGCTGACCACCGGCGGCATGGAGACAGGGTATCTTCAAGTGGATGCGCTGGGCGGGGAGCTTTGCACCGGCGCTTACTCCTTCACCGGTATCCCGGCCTATGAGGGACTGGCCGAGGAGGGCGGCGGGACGGCTTCGGAGGAACGGCTGTACTTTTTCGGCGGCATCTCCTACGGCGTAAGGCTGGAGGACGGGAGCTTCCGGCTGATGGGCTCTCCGGAAAGGGTGAGCGCCGAGACGGCGGCGGAGCAGTACCGGCACACGGTGGAGCAGGTGCAGCGCCAACGGGCGGAGTAAGAGATAATGAGCGGCGTATTCTCCGGCGGGAGGGTGCGCCGCTCTATTGACAGCGGTGGTATAATCTATTATGGCTGAAAATATACGAAAACGAGGACAACACTATGGACATTACACAGGGCGCACCCTTCGAGAGCTTTGGGCTGTCGGAGGCGACCATGCGTGCCATACACAACAAAGGATATGAAGTGAGCACCCCCGTACAGGCCGGGTGCATCCCCCCCATGCTGGCGGGGAAGGACGTGATCGCCAAGGCCCCTACCGGCACCGGTAAGACCATGGCCTTCGGCATCCCCATCATCGAGCGCATCGACCCGGAGAGCGAGGCGGTGCAGGCGGTGATCCTGGCCCCCACCCGTGAGCTGGCCATGCAGATCACCGATGAGATGCGGGAGGTGGCGGTGTGCCACGAGGGGGTGCGGCTGGTGTGCCTGTACGGAGGTCAGCCTATCGGCAAGCAGATCAACGCCCTGAAGCGGCGGCCCCAGATCGTGGTGGCCACGCCGGGGCGGCTCTCCGACCACATGAAGCGGCGGACGGTGGTGCTGAACGAGGTGTCCACCGTGGTGCTGGATGAGGCGGACCGGATGCTGGATATGGGCTTTATCCACGATGTGCGGCGGATATTGGACAAGATCCCCAACCGGAAGAATCTGGGGATGTTCTCCGCCACCATCTCCCGTGAGGTGATGGATATCTCGTGGATCTATCAGCGGGATCCGGAGGAGATCACGGTGCAGGCCACGCAGGAGAATAAGCCCGATATTTTGCAGTACCGCCTCGATGTGGACTCCGACGCCAAGGTGGACGCCATTGCCGCCATCATCAAGAAGCAGGGGCTGGAGCGGGTCATCTGCTTCTGCAACACCAAGGGCTCCACGGAGCGGCTGACGAAGTTTTTGCAGATGCGTGGGCTGGACGCCCAGTGCATCCACGGAGATATCCCCCAGAAGAAGCGGGAGGAGGTCATGGCCCAGTTCCGGGAGGGCAAGCTCCATGTGTTCGTGGCCACGGACGTGGCCAGTCGGGGCATCGACGTGGACGATGTGGACGCCGTCTTCAACTTCGACGTGCCGGAGGAGAATGAGTACTACGTACACCGCATCGGCCGGACGGGGCGGGCCAAGCGCCACGGCGTGGCTTATACGCTGCTGTCGGATTTCCCCAGCCGGATGCGGCTGGACGATATCGCCCGCAACACCCGCAGCCAGATCGTCTCCGCCAAGCTGGAGGAGGACGGCACGGTGGTTCCGCTGGAGAAGTAAGAGGTGGGGCTATGAATATTTGGAAACGGGGCGTTTGCCTGCTGCTGACGCTGGTGATGGCGGCGGCGCTGGCGGGCTGCGGCACCCGGCGGGAGCCGCA
>OGYF01001197.1_pt1 | contig 22986 bp, 15 predicted proteins | sample 1576451 | NCBI WGS metagenome assembly OGYF01 (sample SAMEA3541505, study PRJEB24748) | human gut metagenome | biome: human gut; feature: human-associated habitat; material: faeces | place: China | collected 2012
ACTACGGCAAGGAAGAGGTTCACGAACGCCACCGCCACCGCTACGAATTCAACAACGAATACCTTCAGGATTTTGCCGATGCGGGCCTTCGCTTTACCGGCTGGAACCCCCGCCGCGGCCTGATGGAAATCGTTGAAGTTGCAAACCACCCGTGGTTCGTTGCGGTACAGTTCCACCCGGAATTCAAATCCCGCCCCGATAATGCACACCCGCTGTTTACAGGTTTCATCGAAGCTGCGGTTAAATACGCCTCAAAGGCCGAATAAAAACGTATTCTCGCACGGAGCGGCGAATATTTTTTCCCGCCCCTGCCGACAATAAAAATAATTTTGAACAGGAGATAACAATAATGGCTATCAACAAAAAGATGACTATCGAAGAAATTCTCAGAACCGATTACGGCATTGCAAATATCCTCATGGAGAGCGGTATGCATTGCCTCGGCTGCGTCATGGCAAGCGGCGAAGACCTTGAACAGGCCTGCGGCGTCCATGGTATCGACTGCGATGCTCTCGTTGAAAAAATCAACGCATACCTCGAAAACAAATAATCTTCCGAACAATCTTTCGGAGATTGCCTCAAATCTATTCCGATTATGCAAACCGTACACCCCCGCCTGCGAAAAGCAGGCAGGGGTGATGTTGAATGTCTTTCTCTACGTCTTTTGTTCGGCTATCGCTTCGAAACAATAAACAACGCGATAAGTCCCTTCTTTGTCAACAGTTGTTAATATTGCTATCTTACAATGGCAGAAATCATATATTTGACTCCGAATTCTATCAATCCCAGCAAAATGAACAGTGCTGCCGCCGCCGCTAACAAAGCCGAATATTCGCCTTGCTTTATCAACAGATATATCCATATTGTTATAACACAAACAACAATTGTTTTAAGTAAATTTCCGATAACCGTGCTGAATATTCTTATCAGCACCGCCCTGCCGAACGACACTCCGCCTTTCAAAAACAGGCAAACAGAAATGAAAAAAACAGCGATTGTTGCAACAGAAAGTGAAATCGAGGACAACACAGTACCTATGCTTTCTTCCAATGCATCTTTTGCGGCACCAACTCCAACACCCGTCAAATAAGCAACCGGAATTGCAGTCAAAACAAGCACAACCAACTCCTTTATGCGATACGACATCGTTTCCATGTATGCCTCTTGATCGTAAACAGAACCTGCCGGAAGCTTAAGGAAAATGCGTGAAAGAATCCGTGCAATTGCAGGATGTATGCATGACATTATCAATACTTTTAATATATCTGTAATCAAATCATTTGCCGAAAGCAGTTCCTCACCTTTGTCCAATTTCATAAAATTGCAAAGTACCTTTGAAATCGGGCCTGCAAAAGGCAGTTCCTCCATGGCCGTATCAAATGCGTCTTGATTTCCGTCTTCGGTTATCGCACCGCCCACTGCTGCAACCAGCAGCAGCGCGACTATTATCAATATCAGTTTCGGTATCAGTTTGTTTAAACACCCGGACATATTTCCTCCCTCATATTATTTTACTGACAAATTCGCTTTTTGGCATTGTTTTTTCTCTTCCCGGCACAGTTCCTATACTCACATTACTAAACAGCCATGCCGACAGACACAGTATGCTTGTAATTGCATTCAAGTCCATCGGCAACGCCGTTCTGTAACATTCATAAGCATTCGCTGCTCAGCCTGTCATTTCATCAGAGTAGTCTTGCTTTCTTGCGTTGAATCGCCTCGGACAGCTCTGCAACGTACGGAATGGTCTCCTTCACCGCATGCCACAGATGAAACATCTGCCGCAGGGTGTGCCAAGCGTAATCGTAGTAGAAGTCAGCAGGCAGCTCTGACCCAATTGCGCTTAGATTGTCTCCCCGCTGCGTAAGGTCAACACGACTGATAACGCCTCTCCACTCCAACTGCTCTAAACAGCATTCAATGTTTAGCTCGTCAAGGTTGTCCGGGAGGTTGTTCGAAATATAGTCTTCGAACTCCGGTATCCTCCATCTCTCCGTGACGGATCCAACGTCTTGAGTTTTGTTAAGCCTGAAGATCGATTTGATCGGCTGATAGGGATAATTCGGGGAATCCATAACCATGCCGAGGGCAACGGCGGTATCGTAGTCCGCCTTTGCGGCTTCAAGATTCCTCTGCTCTCTGGGCTGATCTCCTCTGAAAACAAGGTTGGGAAGGTTTACCCAATTGTGGATGCCGCTTCCACATTGCTCAATATGAATCCCGGGGAAATCGTTCCAGTGTGCTTCATAGATGGGTTCGTTCTGCACCGTAGTTTGGAAAGACAGTGCCGGCAGCCCCTGCAGCATAGTTATCATAAGCAATTCATCATCCGACTCTGACTTGTATACCTTTACCCTTGCACCGTCGGCATTCGCACATTTCTCAATCTCTTCGAACAGATGAGTGCACTTTTTCGGGACAGTGATAAACCTGCGGCCGCTGACTTGGTTCTCAATACCGCCCAGGGTGTTTGCCATTGCCGCACCTTTTGTGGTAAGTGTGTCATATATCTCATTTGCAGCTCTCTTCAAAGCATCTGTCGCAATCCTTTTTGCAGGGTCATTCGGGTCGGGCTGCGTAGGTTCTGCCTGCGGGTTTCCGGAGAAGAACTTAACGAGAAATACCTCTATGTTCTCGTTAATTATGGTTTCGAACTTCGTCTCAATAAAGTCCCTTATCATGCCGGCGGGGTCGAACTGTGCGCTGATACCCGCATCCCTTGCTGTTACGCCCGCAAGCTTCGCAAGTTCATCCGTAAACAGAATCTCATCAATGAAAGCCCTTGTAATCGTATCCTCTTGTCCTGCATAAATGCCGGTGATGAAATTCATCAGTGCATTTGCCTGTCTCTGTGTCGCCTGGCTCTGCGTCAGATTGATCGGACAGAAGTAGAGCGTCCTATTGAAATTGTTTTCAAATATGCGGACATCGGTCAGAATTCCGCTTTCCTTTTCAAGAAGATCTTGGAAAGTTTTAAGCACGATCCTTGACGTTTCCCAAACGGTGTTGTTAAGACCGATAAGGTGATCCTTGACCGCTGTCAGCAGGTTCATGGTATGAGCCCAACTTTCCCTGTAGAATACACCTCTCGCTCTTTCTGTCGCGTACGGAATATATTCACTGCTCAACAATCCCGCCGCATCCCTTGCCACGTTGATCATGGCCATGATTCCGTGTCTGCGGATAAAGTCCCTTGACTTTTGCTCAACCCTCTCGAGCAGCTCATTTTTTGACTGTATGTTTGCAATCTTTCTAGCCTCTTCAATCCCGCAGTCATTAAGGAGTTTGATATGAGCATTCTTCCCGGGTCTCTCATTCCATGCATCCCAAAGCTTTTTAAATATGTTGTGCACCACCACGCTCGTCAGCAGCTCAACAGGAACCTTTACAGAGGCAAAACCTGCTGCATTGAAGCTGTAGCCTGCGTAGCGCGGGTACCTGTCAAGGGGCAGGCTTGCGATCGCTGTGTTCATCTCTATCGAACGGTTCGAATATATTGAATCGACAAGGCTTACCCGTTCACCGCCTACAACATCCCTTGCGGTCATACTGCCGAGGATGGATTGAACAACAACATTTCTTGCGGTCTCTGCAGGCTTTCTAAATCCACCGAAAGCAGGCGTATTGCCGTCAACAATCATGCATGTGTCAAAGATGTTCCTGTTGAACGTTACGTTTGTAATGTCGTAGTTCATTTTAATCTTTTCGCCGCGGTCGCGAAGCCTCATGAGATAGGCAATTTCCTTCATCGCCGCATAGTGATTCGCTCCCGGATGACGTTTCTCGTTAATTTTGCCATCGCATGCTGAAGGGCTGAAAATGTAGCCGAATATGCGTGTATTATTATATAAACCGGCAAAATTTGTTTCAAGCACATGCCTCGTCATATACACAAGGTCAACGATCGTTCCGCTGCCCGTTCCTCCCGCAACGCTGCAAAGGAAGAAAACTTTCAGTTTTGTTCCGGCGGGATGTTGTGTGCCGTTGATGACCTGCTGTATTTTGTTGATAACTTCAATGCCTCCGGGTGAGGTGAGCCTGACCCTGCCCGGCTGGCGCCAAGCACCCGCTCCGTCGCTTTCAAAACCGGGATGCATTCCGGGAATACCTCCTCCTGTCGCACTGTACAGGTCCGGATCCACCCATTCTTTTTTATCAGGCGCAATGTGTTGCGGACTGATTGTGTCATGAGCGCCTTGGTAAGGAATTAACATGATCTCGCTCTGTTCAAAGACTCCGTCTTCAACAAGCTTGAGAAGCTCATTCTCCGCACAGTCAACAACAAGGTAACGAACCTGCTGCTCATGGCAGTTCGGCTTTATGGTTTTGTTAATCGTTTCCTTTATGCTGCGAAGTGCCTTCTGTCCCGTTCCGCCCACGCCGATAAAAAGGTAACTCTCGCTCGGAGAAAGAGTCTTTTTCTCAGCTTTCAAAAGACCGTTGCCGGAACTATAATCCAGCTGTTTCATGTTCGCGTTAATCTTGGCTCGCCTTTCTTGTTCGGAAAGAGCCGGGTTCCTGAATTGTTCGGTGTTGATTGGCATAATGCGTTTTCCTTTCTTTGTTGGATTAATATCATTTGAGATCTTGAGCACGTATGCAGCAGCCGTCATTCTCCGAAGCTTTACGAGTGTTCTGTTTTATCCCGAATAAACTCGAATCGGTAATTTTTTAAAACTCCCCGTAATCATCATCATCATATTCTTCCTGCCTGTTCCTTCTTTTCCGTCTGCTCGGGAGACTCAAGTTCGGAAGTCGAAAGCGTCTTCTCCGCGTCCCGCTACCGCAAGCTTTTCGTTCCCTGATCAATCTTATTACTTCCATAACCGCCATTGGGAACCCAACAATCCAACACACGAGTGTCAGCAGTCCCAATCCGATGGGAACCAGTATTAGAATGACAATAGCCCAGAGGAACATTCTGAATAGGAATAATGATGCCATTGCTTTAAACATTGACCGCAGGAACGCAATCATCCATGGTCCGATGCGCGTTATCCCGTACACAAGTCCTATCAGATATATCGGCAAAATGAGCAAATACCCTGCGTCTCCACCTTGGCAAATAAAATATATTCCAATGAGCAAGCCAGCAACCGTTGGTATGCAGATTTTAAGAATTGTTTTTCTTGAGTCAATTTCCACCTTTGTTACCCCCCAGACAACTTAAATCAAGTACATTGTAGCGCCATCCTCGTTCGCCGTCCTTATATCCGCACTGCACAATAGCCATTTTTGTATCAAGCATAATTATATCTTCAGGCAGAATAATTCGTCTGCGTTCTTCGCTGCGTGTAACCGTGTTGCTGCTTGTTTTGCTGAAAAACCTATAGTTTTCCCTTGAGTTTCCGGATGAAACCTCTTCTTTTTGCGCATAATACTCGCCAAAGTATGTTGACCACACATCCGCACTGTATCCTGATGTGTGTGCAAGCACAACAACATTTGTGCCCGACCCAACAATATCATTGAACAATCCGAGTTTTCCGGCATAACTCTGAGCAAGATCGGGGGAAACAATCATAACGGGAGACTGAACATCAGTGCTTCTGTACAATTTGAATGCAATGCTGTTTTCGTTTGATGCAGGAATTGAATCAATTACACTCAAAAAACGATAACCCTTTTCCTTATTCAGCTTCAACAAAGAAAACAGAGTTTCAGCAAGCACATCGTTTATATCCGTTCCGACATCAATTGAAACAATGCAGGCACCGCCTTGAAGAACTTTGCTCAAGCTTATTTTTTTAACATCAACACACTGTTTTTCCATCAAATGGACCTTGAATTCGGTAAATAAGGCCGCAACCGCAGGTATTTGCTCTGAAAACGGCGCAAGTCTTTGGATCAAAACCAGCTTATCGGAAACATCAATATTTCTGCTGTTGAAAATAAATGCTGATATCATCTCCCACGGAAAGCTGCACAGTGTCAGCAGGTCAATCGAATCTCCGTTCTTTTTCAATGCTTCGATTCCTATCGAAATCACCGTTTTTGCCTCAATCCCAAGATTTGCAGTGCTTTTCCCTACTTCATACAGCACGCTTGCCAATTCGTTTTCCGAAATATCTCCAAAGAGATCCAGAACATATTCTTCCCCATTGTATACAGCCGTTCCTGACCTGTATTTTTCGTTGAAAACAAGGTTTGACCTATGAACAATCACAACAGGATTCCCGTTGCGGCATACGTTTTCCGCAAGCATAAGTGCAAACTTTGTTCTGACAACATTAAGTGAACCGGAAATCACCGTTTTTCTTATCATTCCCGAATTCTGTGATCCCGCAAGAAAAAAATCGTTTAATATGCCGTTGCTGGCTACTACTTCTTTTCTATCTCTCATATTCTTTAAACTTAAACTTAAATGGGCTGTTCTCAATGATTCTTATAAATGCTTCTCCCGGCTTCAATTTGCTGACTTCCCACGCTTCAACCACATGGCCTTCCCTCCGCTCGGTTGAGGGCAAACTGCCGGCTAATGTAGTCTCGCTCAGATAGTTCAATCCGAACGCATCCCTCACGTACTCCGTTGTCAGCCAATCGTTTGACCGGAATGCCATAACAGAGCTGAACCCTGCTGCAATACTGAGCCCCTTATCTTTGCCGTAGACATCATAAAGCTGCGCCATACTTTGCAGTCCGGCAGCAACTTTTAAGCCCATGCTCCTACCAAAGTTTACGGCATCATCGATATGAGTCAAGTTGGGCAGAAGTTTAAACTCATCAATTATAACGTATACATTTCCTCGTTCTTTTTTTTCCTGTCGGCCGAGTGCCTCTTTAAGTGCAAGGTCAAGCAAGAGACTGTATACCTGCGATAACGCTTCACCAATCGCCATATCATATTCGATGAAAAGCGTTCTCCCTCCTTTTTTGCGCACGAACTCACGTATTGAAAAATCACCTGCCTCACCGAACACACCAAAGAAGCTGTCCTTTATCATTACTATTGCTTCTGAAAGCACACCCAATGCCTGATTGTTTTTTCCGTCGCCAAGGTACAGATTCACGTTCGACAGATCCGAATATTTTTGAACCATCTGCTTGTAATCATCAGCAAGCGATCTCTCGAACCAATCTACTAAATCCATATTGCATATTTGCTCATTTGTGCCACCGCCATCTCTTTTCTCGCGCATCATATAAAGCATCACAGCAGCAACAAGACCGCGTCCTGCATTTGAAAAAAAGGGTTGACTTGATGACTCATATTTTTTAAACAAACACCTGCACAAATCATTGATGTTCACAACAATGCTGTCATCATCTTCTCCATCCACCGCAGCCTCACAGAACACGTTCCATCGTTCGCTTATGCTGCGGAATTGCTTTGAATTACCGATTACCTTGTCGCTCGAACTATAAAAGTTTTCGTAAAAATCACCTTTTGTATCAAACACAATCATAACATCGTTGTCGGTCATACGTGCTTTAATCTGGCTGACAAGCTGATTTATCGTGTTTGTTTTACCGCTTCCTGTCCCACCGATGCACAGCAGGCCGCGGGACAGGATCTCCTCGCTGAGCGAAAAGCCGGTTTTCCCATCGGAACTCATAAATTGAAATTCATCCTGTAAATTATAAAGCGGCACGTTTTCCGCGGCACGACTTCCGTATAGTGTTTCAGTAATAATTGGCATATTAACACCTCATTAAACTATAGATTCAGCATCAGCGGTCGTGTCCTCCGTCGTTGTCACGGTCGTTCCCCTCAGCTGCAGAATCGTCCTGTTCGTTTCCTTCACCGAATGCCCGGTTGCTATTCTGCTCGCTGCTGTTATACTCACTTTCCTCTGCTTGACTGCGTTCGGTTTTGTCCGCCTGCATCTCTTGAGCAGGGTCGCGCTCGCGCTGACCCTTATCCGGCCCCGCTTCTTCAGTGTTATCCTCAGAGTTTGATTGGTTATTATTGTTATTTTTGTTAAGTTCCTGTCTGGATACTCTTATTCTGTCCAGAAAAGATTGCCTGTCCGAATTCGTCATATTTGTTTTTCTCCTGTTCTTTATTTTCTCTATAGATGGACAGCGCAGTGCCGTCAGGCATCGCGCTGTCATTCTCACCTGTCCATACTTATTGCTGCGTCCCTGCTGTTGTCACAGGTTCATTAGACTCCGGCGCGCTTGTTAGTCGTTCGCTGTTTCTGCTAAATTCTTTCCGTCTTTCTGCCTGTGCTTTCTGCATATATATGCTCGCCTTCATTAACTGCTTCGCCCATTCAGATTCCCTTGGATCCACTGTCGGCTCGACAGTCGGTTGTGTCGTTGCCGGCGATTGGGTCGTTGCCGGCGGCTGCGTCGGAATCAACTCCTCATCTTCTGCAAAGAAATAATTATACAAATAAATCCCTGCAAATGAAAGTATAAGCACGAGCAAAGCCAGGATTATAATTAACCGTATATTGCTCGATTTAGAGTCCATATACTGGCTCTCCGACTCTTCAAACTCTTTTTTCAGTTCATTTTCAATTCGCTTGAGTTTCTTTTTCTTGTCCTCACTCAACTTGCACTTTTTAAGCATTCTTATGCAGTCCCTCTTGGCCTGCACATCTTTGCATTCATCCCAATCGGAATCACCAGACCGCTCATTGTCACCGTTGAGACTCACCTCAATTTTTCTAATCAAGTCCAGAGCAACACCAAGCTTAATTTCAAACTCTGTTTCTTTTCGGCACGGGAGCTTCTCCTTAAACTTCCGCCAAAGCGTCGGTCCTTGGTTCTTGACTTTTGCCTCCTGCGTGCTGTTCTTTTTTCCGGAACTCCCGGCAAGGTATCCTTCCGTCAAACACTTGATTTTATAATCATCTCCCTCTTCCGGTTTAAGATATCTCAAGTAAAGAAGTTCCTCTCGAATATCGTCAAGAGTTTTGTTTTTGTTCACCTTGATCGATACCAGTCCGTTTTCTATAATGAGTTTGACCGCATCATAGACGGTTTGATCTTCATAGATATCATATTTTCCCGAGACAAACTGAGCCGCATGCATCAAGTCCTTGACACTGCAAACAACACAAACGTTCTCCTGTATATTTTTACGCAGGCGGTCAATACACTCACCACGCCAATTGACCTGTTTGCCTTTTTCGCAATACCATTCAATAAATGCCTTGAAGCCTGTCATGCTTTCAAGAACTCTTTCTTTTTGTTTATCAGCTTCCTTTCTTTTTTCGCAGTCGGCTTCAAGCCGTTCAATGTCCTCTTCGCAGAAGAAATTCTCAACGCATTTGCAGCAATTAACGATTTCTTCAAATCGCTTTGTTTCGATTCCGTTTGCTGTCCGTTCGATTGCTTCACGAACGTTTTTTGAATACTTTTTCTGAATGTCTTCAGCAATCGTTGCTTCCTTGCATTCTTTCATTTCTTCAAGCAACTTTTTTAAGGTTGCTAACGAATCTGACTCGCCTCTGCTGCTGTCTGCATTAAGATCTCCGGTATCGTGGGAATCGGAAGTTCCACGGAGCACAGTTTCAAGTTTCGGTTTAATGTCTTCAAGATATTTTTCTGATGCCTTTCCGTTTTCAGCTTCAAGCTCTTGCATGCGTTTTTTAATGACAGAATCTGGAATAAGAGCAGGAAGATACTCCAAGCCTTTTCCCAATTTCGCATGATGTTTATGTGTTTTTTTTATGATCTCATCAGGCGACTGATCTTCGAGCGGAGTTGCTCTTTCTATTAAGCATTCTGCTGCATCAGTGTCAATACGGAGTTCCGAGTTTGGCGACATCTTCATCATCGACAATCGAAGTAGGAATTCTGAATACTTTTTTATACATTCGTCCAGTTCTTGAAGATTTTTGCATTGTGAAAAGTCGCTCTCAGGCGAGATTAATACATCACCAAGGTTTTTTCTATGCATTCCCAGCTCGCGTATAAACCGCATCTCACAACATTGTGATTTTGCAATAGTTTTATTCTCCTTGTTTTCCTCCAGTACATTGCTAAGGATCTTAAAACGTTCCCAAAGATTTTTATATGCTGTCAGTCTGAAAGCATTTGCATAAGACGCATAGCTTGCGTCTTCAATACACGCTTCAGCACTTAAACCACTCTCAAATTCGTTATAAAATTTCTCACGATAACCGTCTTCAACAACACACTTCCAAATCAACCAGTCAAAATTGCTGCTGGGTTCACTTGCTTCTTCGTACGATGCATCTATAAGATATTCGCCGTCCTTTGCACTGTTCCCTGTTGCAAATACAACCATACGTTCTGAATTGGCTTCATTTACCGAGAAGCCGAATCGATTCCACATGCCGTACGGAACATGCTTAAGTATCTCAATCACCGAACATCTGAAAGTTGCTATCAGATCGTAGTCGGTCGGTACGATAAGCCTAACCTGTTTTTTATCACATATAACACCATTAATAATTTTCCAAACAAGATTTCTGTTCGGAACAGTTTTATTTCCGCTCGTTTCATTCTTCGAACCGATTTCAACCCAGCCCGGCTCAATCTTTTCTTTTCTGCTTTTCGCAAATTTATTAACATCAGCCGCAGAAGCAAAGCAAACGGTTCCGATATAGCGACTTATATCGCCATTCTCCGCTCCTTTGCCGGCTATATCTCCTATCGACAGGTAAGAAAAGCAAAAAGCATGTGTGTAAACAGATATCTCATTTTGTCGTTCAGTATGTGTCATCCGTAACTCGAGTCCATCACTTTCATCGAAATAGACTGTTTCACATGGCAGCCCCTTATTTGCGGAAGTAATTGCTATTTTCTTTTTGTCTTCAATCCTTCCTTTATTATCCACCTGTTCAAACCCGCCGTTGCCGTGAAAGTAGAGTTTCTCATTTTTTTTCATTCTTCTCTCCTCCTTCTTTCTCCTATCCAGCATAAATAAGTCTTTTTATCATCATCTGTATTCAAACATTTGGGAATAAACTTCGGTTTCCCAAACCGATGGTGTTTTTCCGTTTTGACTGCAATTCCACCCTCCATTGCTATCATCCAAAGAAGCGGCAGCATTGTATTGAATGGCTCGATTGAGTTATTTCCCTCGCTCTCTTCTTCTTTCCTCGGTTCATGCCCGTAGTTCGAGGTTATGAAAGCTATGGCTTTACTGTCCGTTCTTTCCCGGATCGTTTCTATCAAACTTCTGCCGATGCTGTTATCTATTATTTCCCTGCAGATTATATTCGACTGCAGCTTAATTAGGTTCGGATCATAAACAACCAGTTTCCTACCACTTCTTCGAACCACACCGTAGCCTTGATTATAGTTATCATCAAACCCAGGTTGATTCTTCAGCAGATAAGGCCTTTTCATAAAACCATTTTCATCCCTGAGTGCATCGATCTTGCCCCATATCAATACAATACCCTTCAAGCTCTTGAACATATTCATTGCGTTACTGAGTGCTTGATTTAGATCTCGTACATTCAGAATTCTGCTTTGATCCTCATAACCTAAAAGTCCTTCACAGTCTTTTTTTCTTTGTTCCTGAGTTGTACTCACTCCTGTTGTATACTCCAGTGTCGCATAATCAACGAGCACCCAAAGATAGTCAAGATTCTTGTACCTTGTTTCATATCTCTTTCTCATTGACTCAATCATGTCTTCCGTGCCTCTGGCTAAAGAGCGCACAAACTCTCCTGCAATATCCATCACAGAAACAAGCAATTTTGTTCCATCAATATTGATAAGAAATGTGCATCTCAATTCATTATCCACTGTTTCGGTCGCATCAATCCTTATGTTTTGCCTGTATTTTATGAGCGGATAGTCTTTAGCTGAAGGTTGTGCTCCGTCTTCCGCTTCCTTCGGTACGCCATCCTGCGTTATCGCCCATTTCTTTTTTAATTTTTCATCCGCGTCAAACTCCAAGCATATATTTTGATTGTTAGCTTGTTCTCTCCATTTCAAAAACGCATCCATCGCTGCACAAAGAGCCGTCGTTTTCGATGCTCGAGGTCCGGCAAACATGGATAGCGTTATTTCAGGATAGCAACCTGACCAGCCTGAAACCTGACCTTTTCCCTTGCACTTCGGGCAATAGCGTCTCCACGGAAGCGGCTTTCCACCGATTACAACTTCAAATGTTACATCCGAATTTTCCCTATGCGGCTTTAGCTCGATGGAGCCGAAATTTTCCGTAAGTCTCTTATTAACTTCTTTTTCAACTTTCTCAACATCTGCTTTCGCAAGCTTGCCCTGCCCAACTGAGCCTTCCAGTGCATTACCCACGCGCTTTAAGATCTCTTTTATACGGCTGTCCTTCAGCCGGAACTCGCCTTTATGTTGTTCGCTTATATCACGCAGCTCACTTGTCGATACAAACTCCCTGATTTCCGCATTTTTAATTGCATCCATTACAATTTCCTGCTTCGTTTTCTTTTTCTTCGCTTCGTTTTCATCTGCATTCCGGGTTTGCTCTATATTCATCGATTCCGCATCCGTTTTTGCGCTTTCATCGGTAGTTAGTCTGCGAATTCTTTCTATCTTCTCCTGAATAGCTTCTTCGCTGTTGACTTCGGATTCGGCGAGGCTCTTCGCTGCCGCTTTCAGTCTGGGTGTAATCAGCTTAGTGATTTCAAACAGCAATTCATCACTGTCACCACGCCAACCGCATTCGGGGCAGAACGAATAATACCTTCCCGTTCCTTGAATCGGCTTGCTGTAATCTATTCTTTCTGTTCCGTTTGTGGTGCTTTCTGACTGTATCCGTTTTCTTATCTCCCTCCATGCGGGATGGGGCGACAGTCTTTTGTTTGTGGTGCTTTCTGACTGTATCCGTTTTCTTATCAGCATTGTGTTTTTCCTTTCGCTTTGTCAGTTGTTTTGTCCTTTATCTCGCTATCATCATTTTAACATTATCGCTGTAACTGATTTTCCACTGTATTCTTGAAGTTTCTTTAGGGACGGTAAATTTGCCTCCGTTGCCGGTTATGCAAAGCGGAACTGTGATATTGACAACTTTTCCGTCACTTTTTCCGGTAAAACAAATTTCCGCATCGCCTTCAATAAGCTTTATTCCCTTCGATTCCATTGTTATAGTTGTACGCTTTTCGAAACACCCTCTCGTCTCTCTATATGTCGGCGATTCTCTCTTTTTCCCGATAAACATCTTTCCGGTTTCAACCCTACCTTCGCCGTTGTCATATGAATAACTGTATACACCATAATTCTTGTGTTTTGCAAAGGATCCGTTCCGGTCATAAGAAATCAATCCGGCACTTTGATCTGCATATATTTCTCCGGTCGTCCAATTTATCATCGGTCTTTCCGGGTCAAGCAATCGCTCTGATCTGAATGTTATTCTCGTTGAATTCTTTCCGCAACCGGTATATATTGCCCTGCATCGCACATTGTGAATGGTAATGTTGTTGTTTGGTTCATTTCCGAACTCTATCTTAATCATTCCTCTTCTCCCTGCTGCGCGCTTTCATCCATGTTTTCCGTCTGTACATTTTCCAACGCTCCACGTTGGCTAAACACCAGCAATCGTCCTCCGAACATAAAGCCGGGCGCCAAACCACGAATCTGAATCCTGTGTTTACGGTTCTGTCCGTTATTATGGAGTTCCTGTGTTCGCTCACCGGAACTGAACAGATAGTCTTGCTGCGTATCACTGCCGTCAGCAGCACGGTTCTGTATTTCACCCCAGATCCTATCCTGCTCATTCATTTCAAACCTGCTTCTCGCTTCGCATGTCTCCAGGAGTTTATCGCAGTCCAGCCCCTGCCAGTTTAGTTTATCAGTATGCGAACCGACGTTCCCATCCTCAAAGCAAATTGGCCTTAATATATCTCTGCAGGCGCAAAGATCATTTCGCATATTTCCTGCGTCGTCAACCAAAGCCTTAAACGTACTTTCAAAAATATCGATAAACCTTTTTTTAATGCCCTTCTTGAGGCGTTCTTCCCATGCTCCAGCATACATTCTTGCGTCTTTGCGGTATTCGTCTTCCTTCCAGTCGGCCAATTCAGCCTTTTCTTTTAGATGTTCAATCAGTTTGGCTATGTTTTTGTTTTCAAACATGCTAAGGGGAAACTCTCCGAAAAACGTTTCCTCCTGTGAACACAATTCTTTTTTGAAAAACTCTTGGGCAGCTTTAAGAATATTCTTCCTGAAAATTTCGCAGATCGGATGACCTTCTTTATCCGTTCCGTATACGGTGTGTATATCTGCATTCCGCAGGAATCTTGAATATTGCGGAAGGAGTTCAAGTTTACACGGCGCAACAGAGAGGAATGTTTCCGTCAATTCGTTCATTTTCTCTTCAGCTTTTTTCTTGCAGACTTGCAGCTGAGCATCGAACTTCCTGCACTGATCCTGATTTGCTCTATCAACGACCGTTACACCGAGAATACTGTTGATCCGCCCGCACACAGCCCCTACACGAGAGGACTCCTGCGCGCTGTATACTTTTCCGTCTTTAACGCGAATGTATTCAACTCCTTCTGCTTTATGAAACACATGTAAAGTTAAAAGCAAAATCAAGTTAAATGCTGCAACTTTGTTGGGATCTGTCAGTTTCCACACGCGGTTCACGCCGTCCGGAACGTCCCTCGGCAAACAGTCATTTGTATCAAACTCTTCTGCATTTTCAATGCAAATCTCAACACGGCAATAGTCTCTATTTTGTTTTTGTTTATTTCTGTTATTAATATGTTCGACTATTGGCTTAATTTTCGGAATATCGTCTGCTTTTTCAAGCAAAAGCAAAAGCACTGTCCCAAGTCTGCCGGTCGATGACGTGGCAAGGACTCTTTCCCTTTCAGCTGCAGCTCCTTTCAAAGCTTCGTCTATGGAATGCCAAGCTTCATCTATGGATGTAAAATCAAGAGCACATGCGACTTGTGTCCTGCCGTTCAGAAACATTTTATTAAGCAACGGATCTTTCATGATCTTGCTGCCGTAATGAGCAATAACAACATCACAATTTGTATTCACCGGACTGATCCCCGTGATGTTGCTTGTTGCTTTTTCTTTGATTTTCTGCAAAATATTCTCAGAAATTGGCATTACATTCTCCTTTGCTGCATAAGCCGGCAAGCGGAGTGAGCCTCCGCCCGCCGGTTTGTTCGGTGTGTTACCTTATGTACCGTGAATTAGTATTTGATAGGAGCCTGTATATCATTGGTATAGAACTTGCGAAGCCTGTCGCAAAGGCCCTCCTCGATTCTTTCAGCTTCATCGCTGAATTCAACCGATGCCATCGGGAAGTCCAAGCCAGCTTCAACTGCATCTTTGCTGCTGCGATCCCTGAACTCTTGAGCCATATTACTTCCGCGCTCCTGGTCAGCCGCCCATACTTCATCGATATTTTTTCTCGCTTCTATCTGCCTCCTGATGCTGTTGTAATCAGCTTCCGGAAGTTCGGAGAAAGCCACAAACGCGAAATACTCTTTGCATTCTTTGTAAAGCGTGCTGTTCGGCTCACGATCGCTGTAGCCGATCCTAGTCAAATCACTCCAATTCGTGCCATCCTTCTTAATCTCCACCTTGTCTCCAACAAATCGAATCAACACAGGTTTATCCTCCGTTGTTCCGTCGTTCTTAACAACAGTTTCATATGCGCGCAGCACTTGTGCGAAAGTTGTCCTTCGATCCTTCATTCGCTCCTCCTTTTCAAGCGCATTACGCTTTGCATCGATTGCTTTCTTAAGCTTTTCAACGTACGGAATGGTCTCCTTCACTGCGTGCCACAGATGGAACATCTGCCGCAGGGTGTGCCAAGCGTAATCGTAGTAGAAGTCAGCAGGCAGCGTTGAATCCGCGCTTACAGTCGGCTTATCACCGGTCTGAAACAAATCAACACTCTTGATAACTTCTTTTTCCAGCAACTCATTCAGGCAGTACTCAAGGTTAAGATCGTCAAGACTGTTCGGAAGTTGGTTCAAAATATAACTTTCGAACTCCGGACCTTTCCACCTCTCAGTGACAGATCCGACATCCTGAGTTTTGTTAAGTCTGAAGATCGATTTGATCCTGATCTGCTGATCTCTGTTCTGGTTATGATTCGGGGAATTCATAACCATGCCGAGGGCAACGGCGGTATCGTAGTCCCTCTTTGCGGCTTCAAGATTTTTCTGTTCTCTGGGCCGATTTCCTCCGAAAACAAGGTTGGGAAGGTTGACCCAATTGTGGATGCCGGTTCCGCACTGTTCAATATGAAGCCCTATTGAAGTTCCTACACTTCTCTCATACGCCTCCTCGCAGTTCCTAGTTGTGTTGAAAGCGAAAGCCGGGATACCGTGGTGAATGGAAACCATTATGAATTCATCGTCCGACTCTGATTCATACACGGTCACTCCCTGATTCATAACCTGCGCATATTGCTCTAGCTCCTTAAACAAATGTTTGCATCTCTTCTTCGGAGCCATGATGTATTTCTGTTTGAAGACCTTGTTCCCAATTTCATCAGACAACTGCGCTAATGCTGTGCCCTTTGCAAGCAGCGTATCGTATATGTACCTTGCTGCCGTCTTGAGGGCATCCGTGGGAAGCTTTTCTCCGCCCGGATTATCGGGATCGTCCATGGTGGGCTTTGCATCCGCATCCGCCGAGAAGAACTTAACAAGAATTTCTTCAATGTTCGCGTTGATCATAGCTTGGAACTTTCCGTTTATAAACGTTCTGATCATCTTTGCCGGGTCAAAACTTGTTCCGCTTGCCGTTGAATTCTCTGCAAGGTTGGCAAAGCTCGCAAGCGCGTCTTCAGACAGAATCGTTTCCACAAAGTCTTTTGCGATTTGTTTCTGTTGCTCCTCGTTGTATATATCTTCGTAAATGAACTGCCTCAATGCCCTTGCTTGTTCGAAGGTATTCCTATCTTCAGTAAGACTTATAGGGGTGAAGCAGAGCACCCTATTAAAGTTTCCGTTATACACCTCAACATCGGTCATGATCTCGCTTTCGGCCTTAAGCAGGTCTCTGAACGTTTCAAATACAATCTTCGCCGTTTCCCAAACAGTGTTGTTAAGGTTGATAAGATACTTGCTGGCGTCCTCCAGCAGTCTTGCGGTTTTTTTCCAACCTCCATGGTCACGTAACAAGTTCCATCCCTGCTTCCCCATTGTCTCGGCATATTCCTTGTACTTAAACTCCCTGCTATCAGTAATGCCCCTATCGCTCAGAAGCTCCGCTGCAAGGCGTGCAAGTTCTATCAAATAAACAATGCTATGTTCTTGTATCTCTTTCTTCGCCTCTTCCTCAATTTTTTTGATTAGTTTTTTCGTGGTTGTGGTTGGGTCAATCTTCGTTCGTGCTCTTATTCCGCAATTTTCAAGAAACGCCGTTACATCTATATCCGTAGGGCGCTCATTCCATTTCTTCATTATTTGTTCATACACCTTAAAAACAAGTGCACTTGTGAGCAATTCGACAGGTATTTTGACTGATGCAAAACCCATCGCACTGAATTTATAACTCGCGTAGCGAGGATATCTGTTCACAGGTGTCAGCGACGGAATTTTGTGTCCAACATAAAGAAAAATATTGGACAGCATTGAATCCATAACGGTCTCCTGGTTATCAGGGACTGTATCGGCTTCTGTTCTCCTTGTTTTTTTTGATGTCATGAAGCCAAGGATTGACTGGGCAACTGTCTCTCTTGCTATCATCGCTCTTTTCTTCGGGTCCGGATCACCGTAAAGCGGATTGCTTCCGTCCACCAAGAAGCACACATCAAAGATGCCGTTCTCGAATTCGATATCGTGATCTCCGTACTTAATTTTTATCCTCTCATGCCGGTCATTAAGCCTCATAAGATATTCAACTTCCTTCATTGCAGCGTAATGATTCACCTGCGGCGGTGTATGGGTAGCATCACCATTTCCCTCGCAAGCATCCGGACTAAAGATAATGCCAAGAAACTTGGTATTTCCATAGTAAGGACTAAATTCTCTTCTCATTACGTCTCTTGTCATATACGCAAGATCAATGATCGTGCCGCTGCCAGTACCACCTGCAACACTGCAAAGGAAGAACACTTTAATCCTTGTTTGATCTGTTTTTGTCATAGGCGCAACCTTTCTTTTGATTGCATCCATGAAATTCATTCCTCCGCTTGATGTGAGCCTTACCCTGCCGGGCTGACGCCATGCTCCGGCACCATTTGCCTCGAAACCGGGATGACTGCCCGAAACATCTCCACCCGTTTCATCGAACAGTCTTTGATCTACCCATTCTTTCTTGTCAGGGTTAATATACTCCGGGTCAATGGTTTCACGTGTTCCCGCTGAAGGCACCTTAACAATTTCATCTATATTAAACTGCCCTAAAGCGCATAGATCGTCAAGCTCGTTCGCCGCGCAATCCACGACAAGATAACCGACACGATCGCGATTTCCAGGTTCGACTGTTCGTTCGATCAACTCTTTAACGCACTGCAAAGCCTTGTGTCCCGTTCCGCCGGAACTGATAAAAAGGTAGATCTCGTTTTGAATCAGAGGTTTCTTCGCCGTCTCAAGCAAGCCGTTTCCTTTTGCATAGTTGAGCCTGTCAAGATTAGCCTTTATCTTAGCCCGCCTTGCCTCATCCGTCTTCATGTTGACATACTTTTTTTCAGTGTCAAGTATCATATTTATTCTCCTTTAATAAAATATCTCAGTAATCTCCGCGGAATTCGAATTCATAATCCGCGTCGAGGACGCATTCTTCCGGGCAATTATCATTGACCTTGAAGCTTTCCCCTTCAAGTTCACGATCCACGACATTGCCGAAACGGACTTTGTAGCACCAGTTCTTTCTTGTTATGTTGAGCTCATCGTCGATCGTTTCCTTGAACGATTCAACATAGATCCTTACCTTTTTGAGGATGCGTTCATCCCCTGTTGAAATATTGTTAAATCCTGCCTTAGCGAACAGATCGTACGCCGTGAATGAGCGCCCGCGCACACTCCAGGATGAAAGACTTTCACTCACACCGTCGCGCTTCAGATAAAACTCGCCGCGAATCTTGTTGAAAGTCAGGTACGAGATTGCGATTGCTGCCGCAACGACTGCAAGGATCGCAGCCGCAATGATGATCAGCATGGGGATATAATTCTTTGTTACGGTAACGTTATAAACGATAACGTGGTTGCCGCCGAACTTATCGGTGATCGTGTTGGTGACAACACATTTGCCTTTGCGGTTGGCATGGATGACGGCCTTGCCGTCCTGCTCGGTTACGGAAGCAATATCGCTGTTGCTGCTTGCAACAACATGCTCACTGCCGACGTCTATCCAGTCGGTGTAGAAATCGGCTGCAATGTCAATTGTCTTGTCCTTTCCTACAATGATTGAAATGCTCTGTTCTTTATCGGAAACGGTTTTTGAAACGAACTCGATTTCCGTCTCGGAAGAGACCTTTTCGTTTGAATCTGAAACATACTCCTCATCCATCACGGCGGTGATCTTGTATTTGCCGGGCAAACCGACAGAGAAGGTTCCGTCGTATTTGCCGGTTGCGGAGTTAAACTGCAATCCGGAGAACTCGACGCTGCGGGTATGCGCTTCTGTCTCACCGGTTATCTTCAATCCGATAAGGTTAAGCAGGCTGCCGTCGGGAGATTCCGCATTGCCGTCCACAATGCGGTTTGCCGTTACGGATATGCTTCCTTCGTTTGGTTTGCCCGTGATATTTGCTGCTTCAACGGAGACGGAATACTCTTCCGTTATCTCAATCTCCTTATAATAAGCAATGTAATCAACGTTTTGGGGCAGTTGGATTGTGTATTCGCCGAGAGCGGGGGCGTACATTGTTACATAGGCGCTTCTGTCTTTTTGCGTAATTGTGAAGGTATTATCCTCATAATCGACCGCAGGGTCATAGTACTCCTCGGTCTCGGTCAATGTGACCTGTTCATTGTTGTAAAACAGCGAGACACTGTCGATATCCCGGATATCGTCCGAAGTTGCAAAGATGTTAACGATCACGATTTCGCGTTTGTCAACATTTATCACGCCTTCGTATTTATCGATTTTAACTCCGATTTTTTCGGAAATGATATCCATCAGGAACCTTTGAAGATCCTCATTGATTGCTGTTGCAATGAGGTAGTTCGCTTTGCTGAACGAAGTTTGAGTCTTGTCGCTGTTGGGTCGCTGGGCGATGCCCTCCGTACGCTGCGTTGTGTTTGCCATGCTGTAAATTGTTTTTTTCGCAACGTCGTCTATGCTTTGCCTTGAATTAAGGCCGAGAACCATAACTTCGATGTCGTATTCGCTCATTGCTTTTATTGCTTCGTCCGGCCGGTTCAAAACCGAGTTCGCATCTTTTCCGTCGGGCTTGCCGTCAGTGAACATGAAAACCATGTTCTTGCAATCAGATTTTGTTACCGGAAGAGCGGAGTAAGCAGCTCGGAGCGCGGGACCGTAGTAAGTTGCGCCCGTGTTCCTTTTTTCGAACTTAATCCCTTCAATTTTCCGTAGAATATCGGCACGATTTGATTGGTCACTGATGTCGGTCAAGTCGGAAATTTTCGTTGCTTTGTCGGAAAATGCATATACGCCGACATTTATGTCAGGCAAGTCATAGCCGAAACTCTCGGCGATACTCATCGTTTCGGATAGGTATTCAACAAAATTCTTAGCTGCCGCAACTGATATTCTGTTTTTGTCGTTTCGATTCATCGAACCGGTGTTGTCGAGCAAAAGAACTATGTTTACCTCACTCGGAGAGGCCGAATCTTCTGCCGCAACGGGTAAAAAGCACGAAAGCGCGAGTATGAAAAGCATCACGCAAGAGATAATCCGTTGTGCGGCTGTTCGTCTTTTGGGGTTGTTGTACATGTTTTTACTCCTTTGGAATAACAAATTATTATATTAACCTTACTGCATCATGCGCTGCATCGGTCAACATCATTAGGGGTCGTTGGGGGGGATCCTCAAGGTTGGTAAGCATTGACGCTCACTTTATCGCTCGTTCTAAAAAGAACTGTCAAATAATCAATCGTTTCCGAAGTTATTGCTATGTTTGCATGCCGCTTCGGCAATGTTTATACTAAATTGACACCATTATTATACACGATGCACAAAATTTGTCAATGTGGCAAGATATGGCTTCTTTCAATATATTATCATATTCCATTCAGACCATGTTTCGCTCTGTGTCTCAGCTTATCGACATGCTCTCTTTTGTGCAAATATATGTTGCGCTCTTGCATAGCGCGTGGTATAATTGATTATATAAAGATATTTAATCCAGTAAAATTGTCGATTTTAAAGCGAAGTGTAAACAATATGACATAATTGCTTTGCCGGATGTCCGGACATAACAACAATAAACACCTTCCTCGGCTCATCCGCAGAAGCGTATGTATTAAATAACAAAATTTCATTCATACCACCTTAAAGGAGGCTTATTTTGAAAGAGTATAATCTGACACGTTTTTTATCAGCGCAGGAAGCCACTGTAGACGGTTATTCTCAGGCACTTGCGGAAATTCGAAGCGGGAGAAAAGTTCACCACTGGATATGGTATATTTTTCCGCAATTGCATGGACTCGGCAAGAGCTCCAATTCTGTGTTTTACGGCATTCGCGGACCTGGCGAGGCAAAAGCCTACCTGTTGCATCCGGTATTAAAATCGCGACTTCTGGAAATCAGCAAAGCATTACTTGAGTTGGAGACAAATGATCCTCGCGCCGTGATGGGAACGCCGGACAATTTGAAGCTGCGCTCATGCATGACGCTTTTCGAAGCAGTCGCAGAGGATTCGACTGTTTTCAGTCAAGTGTTGGAAAAGTATTATCACGGCAGACGGGATAGAGAAACACTCAGAATGTTGGAATCTCAATCGCGGCAAAGTTAAAACCTATAAAGTGCTTCTTGCCGCAACATCCTTCTTTAATGAAGTCGGATTAATGATTTTTCGAGAACTTTCTCGCTGCGGCAAAACAGTTTTTTACTGCCGCCGGCAACAGCCGCACTGTTTTGCATACAAAAAAGTTTAACTGATTGCGAGATTCTATTCCAACCGTGGGTAGCGTCCGTTTCTTTTGCGGTACCGTTAATATAGCTCCACAGCTTCGGCTCCGGGCTTATTTTTGCCGATTACTATTGTATCGGGTATCGGGCCTATTGCTGTTAAGCTGTTTCTTAGTTTGGCTTCGGTGTTTAATTATGTAACTTTTCGGCATAGCCGATATCAGTCCAAGCATCGGGGCAGGCGAAAAAAGTTTTTCGCTTCTGCTCATCCACCGGCGGAACCATTTCCGCATCCGTCAGGGCAAAGTCAAACCGGTCAAAGTTGGCCTTGATATGCTCCGGGTTCTTTGAACCGGGAATAACTATGCTGCTGCTCCGGATGTTCCGGCGGAGAATGATCTGCGGCGCGTACTTGCCGTACTTCTCACCAAGCTGAGCAAACAGCGACTCCTGAAGCAGTGCCTTGTCGCCGTGTTCCAACGTGTACCACGCCTGCGGCACGATGCCGTTTTCCTTCAGGAAGGCTTTCATCTCCGGTTTCTGATGATAGGGGTGCAGCTCGGTCTGCAAAACGGTGGGATTCACTTCACAGAGGGAGAGAAGTTCCTCGATCTGCGCTTTATTGAAGTTTGACAGGCCGATAGCATGCACCTTGCCCGCCTTGTATGCCTTTTCCATTTGGCGGTAGCCCGCTGCATATTTGCCTGCGGGTTGATGGATCAACAGCAGGTCAAGCAAGGCTGTTTGCGTTTCAATGGTAAGAGGCGAAACGGAATTCAACCGCAAACAGAACTGCTGTATTACCACAGCAGCGACTTAATGCCTGTTGAGAACAACGCTCAAAGCAGCTTTCAATGTATTCGCGGATGCGTAACATAAGCTCCGGGTCGCAGTATATAATATTGCATGTCGTACCTGTGCAATATCTTTTTTGTATGTGTTTAAGATAAGCGAGTCCAAGCTTCATTGAAGCTGCGCCGATACGTGAAATATATTTTTGTCTGATGAAAATTTATGCATTTGCGGTGTTGACAAATATTGTCACAATTGTGTACAATAATGACGTACGAAGAACGATTTTTCTGTTGACTACACTCGTATTTGATGCAAAATCCGCTCACGGCG
>OGYF01001221.1_pt1 | contig 22655 bp, 19 predicted proteins | sample 1576451 | NCBI WGS metagenome assembly OGYF01 (sample SAMEA3541505, study PRJEB24748) | human gut metagenome | biome: human gut; feature: human-associated habitat; material: faeces | place: China | collected 2012
CCTGCATTGCTCCGCACAATTTTTATCTTCTAAAATCAACGAAATTACAGATAATACACTGCATCTTATATGATAATCCTCATTCTTTGTATAGCTGAGAATGTTATCCAAAATATTTCTCTCCCCAAAAGAATATTTTCCATACAGACAGTTTAAGATACAATAATCATCTTTCCCTTTTTCCAATATACCATCTAAATATGCGATAACTCCTACACGATCAGGACATAAATGCTGTTGTATGTAAATCCATGAATCAATCGCATAACTTCTTGCCAGACCATTTTTTTCTGATAAAATGGCATTTTCCAAATTTGTTATGACATCCTGATCAAAATAGCAGCCTATAGCATCGTAAGCTTCGGTCCTTACCAATGCATTCCTTTCATGACATAACTGAAGTAAGATATCGATGGCTTCTTGCTGTTTCGCTGTGTCTGCAAAACGTGAAAGAACACTGGCAGTAAAGACTTTCACTGTATCATCTTTATCTGACGCAAATCTTTTTAATTTTTCAAAATAGCTCTCTTTAAATTCTTCATCTGATAGGTCCTCATATTTTTGTATTAAATCCAGTTTTTTCTCATTGGTCATACATCACCTTTTTATTATAAATTCTCCTTCTTTTCATCTAACAATTGACGCAGTGCTGCTCTCTGATATTCTCTTGTGAATCCCTTTATTTTATCTACCCCCTTCTTTGCAAAAGAACTACGAGTGATTAAAACTGCTATTCCGATTAAGGCTACCGGTATATAGTAGCTATCTACAAATTTTAATGCCCATAGCACAGGTAAGAAACAAAGCGATTGGAAAACATCTTGTTTGAAAACTTTTTGTTTATAATTACGAATATCTTCTTCATTCCATACATCTATCTCTTTTAATTCCTGATCCCAAAATTCCCAGTCTGGATCATTCATCTGTGGGCAATATATTTGAAAAATTGCTTCCATTTCTGATGTATATTCTATTGTTTTACACACAATATCAAACTTTCCATGCGATTTGGCTTTCTTTGAAAAATATAATAATTTTTCTTTTTCATCGGGATTATTTTCATCGTCATAACAGATTCCACAGTAAGGGAAATCATCCCAGCTATGTTTTTTATTGAAAATTATCCTTCGACATGTAATTCCTTCTTCCGACAAAATATAATCATCTTGCCACACTAGAAAAACAAGAAGAAAACTTATTGCCATATACAAAACAAACAAACTCCATGTCGGTGCAGTTCTTGAAAAATTCTCTGCTACATCTTCTCTTGTTAATCCATATTGGAGACCAAACATAAACCATGTAAACACGGCTACTGCATCATGTATTTTCTGGGAATATATTACCTCAAATTTCATTTTATCCTCGCTTAAAACTTTTTCTTTTTGTAATTTTAATAATATTGCCTCTTATAAAATATTTTCTTAGCTATATAAGACACAATTAAAACGAGCTAGGTGTGACACATTATTTTATATTTTTCAATATTTTTATTAACGCGGGCTCTTTTTCTATACGGGATAACATTATAACATAACTCTTGTCTATGTAGTAAAGTAATGCGAATACCGACATTTTATCCTTTTGTTGACCTTCGACTTAATGAATGAAATCTCTATCTTACACATAGTTTTATAATAATTGATAATAAAAGGGCAGAAAAAATGAGATATCAGAATTATACTTATCGAACAGGCAGTTCCCACAAACGATATACAGGACATAACACAAAACGAAAAAAACAGGACGAATACGAATATATTCCAGCCGTTTTATTCTTTAGAATACGGTTACTTATCTGTATCATGATCCTTGTTGCTTTTATCACAGCAGATAAATATGTATTGAAAGAAAAAGAAACTACACAGGTATTCCAGAGAATAGAGGAGAATATCTATTAGATTTAATATATAGTACCAATTTATTTTTTGACTAAATATGCATTTAGTGTTATCTTTATCTTAAATAATAGGAATTAGACATTCATTTCTATAAAAAACATCTAAATATATTAAGGAGGGATTATTTGGAAATACAATATTCAAAACAAGCAATAAAATTTTTAAAAAAGCAAAGTGCTGTCACTCGCAAACGAATTGTTAATGCAATTAACCTCCTTCCTGCCGGAGAAAAGAACGAATTATCGGAGCTGTGTGTCTTATGAACGATAAAGATGCAGAATTTTTTTGGAAATTAATTCAGGATCGTTATACTATTTCTCCAAAAACATGGGAGGATATTGAAGAGGTTGAGCCAGACGAATTTGATCTGGCCATGCTAAAAGAAATTGAAGAAAATCCCGAATGCCATGAATTTATTTCTCAGGAAGAAGTATTAAAAGAATTAGGATTATAATTTGTGGGAGATTGAGACAGAAGATTTCTGCTTGCTCGTGAGTTTTTGTCAACAGAGCGTTTTTTAGTTTGTATCTGTTTTTATTAGACAACTATACCACAAATAAGAGGATACAGATTGTAGAAATAGCTTGAAAACATGCTCGAAATCAAGTTTTTTTAAATATTTATCTGACAATATGTTTTCAAACCCACTCTAGCTTTTCTAGATAATCCTTCTATGATTTTTTTCTGAAAAATACACCGTACGAGTAAGCAGGAATCTTCTATTCGAACCCCCAGGCTCTCCCTAATGGAATAACAATTTAAGTCGTTTTTTCTACAGCCAACAAACAGACCTGCAAAAAAAGAATAGTATAGAAAATGCGACTCGGAGCGAGTGAAAATGCCGAATGAGGCATTTTGCTCGCAGCGACTACTGAGCATTTTGATAATATAGAAAAGTCTCTGGGGCGTCTGTTCGTTCATCACGTCAGCTGCGCTGACAACCAGAATTATTTTTCAGCCAGAAGTTCTTCTCCGATTTCTACGACATTTCCTGCGCCCATTGTAATCAGAAGGTCATGTCCTTTTACGTGAGCTTTTACGAAATCTTTGATTTCTTCGAAGCTTGGGAAATAATGTACGTCCTGTCCGTCTTCCTGTAAAAGCTTCATAACATCTCTGGAAGAAACTTCTCCTGTATCTACTTCTCTTGCGGCATAAATATCAGCTAAAATCACATGATCTGCCTGCTCTAGAGCCTTTGCAAACTCAGGGAGAAACGCCTTTGTACGGGTGTATGTATGAGGCTGAAAGATAACCCAGAGTTCATCATGCGGATAATCCTTTGCAGCAGATAAAGTAGCGCGGATTTCTGTTGGATGATGTGCGTAATCATCAATTACGGTTACATCGCCAAGAGAACCTTTGTATTCAAAGCGACGGTGTGTGCCGCCAAAGGATAAAAGACCTTTGCGGATCGTATCGAAAGGAAGACCGATTGCTTCTGTACATGCGATGGCAGCTAAAGAGTTCATAACATTGTGGCGGCCTTTTACTTTTAAAGCGATACGGCCCTTTTCCTGTCCATGTGCAATAAGGTTATAAGAAGCATTTCCCTCTTTATCAAATGTAATATCTGCTGCAGTGTAATCATTGTCAGGGTTTAATCCAAAAGTAACGTGCTTCTGGCTAAGACCGTTTAAGATGCAGTCTGTGTGATCCATATCTCCGTTAATAATGATAAGTCCGTCTTTTGCAGTCTGGGAAGCGAACTTATGGAAAGAATTCTTAATATCTTCAATATCCTTAAAGAAATCCATATGGTCTTCTTCTACATTTAAGATAATAGAATATAATGGATAAAATTCAAGGAAACTATTCGTATATTCACAAGCTTCTGTAAGGAAGAGGTCAGAATGGCCGACACGAATATTTCCGCCGATACGGTCTAACATACCTCCGACACTGACAGTAGGATCGGTATCTGCCTGAAGAAGAATGTGAGTAAGCATAGATGTTGTTGTTGTCTTTCCATGTGTTCCGGCAACGGCGATAGACTTCGCAAAGTTTGCCATAATCTGTCCGAGAAGAGCTGCGCGGGTCATCATAGGGATTCCTTTATTCTTTGCAGCAGCAAATTCTTCGTTAGATTCGTGAATGGCAGCAGTATAAACAACAAGATCGATATCATCGGTAATATTCTCTGCTTTCTGTCCGATAACAACCTTTGCACCTGTTTCTTCAAGATGCTTTGTCATGTCGGAAGCCTGCATATCAGAACCAGTCACTGTGAAATGTCTGTTTAATAAAATTTCGGCAAGACCGCTCATGCTGATGCCGCCAATACCGATAAAATGAACATGAATCGGCTTTTGAAAATCAATTGTATACATATTTACCTCCAGTGCCACAAGATGTGTCCCAGAAAATCCGTCATATAGGACTTAGTGAGTACATATAAATAAATATGGCGAAAAAAATCAGTTTAATTATTAAAAAGTCGTTTATAGTATAGCGCACAGATAAACGAGATTCAAGAAAGAATTGCGATACGTAAGGTCTCTTCTGTACACATCTTATAGTAAGGGTGCCAGGGTATCTTGAAAAAGCCCCAAAACAGCCAGTAATAGGGCACTTTTCATTATAATGTCCTATTGTTTTCGTGGGATTTCTACATTTGAATGTAAAAGATAACCATATGAATAATACAAAATATATAAAAAAATAAAAAATATATTTTGTTTTTTGTGCTAAACTGCTTTCCATTTGGGAATTTCAGTGCTATAATAAGTATTATGTGACAAAGGGGTGATTATTATGATAAAAAAAGAAATGATAGCAATGCTCTTAGCTGGTGGACAAGGAAGCCGTCTTGGCGTACTAACCTCTAAATTAGCGAAACCGGCAGTAGCATTCGGCGGAAAGTATAAGATCATTGATTTTCCGTTAAGTAACTGTATTAACTCTGGAATCGACACAGTAGGTGTTCTTACCCAGTATCAGCCATTAAGACTGAACCAGCACATCGGTATCGGTATTCCTTGGGATTTGGATCGTAATATAGGTGGGGTATCTATTCTTCCTCCATACGAGAAGAGTCAGAATACGGACTGGTATACAGGAACAGCGAACGCGATTTATCAGAACATGGAATTCATGGAGTATTACCATCCAGATTATGTAATTATTCTTGGTGGAGACCACATTTATAAGATGGATTACGAACTGATGCTTGAATTCCATAAGAAGAACAATGCGCAGATCACACTGGCTACTTATGAAGTACCTTGGGAAGATGCCAGCCGTTTTGGTCTTGTGATCACAGATGAGAATAATCAGATTCTCGAATTTGAAGAGAAACCAGCTAACCCAAGAAGTAATAAAGCATCCATGGGTATTTACATCTTTAACTGGGAAGTATTAAAGGAAGCTCTGGAGACTTTATCCGAACAGCCTGGCTGTGACTTTGGTATGCATGTAATTCCTTATTGCCATAAGCGTGGTGATAAGATTATGGCTTACAACTATCAGGGTTACTGGAAAGACGTAGGAACACTTTCCGCATACTGGGAAGCGAACATGGAATTGATCGATATTATACCTGAATTTAATCTTTACGAAGAATTCTGGAGAATATACACAAAGACAGATATTATTCCACCACAGTATTTCTCAGCAGACTCTAAGGTGAATTCCTGTATCGTCGGAGACGGAACAGAAGTTTACGGAGAGATTTCCAACTCTGTTATCGGAGCTGGTGTTGTTATCGAGGAAGGTGCAGTAGTTACGAACTCTATTATTATGAATAATACCGTAATCAAGAAGGGCGCTAAGGTAGAGAAGTCTATCATCGCAGAGCGTGTAGAAGTTGGAGAGAACACAGAACTTGGTGTATTTGAAGAAGCAGAGAACAAGTATAAACCGAATGTTTACAGTGGCGGATTAGTTACTATAGGTGAAGGTTCTGTTATCCCGGCCAACGTTAAGATCGGTAAGAATGTCGCAATCGTAGGAAAGACAACAGCAGAGGATTATCCGGAAGGCATTCTGGCAAGCGGCGAATCCATTATCAGATAGTAGAGGGCAGGTGACATAAATGAAGTCTATAGGTATTATTTTAGCAGGCGGTAATAATAACAGAATTGGAAGATTATCCGATAAGCGTGCGATCGCAGCCCTTCCTGTAGCAGGAAGTTATCGTGCGATTGATTTTACATTAAGTAATATGAGCAATTCACGTGTATCTAAAGTAGCGGTATTACCACAGTTTAATGCCCGCTCTTTAAATGAACATTTAAGCTCAAGTAAGTGGTGGGATTTCGGAAGAAAGCAGGGGGGACTTTATGTTTTCACTCCTACCGTTACAAAGAATAACAACTCCTGGTATCAGGGTACAGCAGATGCTCTTTACCAGAATATTGATTTCCTTAAGAAGAGCCATGAGCCTTATGTAATTATTGCAACAGGTGATGGTGTATACAAGATGGATTACGGTAAGGTTCTTGAAGCTCATATCGCTAAGAACGCAGACATTACTGTCGTTTACACAACACTGAAAGATACGGATGATGATCTGACACGTTTTGGTGTCCTTAAGTTAGATGAGAACGAAAGAATCACAGAGTTTGAAGAGAAACCACTTGTTGCTTCTTCTAATAATGTTTCTATCGGTGTTTATGTGATCAGAAGACGTCATCTGATCGAGATTCTTGAGCGCTGCGCAAGAGAAGACAGACACGATTTTGTACAGGATGTACTTGTTCGTTATAGAAATGTCCGTAAGATTTACGGTTATAAGCTTGATACATATTGGAGAAATATTGCAACAGTAGATTCTTACTATAAGACAAATATGGATTTCCTGAAGAAGGACGTAAGAGATTACTTCTTCAAACAGTATCCGGATGTATACTCTAAAGTAGACGATCTTCCACCAGCAAAGTATAATGCAGGCGCAGAAGTGAAGAACAGTATTATTTCTTCCGGTTGTATTGTTAACGGTAAAGTTGAGAATTCTATCATCTTTAAAGACGTATACATTGGAAATAATTGTACAATCAAGAACTCCATCATTTTGAATGATGTATATATCGGAGATGACTCCTATATTGAAAACTGTATTGTAGAGAGCAGAGATACTCTCCGTCCAGGAACGAACTATGTCGGAACTGATGATGAGATTAAGATTGTGATTGAGAAGAATGTGCGGTACATTCTGTAAGTAGTAATAACATTATTGGGAGGACAGGTCATGCAGATTACCGATATAAGAATCAGAAAGATAGCAAAAGAAGGAAAGATGAAAGCGGTTGTATCCGTAACATTTGATAACGCGTTTGTTGTACACGATATCAAAGTGATTGAAGGAGAAAAGGGCTTATTTATCGCAATGCCAAGCCGCAAAGCATCTGATGGGGAGTATCGTGATATCGCACATCCGATTAATTCTGATACTCGTGACATCATCCAGAAAAGTATTCTTCAGGAATACGAAGCAATCATGGCCTCGGGGGAAGAGGAAACGGTCGGAGAAGCAGAAGTAGTATTATAAATATAATTGTAGCAAAACTTAGAAGATAAAGGGGCTGACACAAAACAGCTCTTAACCTTATAGCAGGAATTTCTGTATAATATATGGAATTCCTGCTATATTTTTATTGGGATTTTTACAGATTGCAAGAGCCGTTTTGCTATTCGAAAAATTTTCTTTTTAGAAAATGCATAATCTATGATATACTAAAAAACATATGTTGTGATTACATGTATGGAGGATTAGATACATTGAATACAAATAAAATATTTGCAGGCTTTTTTAATTTCTTTCGTAAATGGAAGGTAAAGAAGAATCAGATTACCCTCGTGGAGAAGTTAAACACCGGTGGAACAGGAAGCCTGTTTGAAATAAAAAGTGAATGTGAAAAAAGAGGGTTACCTTTTCATTTTAATATTATCACGCATGCAGATTATGAAGTGAGTCCACGTAATCTGGGAGGCTTGCTAAAGCTTTTTACTATAAAGGCTTTTCGGATGGCGGTTTCATCCCATATTTTTTTGAATGACAATTTTTTGCCGCTTGGATATATGAAGCTGTCAGATGAGACAAAGGTAATTCAGCTTTGGCATGGGATGGGATCTTTTAAGAAGTTTGGCGGTTCTTCTGAAACGGATCCGGCAGTGTTAAAAGAGTTAGAAGCAGCAACCAAAAATACAAATCATATACTGGCAAGTTCTAAAAATATCAGAGATAATTATGCAGAGGCTTTTATAGCACCGAAAGAAAAGGTAATCTGTATCGGATGCCCACAGGTAGACTATTTTTTCAGAGAGCATAATATTGCTACGTGGAAGGAAGAACTTAGTGAACAATATCCGGAAATGAAAGGAAAGAAGCTTGTTCTTTATGCGCCGACTTTTCGTGGGGAGGAAGAACATGATAAAAAGCTTTTAGAAGCGTTTGATTTTGATGCATTTCAGAAAGAACTTGGGAAAGACTATTTCTTAATGGTACGTCTTCATCCACAGATTCAGTCTGCCAAAGTACCTGAAACGGTAGCAAATATGACCGATTATCCGAATGTCCGTAAGCTGCTTTGCATGACGGACATTTTAATTGCGGACTATTCTTCGATTGCAGTAGAATATTCTCTTTTAAACCGTCCGATCATCCTTTATGCATTTGACAAAGACTGGTATTTAAGTAAAGACCGAGGTTTTTATTTTGATTATGAAAAGACGGCACCTGGTCCGATCGTAGAAAATATGCAGGATTTGATCGACTGTATGAAAAATGAGCAGTGGGATTTGAAAAAAGTAGAAAGCTTTGCGCATTTGCATAATGATTATTTTGATGACAAATCTGCGGAGAGAGTGGTAGACTATTATTTTGGCAATGGCAAAAAGCTGCCGAATTCTGTGTCAGAACCGGAACCATTCTATGAGGAGTGGAACCAGTATCGTCCGAAACATCGCAGGAAGAAGAATCCTGACAGCATCAGTCAGAATATATTTGATAACGCTTCTGGTAAAGGCCAAAACGGAAAGCTTCCGGAAAAGTGGGCAACACAGGATGCCGAGGCAGCTGTAAGTTCCTGGGAATCGGAGCGCAAAAAGCAAAGAAAAAAGCAGCAGCAAAAAGTAAAAATTCAGGAACAGTTAGAGAGACAAAGACAGAAGCAAGAAGAAAAGCAAGAAGAAAAACAAAAGGAACAGACACTACAAAATCGAGAAAAAACAAACACAGAAGAAATAAAATCAGGAAAGGAACATAGAATGAAAGTAATTGTAGGATTAGGGAATCCAACAGATCAGTATAAAGGAACAAGACACAATGTAGGATACATGGCGATCGACCGTATCGCAGAGGCAAACAGAATCAATATGAATCAGCATAAGTTCAAGGCAATGGTAGGAAGTGGCTTCATTGGCGGCAGTAAAGTACTTCTTGTAAAACCGTTAACGTATATGAATTTAAGCGGGGAAAGTCTTCGTCCGATCATGGATTTTTATAAGCTGGATTTAAGCGATATCCTTGTAATTTATGACGATATCAGTTTAGAACCCGGTATGCTCCGCCTGCGTACGAAGGGAAGTGCCGGTGGGCATAACGGAATGAAGAGTATTATCAAACATTTAGGTGGAGACACTTTCCCACGAATTCGTGTCGGTATTGGCGGGGAAAAACATCCGGGACAGGATCTCGCAGACTATGTACTGGGACATTTTAAAGACGATGAAAAAGAATTACTCGCAGAGTCATTAGACAAGGCTGAAAAAGCAGCAGAACTGTTTGCTCAGGACGAATTTGCAGAAGCTATGAATAAATATAGTGTAGGGAAAAAGAAAAGAAAAACTTTGGAGTAAGAGAAAACAAAAAAGTACCGGGGAAAGTGTAATGAACAAAAAGGAGGTATGGCACCATGCAGACTTTATCCAGTCCCCTTTTAAACTTTGATACGTATACTGATATGAAGAATGCAATGGCTAAGAAAGCCTATCCCATTGTGTTGAATGGATGTGTAGATTCTCAGAAAGCACATTTTATCCCAAACCTTGGAGAAGACTTCCCATGCCGTCTTGTACTGACTTATAAAGAAGATAAGGCGAAAGAACTCTATCAGGATTTACGTTTTTTTGATTCTAATGCCGTTTTATATCCTTCAAGAGATGTACTGTTTTATAGCGCGGATGTACACAGTAATCATATCGAGCGGCAGCGAATGGATATCTTAAAGAAGCTTATGGCGGGAGAGCCGCTGACGATCGTTGCCTGTCTTGATGTGCTTATGGAGAAAATGATTCCCCTTGAGGATTTTAAGGAACATTGTCTTACGATTGATTTTGAATCGATCATTGATACAGATGCATTTAAATTAAAATTTTCAGAGCTTGGCTATGAAAACAGTGGTCTGGTGGAATCACCCGGACAGTTTGGTATCCGAGGTGGGATTATTGATATTTTCCCACTTACAGAAGAACTGCCGGTTCGAATAGAACTGTGGGGAGATGAAGTGGATTCACTCCGTTCTTTTGATACAGAAACGCAGAGAAGTGTGGAGAAGCTAGAAAAAGTTCAAATATATCCGGCAACAGAAATGATTCTTTCAAGGCATAAGATTGGCGATGCAGTCCGTCGTATGAAGGAAGAATACAAGAAACAGGAAGAAGTATTTAAAAAGCAGAAGCGCCTTACAGAAAAAGAACGTCTCCGTAAGATGACGATACGAACAGAAGAAGAACTTCTTTCTTTTGGAACAGCAGAAGGAAGCGAAGCCCTGTTATCTTATTTTTATGAGAAAACAGTATCTCTGCTTGAATATTTACCGGAAAATACATTATTTTTTCTGGACGAACCGCATCGTATTTTAGAAAAAGGAAAGACATATGAAGAAGAATTTTTCCTCTGTATGCAAAGCCGTTTAGAAGGGGGATATGTTCTGCCGGGACAGGCAGATCTGCTGTTTGGCTATGAAGAGATTTTATCAAAAGTGATGGCGAAGCCACTTATTTTACTAAGTTCCGTTATTCAGGATTATGCCTTTTATAAACCAAAAACAATCTGCGATATCGAAGTAAAATCTATTTTTTCATATAACAATAGCTTTGACCAGCTAATAAAAGATTTAGAACACTGGAAAAAGGAAAATTACCGCATCCTTCTCCTTTCCTCCTCAACAACAAGAGCAAAACGTCTTGCAGAAAACATCAAAGATTACGGACTCCTTGCCTATTTTGCTACAGATTTTAACCGGATGATCGAGCCGGGTGAGATTATGGTCGCAAGTGGCCGTCTTGAAAACGGATTTGAATATCCGACAATCCAGTTTGTTGTTTTATCAGAGAAAGACATTTTTAAAGAAAGAAAAGTAAAAAAGAAAAAGAAAAAAAGCCAGTACAGCGGGCAGAAAATCAATTCTCTTTCTGAAATTTCCGTAGGAGATTACGTTGTTCATGAAAGATATGGACTTGGTATTTACCGCGGAATGGAAAAAATAGAGGCCGACGGAATTACGAAGGATTATATCAATATTGAATACAAAGATGCCAGCAACCTTTTTATCCCCGCTTCCCAGCTTGAACTGATCCAGAAGTACTCCAGTCTGAGTGCGAGAAAGCCAAAACTCAATAAGTTAGGCGGTACCGAATGGGAAAAAACAAAGAGCAGAGTACGCTCACAGGTACAGATCGCCGCCCAGGATTTAGTGAAGCTTTACGCAGAAAGGCAGGCAAAAGAAGGGTATTCCTACGGGAAAGATACCGTCTGGCAGAAAGAATTTGAAGAATTATTTCCATATGAGGAAACAGAAGATCAGTTAAATGCGATCGAAGATACAAAGCGGGACATGGAGAGCCACCGCATTATGGACCGGCTGATCTGCGGAGATGTTGGTTACGGCAAGACCGAAGTTGCCATACGTGCGGCATTCAAAGCAGTCATGGACAGTAAACAAGTCGTTTATCTTGTCCCGACAACTATTTTAGCACAGCAGCATTATAATTCATTTAAGGAAAGAATGGAACATTATCCGATCGAAATCGCCATGCTTTCCCGCTTCTGTACGCCAAAAGAACAGAAACGTATTTTAGACGGTCTGAAAAATGGAAGTATTGATATTGTGATCGGTACACATAAAGTTCTCTCAAAAAGCATCAAATATAAAAATCTTGGTCTTCTCATCATTGATGAAGAACAGCGTTTTGGTGTAAAACAAAAAGAAAAAATTAAACAATTAAAAAAAGATGTAGATGTACTGGCATTATCTGCAACCCCGATTCCAAGAACTCTGCATATGAGCCTTGCCGGAATCCGCGATATGAGTGTCCTCGAAGTCCCTCCGGTAGACCGCCGGGCCATTCAGACCTATGTCATGGAATATAATGAAGAACTTGTTCGAGAGGCAATCGAGAGAGAGCTTGGCAGAGGCGGACAGGTATATTATGTATACAATCGAGTCAACAACATAGATGAAGTCGCAGCGCAGCTACAAAAGCTGCTTCCCGATGCAACTGTAGAATACGCACATGGACAGATGGGAGAACGTCAGTTAGAAAGCATTATGACCGGCTTTATCAACAAAGAAATCGATGTACTAGTATCGACAACAATTATTGAAACCGGACTCGATATTCCAAACGTTAACACAATGATCATTCAGGATGCCCAGTTATTCGGGCTCTCGCAGCTTTACCAGTTAAGAGGCCGTGTCGGCCGTTCCAACCGAACCGCCTATGCCTTCCTGATGTATCGAAGAAACTCCGTTTTAAAAGAAGAAGCAGAAAAGCGCTTAAAAGCCATTCGTGAATTCACCGACTTAGGAAGCGGCTTCAAAATTGCCATGCGTGACCTTGAAATCCGCGGCGCCGGAAACCTTCTTGGCGCAGAACAATCCGGTCATATGGAATCCGTAGGATACGACCTCTACTGCAAAATGTTAAACGAAGCCGTCTTAACAATGAAAGGCGAACAACAAGAAGTCGATACCTTTACCACATCCATTGATCTGTCCATCAATGCCTATATACCGGAAACTTACATCAAAAGCGAAGCAGAAAAACTTTCCTGGTATAAACGGATCGCGGCCATTGAAACAGAAGAAGAATATGAGGATATGATCGAAGAACTGACCGACCGCTATGGAGACCCGCCAAAACCACTCCTCAGCCTTATGGACGTAGCACTCCTTCGAGAAGAAGCACATCAGGCATGGCTCCTTTCCATCGAACAAAAAGGAAGCAAGATTCTCTTCACCATGAACCCACGCGCCAAAGTCCGCGTAGAAGAAATCGATGACTTCCTCAAGCAGTATCGTAATAAAATGAAAATAAAACCAGAAGCGAACCCGGTATTTGTATTTGAATCCGAAGGAACACTCAAAAAAGAATTACTCGCAAAAGTCCGGGAAATTATAAAAAATATTCATAAACTAGAAAAATAGACGAAAACAGACGAAAAGCAGACGAAAATAGACGAAAAGCAGAAATTTACTATAAAAGAAAATGTGAAGATAGTCGCGGCGCAGAAAATGCCTGACCGGCATTTTTACTTGCTCCGACATCACATTTTCTTTTATAGTAAATTTCTGCTTTTCTGTTTTTTATGAATTTTCAGGAAGTCCAAGCTCATTGTGAAAATACTGTAAAGGAGAATATCTATACCGTCTGGAAAATTCACGATTATGTAAAAGATGTATTCCTTTAAAAAAATCAAACACAAAATTCTTAAATTTTTTGCAACTTTTTTAATGCCAAATACGTTTATAAGATAGGATAAAAATAAAACACAGGGGGAGTTTTATGAGAGAAGATAAAAAATATAAGCAGATGCTGATAGTTCTGATAGTTGTTTTTACAGGAATTCTTTTATTGAGGGCGGTACCAAGACAAAGTCGTATCTACCAATCTTCAAATAATATATATACACTGCCGGATAAGGAGAGGAGAGGCAGTGATGTTTCTCAACCTACACAAAAAAATAAACAGAAAAATAAAAAGAGCAATATGAAAATCCTATATTATGGTTCGTCTGCGGATACAGTTGAATTTCTGAAAAATTACGATACAATTGAAGAATTAGCCCAAGATGCCAACAATATTGTATTTGGAACTGTAAATGATAAAAATAGTTATATGGATGAAGAAGGAGATACTGTATACACAGATTATTCCGTAGAATTGAAAAAAGTTTATAAAGGAAAATTAAAAGAAAAACTGGAAGAAAAAGAAAATATTCATATCATAGATTTGGGTGGATGTATCAAAGCATCTGAATATTTCGCAAAACAGGATGACCCCAAAATTAAAAAAATAAAAGAAAAAGTCAGAAAAAATCCAAATACTACGTATGTTCAATATAACTTTGGAAGTGACTGGCAGCCACAAATTGGTAATCAGTGTTTATGGTTTCTGACAACGGATTATTCAGATAACCAGACCTATACTCCACTAAACTCATGGCAGGGAGTATATCGTCTTATAGACAATAAAAAAGGACAGTATTTTCAGCGTTATAGCACACCAGGTGATACAGATATCGCTGCGCAGGTAACTTTGGTTAACATGGAAAAGAAATTGTCATGGGAATAAGAAAGTTTTAAATGTTATATAAACATATATCAGGTTCTTCACTCGGAGGGAATGTAATGACACAAGAACAGTCTATTTTAAAAGAAATGCCATATCTTTATTTGATGAGCCTTTGGATATGGAGAAATGTTACGAAATATATATATACTTGGAGTAAAAAGTGGAAGTATTTCATAGCAGATAATATATTGGGAAAAGAAGAGTTTTTTGATGAAAAAGAGACAGGTAAAGTTGTGAAAATAACGAAAGACCAAAGACTATCGGTTGAGAAAGTTCTTGATATATACGGAAATGATATTTTGCGGTTAGCATATTCGTATCTGCAGAATATGCAGGATTCCGAAGACATTTTGCAGGAAACACTAATAAAATACATGCAAAAAGCACCTGTGTTACATAATGAGTCCCAGCAAAAGGCATGGATCTTTCGGGTAGCCATAAACTTGTGTAAAGATAAACTGCGGTATAAAAAAAGGCATGGTACCGATGAATTGAAAGAGACACTGACAGAAGGAAAAAGAGCAGATTTAGCTTTTGTGTGGGATGCAGTAAAATCCCTTCCTGTAAAATACAGAGAAGTAATCCATCTCTTTTACTATGAAGGATACCCGGTAAAAGAAATAGCAGGTATTTTACAAAGAAAGGAAAGTACCATTCGGTCAGATCTTCGAAGAGGAAGGGAAAAATTAAAAAATATTTTGAAGGAGGAGTATGATTTTGAGTAAATCTTATAAAGAAGTTATAAATAAAATTCATGTAGACGATGCGATGAAACAGCGGATTCTTCAAAATATAGAACAGGAACAAAGAAGTTCTTCCAAAGATAACAGAGGAAAAAAGAATATATTTCATTATTTCCAGTATAAAAAATTATCAGTATGTGCAGCGGTAGTTGTTTTGTTGCTTTGCTGTGTCTTCTATTTTGGTACATCCACAATTTTACAACCAGATACAGCCAATCAGCATAATCTGGCATCAGCCAATAAAAAAGATTCCCTGTCAGCGAGGGCAGATAGGAAAGAGGCAGATTCTGACGACGTAAGTTCAGATGCCGCTAATGCGGAGGACGAATTCAATACAGGTGAGGAGTCTGATGCAGGAAGCGAATTTATGGATATGTTGCCTGATATGAATCAATATTCTTCAGCAAAAGAATTATCCAGGAAAATAGGATTTACCATATCAGATATACCATCTTCACTTATTCCATTTAAAATAAGCGAAAGAACGTATTCTGATTATGGAGATGGACTTGCAGAAATTCAATATTTCAGTGATACAGAACAAAGCATAACTTATCGTAAACAATCCATCTCAAATGCAGATATTTCAGGTGATTATACCAAATACAGCGATGTAATAACAGTAAGGATTCAGTCTGTGACTGTTTGTTTAAAAGGAGAAAAAGGAAAATATAATCTGGCAATATGGAGTAAGGGGAAATATTCCTATTCCCTCTATGTCTCAAATGGCATCACAGAAAAAGAATTTAAAAATCACTATTTTATGAAGATTTTATGAAGCTTTTGCAAAAGGCTATCTAAATCCCTTTTGGTATGTTATGATCCCGTCTTTGACAGTTGCGTAAATAAAAAACTGCTGTAAGTCCAGTGTTGATGGGCTTTGCGGCAGTTTTGAGATAAGTTTTAAAATATAGTAATATTTTTGTTACATAGAACTTTATTTATTTTTCTGTTTGGAAAAGTTATAGATTTGTTTTTCACAAAAGATATCGAAACGAATCATTTTCCGAAGACTTGGGAATTTGTAAATCAAATTTTAGGAATAATTACTTGTGCATTTTCTTTTTGTGCTATGATTACAAGTTTTTCTAATTTATTTGTAAAATATTTAATAGAAGTTAATTGTATTTTAATGTCTTGCGTTGTAACATTTGTTCTTGCTGATTTCGTAAAATTTATAAAATTATTTATTAATATACATTTCATTAGTGATTAATATAAGGAGGAGATTTTATGAGTGTTTTTGGCGCATTAAGATTTATTAGTATTGGTGTTATTATTCTTGTTAGTCTTATATTTATTACATCATTAGTTTGGTCTGGGTATGAAAAACATAATAAAAAACTTTAGATACTGTTAAGGCTTTAGCACAGGGGAACGAAAAGGCTTTAGCCGAGAACACGTTTGAAATCACGATTAGAGATGATAACTTGTTCTTTAATCCAGAGAGGTTTCATCGCCCCTCTGTATTTTTCAATTTAAAAAGAGTAAATGCTTTAGCCAAGAGGCATTTACAAATCCAATTTTAAACAAATCTTTAGTATAATAATTTAAGAAGATAGAGAAGAGGTAGCAGTAAGGAGGCACCCCTAATCTTCAAAATAAAAATCTCAAAAAAGAAAGGAAACAGAACAATGAGAAGATTTTTTAACAAATTAGCAGCAGGAGTAATGGTAGCTACAATGGCTTTCACAGCTTTAGCCCCAGTAACCACAATGGCCGCAGGAAACGATCACACGCACAGTTTCACTACAGCCACTACAACACCTTCAACATCAGACAAAGATGACAAGAACCCTTCTACATCTACAACACCTTCAACATCAGGCAAAGATGACAAGAACCCTTCTACATCTACAACACCTTCAACATCAGACAAAGACTCTGATACAATTCCAATCAAAGAAACTTTAGCAAAGGTGGGAACAAAGTACACAATTGGTGGAAATCAGTACACAGTAATCAAAGCAGGGGAAGAAGTTAGATTTAGCAAAGCTAACGCTAAAAAGAAATCCGTTACAATTCCATTTAGCAAAGCAAATGCTAAAAAGAAATCTATTACAATTCCAGCTATAATCAAAGCAGACGGTATTAGCTACAAAGTAACAGAAGTTGGAGCAAACGCTTTCAAAAACAACAAAAACGTGAAAAAGGTAGTAATTGGAGCAAACGTTGTCAAGATAGCCAACAAAGCCTTCAACAAGTGCCCAAACCTTAAGAGTGTGGTAATCAAAACAACACTGCTCACTAAGAAGACTGCCAGCAAGAAATGCTTTAGCAAAGTAAACAAGAAAATGGTAATCAAGGTTTCTAAGAAATCCAAAAAGACTTATGCTAAGATCTTCAAAGGACTTAGGGTGAGATAAGACCTAAGGTGAAATAGGAACCTTAACAATTCAGTCCCAGCGGGCATTACAGCCTGCTGGGATTTTTGCTTTAGAACATCATGATAAAATAGTTATCTTGATATTTTATATTCCCGTCTTTGACAGTTGATGAACAGAAAAATCGCTGAATCCATTGAAAATACTTTGGAGAGTAGGTAACGATGAGTCTCGGATGAAGTTTTGATGTTGTGTAGGGCATGTCTTTATAATAAAGTCCTTTATCATCAGCAGAAAGTTTGGCGATATCTGCAGGGTGATCATCGGATACACGTTTAAAACCATGAGGATCCAAAGCCCATTGTCTACCATCTTTTTTTAGCTTTTTAATAGACTGTGTGACAATATAAGCACGTTCACCCATATGGTTATAGCAGCGGATATCTTCAGAGGCAAGGCCGGCATCACAGAAAAAGAATTTAAAAATCACTATTTTATGAAGATTTTATGAAGCTTTTGCAAAAGGCTATCTAAATCCCTTTTGGTATGTTATGATGTATATGTTATTGGAGGAGATTCACGTAAATTGAAACGAAAGCGAGAAGGAGCGATTTATATATGAATATATCATTTTATCTGATTCCTAAAAGTGAAGTAACATACATACATCAGGAAGATACCGTAGCACAGGCATTACGCCTCATTCATAAGCATGGATATCAGGCGGTTCCGGTTATTGATAAGGAAGGACATTATGTCGGAACGATTTCGGAAGGAGATTTTCTCTGGAATCTGATCGAAGAGTATCACATGGATATGGAAGTGATGAGAAAGTCTCATGTGGAGTCTATGCGTCTTCGCTGGGATTATAAAGCAGTAAGTATTGATGCAGATATCGCACAGTTAGATAAGCACATTCTTAATCAGAACTTTGTTCCGGTTGTGGACGGGCGTAACGTATTTATTGGGATCATTACGAGAAAAGAGATTATTAAGGAATTATTGAAGCAGAAGAACAGTAATGTGATCCAGAAGAGTCCGCTGGTAGAACAGCGTGCGGACAGTGCCCAACAGGCAGGACAGGCTTTTCATTAATATACAGAATTATTTCGAGAATGTCTTGGTGTTCTCAAAATAATTGCACATAATTAAGTAATAAGGAGATTTTTACATGGCAGATTTACCACAGTCTTTTCTTGATTCTATGAAGGAGATTTTAGGAGAAGATTATGAAGCGTTTCTTACCGGATTTGACGGACAGAGACAGTATGGTCTGCGGGTGAATACTTTAAAGATGAACTTGGAGGAATTCGAAAGAATTGCTCCTTTTCATTTGAAAAAGGTTCCGTGGATTTCAAATGGATATTTTTATGAGGCAGAAGATGTACCGGCAAAGCACCCATTTTACAGTGCCGGACTTTATTATTTACAGGAACCGAGTGCGATGACTCCAGCATCAAGACTTAAGGTGCAGCCGGGCGAGCGGGTTCTTGATCTGTGTGCGGCACCGGGAGGGAAGGCAACGGAACTTGGAGCAGCCTTACAGGGAGAAGGCCTTCTGGTGGCAAATGATATTAATACAGCAAGAGCGAGAGCATTACTTCGTAATCTTGAGCTATTTGGTATTTCTAATAGTTTTGTGACGAATGAGCCACCGCATGTGCTTGCGGAGAGATTCCCGGAATTTTTCCACAAGATTATGGTGGATGCGCCTTGTTCCGGTGAAGGAATGTTTCGAAAGAATCCGGCGGTTGTGGATTCCTGGCAGGAAAAAGGACCGGAATATTTTTCAAAACTGCAGCGGGAAATCATTGTACAGGCGGCAGATATGCTGCTTCCAGGCGGCATGATGTTTTATTCTACCTGTACATTTTCACCATTGGAAAATGAAAAGACGATCACACATCTTTTAAAGGAACGCCCGGATATGGAAGTTATTCCGATGGAAGATTATGAAGGCTTTGCAGAAGGACTGACCTCCTACAGAGGAGAAGTTTTCGATGAAAGCTGTAAGCTTTGCCGCAGAATCTGGCCACATAAGATGTCTGGAGAGGGGCATTTTATGGCACTTCTTCATAAAAAGAACGGTACACAGCAGCAAGTACAACAGACAGTCTCGCAAAGTTCTATCTGGTGGGAAAAGTGCAAAGGCTTAAATAAAGAACAAAAAGCAGCCGCAGAAGACTTTTTCTCCCATGTAAATATCGCATATGATGAGAAGCGAATCGATGTGCGAGGAGATAATCTGTACTATCTTCCAGCACCAAAATACGATGGACGAGGATTACATTTCCTTAGAAATGGACTCTTCATGGGCGAATTTAAAAAGAAAAGATTTGAACCATCTCAGCCATTTGCCCTGGCACTTCACGCACAGGACTTTGATCAGGTACTTGACTTCCCGGCAGACGATGAACGCCTGTCACGTTATCTTCGCGGAGAAACCCTCGATGTAAGCGACTTGATCGCCGGCGAAAAGAAACGAAAAGGCTGGCAGCTAGTCATGGTGGCAGGACATCCATTAGGATTTGGAAAACTCGTAAACAATAATCTGAAAAATAAATATCCTGCGGGATGGAGAAAGAATAATTAACTATTTCATTTGTTTGGAAAAGACAGACGAAAAAAGAAACCATACCATATCCCATCTGCTCTGTAGTCGCTGTGTTTAAGATGTTCATTCGCATCTTAAACCCGCTCCGAAGCCGCATCTGGGATATGGTATGGTTTCTTTTTTCTGTGTTTTGGCTCCAGAAGGAATGAATGTAGTAGTCTTTGGAGAGAGAAGGGGAGAAATCAGAAAACTCCTGCTTGCTCGAAAGGTATACCGTCCAGAAGATTAGGAGCTTTCTTTAACTTATTATCATTGACAGCATCGCGGAGACAGTATCAGAATAAGCTACGACCTTCTGTCCCCTTCCCCATCTCCCTCCCAAAGACTATTGGACATATTTCTTCTGGAGCCAATAAGCAGAAAATAAAAATAGCAGCCCATAGCCAATGTAATGTGAGAGCAAGTAAAAATGCCGAACAGGCATTTTCTACGCAGTGATATCTTTACATTGGCTATGGGCTGCTATTTTTATTTTCGTTTGTTTCCCCTAATAAATTAAATTCTGTTAAGAAAATTAAGCCAAAATGACATAGAATTTAAGATAATTAAGCATTATTTTTTTCCGTACAATCTGTCTGTCACAATATAATAAAATTTCACTCGGACAGCTAAAAAAGTTAAGTCAAAAGTGACATTGACTTACTGGTTAAAAAGTGCAAAAATAAATGCATGAAAAGCAAGGGCGCTGAAACATAATCGTTTTGGCGTCCATTTTTTATTTTATAGAAATTTATAAAATAAAAACACTTCGCGAGTGAGAAAGCATTTTCTTGAAAAAGCAGGAAAGACCTGCAAAAAAAGTTAGGAGTGAAAAGTATGGATATGAGTGTTTGGTACCTTTTAGGTGCAGTATTAGTATTTTTTATGCAGTGTGGTTTTGCGATGGTGGAAACAGGATTCACCAGAGCGAAAAATGCCGGAAATATCATTATGAAGAATCTGATGGACTTTTGTATTGGAACGGTCGTATTCTTCGTCCTTGGTTACGGTATTATGAACAGTGAAAATTATTTCTTTGGACTGATCGGAAGACCGGAATATCAGATGTTCACAGACTTCGCAAACTTTGACTGGTCCAATTTCTTCTTCCAGTTAGTATTTTGTGCAACAGCAGCAACGATCGTTTCTGGAGCAATGGCAGAAAGAACAAAGTTCTCTACATATTGTATTTATTCCGCAGTTATCAGTGCAATCGTATACCCGATTGAAGCTGGATGGGTATGGAACAGTGCAGGATGGCTCGCAAAATTAGGATATGTTGATTTTGCAGGTTCTTCTGTAATTCATATGGTCGGTGGTATTGCTTCTGTTATCGGTGCCGCAATGCTTGGACCTCGTATTGGTAAATATACAAAAGGAAAAGATGGAAAGGTTGTTGTAAATGCATTTCCGGGACATTCCCTTACACTTGGCGCACTTGGATGCTTTATTTTATGGTTTGCATGGTATGGATTCAACGGTGCAGCAGCATCAGATCCTACACAGTTAGCACAGATTCTTGGAACAACAACCATCGCGCCGGCAGTAGCAACTTTTGCCTGTATGATATTTACATGGATCAGAAATGGAGCACCTGATGTTTCCATGTGTCTGAATGCTTCTTTAGCAGGTCTTGTAGGTATCACAGCCGGCTGTGCGAATGTAGATGCCGTTGGTGCAACGATTATCGGACTTGTTGATGGTATCCTTGTAGTAATAGCCGTAGAATTTATTGACCAGAAATTAAAAATTGATGACCCGGTAGGTGCCGTAGCCGTTCATGGATGTAATGGTCTTTGGGGTACGGTAGCCGTTGGACTTTTCGATTATAACAATGGTGTATTTTATGGTGGCGGATTCCACCAGCTTGGCGTACAGGTACTTGGTGTTGTATGTATCGCAGCATACACAGCAGTCGCAATGACAATCGTATTTACAATTCTTAAACATACAATAGGACTTCGTGTCAGTGCAGAAGAAGAAATCATGGGTCTTGATATCGCAGAACATGATCTTGCATCAGCATACGCAGACTTCCTTCCAATTTCCGCAACAACAATGGGCGGTGTAACAACAGAAACAATCGATGTAACAGACTTAAGAGACAAGAAACTCGCTCCAATCATCGGCGGTGTAAAAGAAGCAGGTGGACGTTATACAAAACTTACAATTATGTGTAAAGAAGACCGTTTTGCCATTCTGAAAGATGCCATGAGCCAGATTGGTGTAACCGGTATGACAGTATCCCATGTAATGGGTTGTGGAACACAGAAAGGAAAAACTGGACAGTATCGTGGTGTTAAGATTGATATGAACCTTCTGCCACAGCTTCAGGTAGACATTGTCGTATCTACAGTACCACCGGAATTAGTTGTAGAAGCCGCAAAGAAAGCACTTTACACTGGCGAGTACGGCGATGGTAAGATCTTCCTTTATGATGTAGAAAATGTAGTAAGAATCCGAACAAATGAAACAGGAATCGCAGCCCTTGATAATGATGTAGCTCATTAGATTTATTGAAGAGAAAACAGACGAAAAAAGAAATAATGCCATATCCCATCTGCTCTGTAGTCGCTGT